>Ga0316232_1002186_pt1 | contig 21102 bp, 18 predicted proteins | sample TBHtaG_FD_206006 | JGI IMG/M metagenome (GOLD analysis project Ga0316232, IMG submission 206006) | Freshwater microbial communities from Trout Bog Lake, Wisconsin, USA - TBH18025_13 | ecosystem: Environmental > Aquatic > Freshwater > Lake > Hypolimnion/Profundal zone | place: USA: Wisconsin... | reverse complement strand
TATTTCTTCAACGATTCCTAGCATCCTTTCTCGTTCGTCTTGGTGGACAATGCCAAGTTCGATCGTAGTTCTTCCAATTAGTTCCTCACGGGTGAACCCCAAGATTTGACAGTAAAGGTCATTCACGTCAATAAGTTGCCCATTTTCAAAACAGCTCAAGGCCGCCAGGATTGGAGCAGATCGGAAGGTCTTGGAAAACTTCTCTTCTGAGGCTGACAAGGCTTCTTCCGCCTGCTTGCGCTCAGTAATGTCTTGAATTAATCCTTCAACCACTCCGTCCTGACTGAAGAGCCTCAGGGAAGTCATACAGCGACGGACCTCGCCACTTGGACGAACCATCCCAAACTCCAGGTCGGTCACGCGCCCTTCAGCGATCAGTTGACGGACCATCTGCTCCCGTGCCTGTGGTTTTTCCCATAGGAGTACTGTTGGCGATCCAATAACCTCATCGCGGGTTCTGCCCACAACTTCGAGAAATTTTTCGTTACATTCCAGTGTTTCGCTGCCATTCAACCGCGACCTGAACATCGCCACATCGGAGTTGTTGAATAGGCTCCAAAAGTGCTGTTCGCTCTTTTGAAGGGCGCGATTAGATTCCTGCAGTCTCCGCTGAGATTGGGAGAGCCAAACTACGGCAATCATGAACGCAAAGAATGCCATCCCACGGTCCGCTCCAGACCAGAATGCATAGAGGGGGCGGCTGTAAACATGCCCCGAAATCCTGTCCGCGACCAGCCATGTGGCCAGCGCCAAGGACGCACCCAATGTCCCCCAGCGGTACCCCCCAAACCAGGCCGCCAAAGCGATGGGTAGTAAATAGAATGGTGCTAAAGCCAGTTCATACCTTGTCAGGCTATCCATAGTTGCGATGACCAGCAACAATATTCCGCTGACGACCAAGGCCAGGGGAAGCAACTTCCTATCAAGCCATTTCTCTTCCATAGCATTCCTTTCAACCTGGAATGGTGAAGAAGAAAGTCGCCCCCTTTTCTGGTTCTGCTTCTGCCCAGATCCGTCCGCCATGGCGGTGGATGATCCGCTGGCTGATGGCCAGGCCGATGCCCGTTCCCTCAAATTCGCTGGTCGCGTGGAGCCGCTGGAAAGCATTGAACAACTTGTGGGCAAAGGCCATGGCGAAACCTGCTCCATTGTCCCTTATGAAGAAGGTCCTTTCCCCGGCCAGTGAAACGACCTCGCCCACCTCAATCCTGGGTGCTTGGCATTTGGATGTGTATTTCCACGCATTACCAAGGAGGTTCTCAAGAACCACCTGCATCAGGTGGTGGTCAGCCTGCACTGACATCCCCGGCTGAATGGTTACCTCGACCCTGCGCTCCGGGTTGAGGTCAGCCAGATCTGCCGCGACCCTGCTGCAGAGATTGGACAAATCACAATCTACTACGGTCAGTTCGCTGCGGCTGGTTTTCGACAATTTGAGCAGGTCATCGATGAGATGACCCATGCGTTGCGCTCCCAGTTGGATCCGGGAGAGAAAATGCTTCCCATTCACGTCCAGCTTGTCCTGGTAGTCCTCCATGAGAACCCGGCTGAAGCCATCGATACTTCGCAGCGGTGTACGGAGGTCATGGGACACGGAATAGCTGAATGCTTCCATTTCCTTGTTGGCTGCTTCAAGTTGGACCGTGCGCTCTTTCACGCGTTGTTCGAGTTCCTCGTTCATACGGCGAATCTTGGCCTCTGCGGCTTTGCGCTCTGTAATATCACTGTTATATCCAAGGATAAAAATATCCCCGTTCAACTGAATAGGGCTGGCACTGACTTCGACCGGAAAAACATGGCCATCCCTATGAAGATGGTCTACTTGGAAGGTCATGGCTTCGCCTGCAAAGAGTCGGGAAATCCGCTCTGAAGCCAAAATGGACGTTTCTGGTGAATTAAAGTCATCAAGATGCATTGCTAAAATTTCCGGGATTGTGTACCCGTGCATTTGAGCAAAGGCTAAATTGACATCGCGCACAATTCCTGATGGGGAAATCACGAGGATCCCTACACTGGCCCGATCGAAAAGATTTCTGTACCGCTCTTCGCTCTCCCTCAGTGCATTTTCCATCTGCTTCTGTTCAGTGATATCCCGGTTTAGCCCAATCATCCGCATGGGGACACTGTTTTCATCCCTCAGGACGATGGCATTTGCTTTGATCCAGCGGATGACCCCGTCTTTGTGTTTCACGCGGAACTCTGTGTCGAAGGGGGCCTCACCCCGAAGAGTCGCTTCACATTCTCGGATGGCGCGTTCCAAGTCTTCGGGGTGCAAGCCATTCTTCCAGTCCTGCACGGTTCCCTGTATTTCCCCCTCGGTGGCTCCATAGAGTTCAAACATCCGTTCATCCCAGGTCATGCAACCTGACTGGACATTCCAATCCCACACGCCACTTTTGGCGGATGCCGTGGCCAGCTTTAGACGCTGGGTGGTGTCCAGGAGGGCCACTTCCCTCTGCTTGCGCTCGGTGATGTCTTCAAACAGGGTGGCAAACTGCCCGCACGTGGGCGAGATGACCGAGATTTGAAAGTATTTTTCAAGGGGAGGGAAGAACGTCTCGAAGGCGAGTGGCGTCCCTTCAAGGGCGACCATGCTGTATGCCTCAAGGAAGGGCGGCACCGACGTGCCGTACACCTCAGAGGCCAAATGCCCCCGTGCCAGAGCGGGATCGATGCCTGTGTGCATCTGGAATGCCGGGTTCACATCGAGAATGCGGTAATCTCGGATTTCTCCGTTTTCATCCCTCACTAGTTCATGAAGAGCCGCCCCTTCAACTAGATTCTCAAAGAAAGCACGAAATTTATGCTCATTTTCTCTCAGTGCGGCCTCAGCTTGCACTCGATCAGTTTCGTCGATAATAAATCCTTCAAAATATGCAATTTGCCCCGAATGTTTAACTGGCCAGGCGCTGAAGGTATGGTAACCCACGGTCCCATCCTTGCGTTGCCGGGAGAAGGTGCCATGCCGGATGGAAATTCCTTCTGATAGTTGCCTAATTACCGTTTCCGCTTGTGCCAAATCCCGTTCCACCTGGGTTAAAGAAAAATGCTGCCCAATAACGTCATTTGGCGAATCATAACCGTGCATCAATAGCCACGCGTTGTTGACGCTCAGGAAGCGACCATTCAGGTCTATGCTGAAATACCCAGCCTGAGCGTTCTGGATGGAGCTTCGGAAATGTTCTTCACTCTCGGTCAGTGCAATTTCTGACTTCCTTCGTTCAGTGATGTCCTGGATTGTCCCAATCAAGGAAAGGGCATGGCCATCCCCATCAAAGTTGATTTCCCCACGTCCGTGCACCCACCTGGTTTCACCGTCCATTCTCCTGATTATTCTATATTCCTTTGAGAATGCCTTTCGCCCAGCGATGACCTCATCTCGCAGGTACTGGTTCATCATGGCTTGATCATCGGGATGCACGATGTCGAGCCAGCCTTGAATACTGCGGTCATAGCTTCGGGCAATGCCGAAAATAGAATCCAAGACTTCGGAAGATTCCCATTTGCCTTCGATGAAATCTGTTTTGTAGGAACCAATGGCTGCCGCCCGTTGCGATTCCCGGAAAAAGAATTCGCTTACTTTAAGGGCCTCTTCTGCCTCCTTCCGCCGAGCCTGGAGATCATGCATATCAAGAGAATAGGCAACGTCCCCGGCTGCTTCCTCCAGAAGACCGATTTCCTGGCTGCCGAAGAAATTCTTTTCGGCGGCGTAGACCGTCAATGCACCGCATACCTTGCCGCCATACCGGATGGGAATGGAAGCCGAAGCCGCGAAACCAGAACGGATAGCTGACTCATGCCAAGGGAAAACCTCCGGTGCACCCAGAAAATCGTTGATGACGTAGGTCCGCCCTTCTCGAATGGCGATGCCAATCCCCCCCCTGCCCAGCGGAGTGTCGTCACTGCGCACCTGGAGTCCCTGGAGATATCCGTGGGTGTCTCCGTATTGGCTGATGATCTTGACTTCGTGGGTTTCCGGGTCATCCCAGCCGATCCAGGCCAGCTTGAACTTGCCAAACTCGACCATCACCTGGCACATCTTGTCCAGGAGAGCCTCACGCGTGGGTGACCAGACAATGGCTTGATTGACCTGGCTCAGGGCCGAGTAAAGTTCGGCCTGGCGCTCCAATTTCCTGGACTGGGACGGGTGTTCGTTCATCTGGTCAAAGCTGACCAGTGCGCCACCCCCCTGAAGGGGCTCCGCAGATACCTTAAGCCAGAGAGTGCTGCCATCTTCCCGGTTCCACCCCAAAGTTCTCCGGCGCACGGGCGTTCCCGTCCTTATCACCATCAGGCCTGGGAATTCCTCAACCGCAAGCACCGACCCATCGGCTGCGGACAAGTTTGCCCAGGTGTCAGCCAGGCTGCAGGACAGAAGCGTTTCCCGTTCCAGGCCCAAAATTTCTGCTGAAGCCGGATTCACCTCAAGGTATCGTCCTTCTGAATCGACCAGCATCACCCCCTGGGGCAATGCATCCAGGAGAGGGGTCCAGGCTTGACGAGCAGTGCCGCCTTGCGGCTCCAGGGGATTGAAAATCGGAGTCATCATGGATCCATCCCATGGCGGGCTGTATTTGAATTTGGCAAAACATGAATTTATCACAAGTTCAACTGGCCAATGTGCCCCTTGTGGTTGGAATTGCAGGAGGCGGAATGTCAAAACTGCCGGGTCTGCATGGAGGGGGCAGGACAATTCCGATCTGAAATTTTCAGGGCACTTTCTGGCGCCATTACTTGAAGTCGGTCAAAATCCACCTTGGCCCCTGTTTTCTGCGTTCCACCAGCCCAAGGCCGAGATGCAGATGAGGCTGGGAGCGAGCTTGAGGAAGGCCAGATGGATATCGGCCGGCCTTTCGTAACGAACCATGAGGCGCTTGAAGTATTTGAACCATGCCAAGGTTCGCTCAACTCTTACAATCTATAAGCAACAATTTCGTAGACCGTAGGTCGGGGGTTCGAATCCCTCTACCGGCTCCAGATCGAAGGCCCGGAACCACCAGGTTCCAGGCCTTTCCCCTACTTCAGGCGGGACAGTCCTTCCGTCAACTCTTCCAGGTTCATGACCGGGATGAACTCCACGTCGGCGTTCAATTCCATGAACAGGGGCTCGGCGATGGAAGGAATGTCCGCCGGGCTCTTCATGTCGAAGAACGCCATGCAGCAGCGCCTGCCGCACATGGAACGGAAATAGGTGGCTTCCGGCTTGATGCGGGAGAAGGTCTGTTCCAGCAACCGGCCCAGGGTCTCCTCCTTGATGGCCTTGTTCCCGGGTTCGACCGGAATCACGATCTGCAGAAGGGTTCGCATGTCCAACCTCCTTGAGTGGTGCAAACCCCAACAAGGTAGGTTTAAAGAAACATGAATCAACTCGGAAAGCTGTTTTTTATGGTCCGCCCCAGCTATTTCCAGACGGCGATGCGCCACTCCCCGGGCGCAAGGGTGTCCACCCCGGCCACCCGGGAGCCGAGGCCCTCCACCACCCTGGGCACGTCCTCGGGGGCCGATGGGCAGTCCACCAGGAGGTCCAGCCGCCCCCGGGCCGGCAGCTTCTCCACCAGGCCCACCACCGCGTACTTGGGGAACGGGCAGACCCAGCCGCGCAGATCCACTTCGAAATGGCCGTCACCGACCTTGATGGCTTTGAACGTTCGCATGTTTCCCCGCCTCGATCCAGATGATGAAAAGGTAGAAAGCCGCCAGGAAGCCGAGCACCAGCACGGTCCCCCAGAACCAGCCGAACTTCTGGCCCAGGGACACCGGCGCGCCGTACAGCCAGCCTTCCCCCACATGATGGCCGTAGATCAGCACCCAGCTCCCGGCCGTGAGCATGCCGGCGAGCATGGCGACCCAGGCGCGGGTGTAGCCCTCCGCGGCTCGCCACAGGATGCCGATGCCGCAGCCGCCGGCGATGGCCATGCCGGCCCCGAACACGAAGGCGCCCACCACCGTATGCACCCCGACCGGCAGGATGAAGGACATGGGCAGGTAGCCCTTGGACTTCAGCAGCGACATCCCCACGGTGCCGATGGCGATGCTCAGGAGGATCCACTTCATCATCGCGCCGTTGCGGCTGATGAAGATCTCCCGGAAGGCCGAGGTGAAGCAGAGCCGGGAACGCTGGAAAATGGTGCCGAACAGGGCGCCGAACAACAGCAGCCCAGCGCATTGCCGAAGCCCGGCCAGGGCATACCCGGCCGCGGCCGCGGCCAGGACCAGCGCCACCAGCAGACCGGCATACGGCTGCCTGGATGGGCCCTTGGCCACGACTGGCGCGCCGGCCGGCAGATCCTCGAAGCGGAATTCCGCCAGCGCCCCGCGGGTCTGGTATTTGAGCAGCAGGCCCCCGACGTAGGCCCCGGGCAGCAGGCCCAGCACCGTCAGCGGGCCGCTCAGCGACAGGGACATGGTCGCCGAGTAGAAGCCGCCCACGTTGCAGGGCGGCATCAGCACGGTGCCGAAGCCCATGAGCACGCCGCCGGCCAGGGCCGCCAGGTAGCTGCGCCAGTCCTCGCAGCGGAGCTTGAACTCCTCCGCGCAGAGCGCCGAGATGGCGGCCCCGAACATGATCCCGAAGCAGATCATGCTGTGGGTGTCCCGCAGCACCGGGGTGATCGGATAGGCGAGGAAGGGCGCGTCCACCTTGATCCCGGCCAAGCGGTAGAGCGAACTCCCCCACATGGACATCTGCGGGAAGACGCCGATGGCCCGGGCGTACATGAACATGAAGAGATTGGCCAGCGCCAGGGCCACGGCCCCGACCCAGACCGGCCAGGCGCGCCGGAAAACCGGGCGGTAGAGCTCCTCCAGCAGGCGCCGGCCCAGGGGGGATGTCGTCATCGAGGGTGTCCTTTCACAAGCATCCAGCCACGCCCGCGCGGCTTGACGGTGGGAGATCGCGAGTGATGGGCCGGCCCGCGGCGATGGCGGCGCGGACTTCCTGCCCATCTGCGTTCCAGAGAACCCACAAGGGGAACACCAGGTGTTCACCTTCCTGCGGTTGGCCGGGGTACGTCGGACCTTTCCAGCTCAGCTCGTGGTCTCAACGCTACGAAAGGAATCATACACGATACGAACTGAATGTGTCACGCCCTGAGACAGACCACCGCCAGGCTGGCGCCGGCCAGGGCGCAGGCGGCCGCGGTCCAGCCCACGGCCCTCAGGCGCCGGGGAGCGGGAGGGAAGAGCCAGATCGCCAGGCCGGCGAGGGTCATGGGCAGGGTGGCCAGCCACGCGGACCGCGGCAGGCCGGAGCGCCCTGCCAGGGCCCAGACCCCGGCGGTGAGGGCGATCCCAAACAGGAACGCGGCCATGCGGGGGGCTTGCGCACCGCGCCGGCGCAGGGCGAACAGGTGGCCGTGCACCACGGCGGTGCCGAGGGTGAACAGGGCACCCAGCAGAACGGCAAGGGTGGCGGCGCCCCGGGCCCCCGCCCCCCCGAGCAGCGCCACGGGCAGGGCGGCGGCGGCGAAAGACAAGGCAGCCAGTTCCTCGCCGGCCGGGGTGCGCTCGCGCCGGGCCAGGAACAGCCCGAACAGGCCGAGCCCCAGGAGCCCGGCGGGCACCAGGGAGCCGAGCAGCGCGAGCGGCAGGCCGATCCAGGCCGCCGCACCGGCAAGCACGGACAGGGCGACCAGCGAGCCCAGCCTGCGCCGGGCCCGGCCGGCGACCCGGGGATCCGCCTCGCCCCGGCGCCCGAGCAGCACCAGCAGCGGTTCGCTGGCGAGGAACAGGCCGGCGGTGAAGACGCACTGGCCCAGGCTGCGTAGGGCCGGAGCCAGGGCGAAGCCGGCGGCCAGGGCGATCCCCAGCTGGGCGTAGGCGCCGTGCTCACGGGGCCAGAGGGAGGGGACTGGGGGCTTCGACATGGGTTGTCCGTAATTTAAATCCATCATCGGCCACTATCCGACGGATCCGGTCGCGTTGCCTTGACGCAGATCAAGGATGGCGCCCCCAACAGGCGGGCAGAAACGAGGAACAGTCCCGCTGAATCGGCCGATGATGCTCAGAGCCGGAACCTCCGGGTCTGGGCACTGAGGGATTCCGCCACCTGGGCCAGGTCGTGGGCCGTGCGGCTGACTTCCTCCACCGTGGAGGTCTGCTCCGAGGTGGCTTGCGCGGTGTGGCGGGTGGCGGACGCCACGTCCTCCACCTGGCGCTCAACTTCATGCCCGGTGCGGGCCTGCTCCGCGCTGGCGTGGTCGATGCCCTTCAGCAGGGCGGCCATGGCGGCGATGGCGCCGGCGATGTCCTGCAGCGCCTTGACCGAGGTGTCCACCGTGGCCGCGCCCTGGGCGATGCTCTGTTCGCAGACCTCGGCGAGCTGGTGGATCTCGCGGGTCGCCGCGCCGGAACGTTCGGCCAGTTTCCGCACCTCCTCGGCCACCACGGCGAAACCCTTGCCCTGGGCGCCCGCCTTGGCAGCCTCGATGGCGGCGTTCAGGGAGAGCAGGTTGGTCTGCCGGGCGATGTCCCCGATGACCCGGGTCGCCTTGACGATCTGGGTGACCGAGCCGCGGACCGAGCCCATGGCGCCGGCCGTGGCGCCTTCGGCCTTCTCCCCGTCCGCGGTGACCATCTGGGCCTCCTCCATCTGCTTCTGGGCCTGCCGGACATGGCCCGCCACCTCCTGGATGCTGGCCTGCAGTTCCACCACGGCCGAACTCATCCGCTCCGCGGATCCGCTCTGCTCCCTGGCGCCGTCGGCGATGGACCGGGTGGTGGCGGCCATCTGCGCGGCCGTGGCGGACAATTCCGTCGAACCGCTGGCCACCTTTTCGGCATCGGCGCGCACCTTGGCCAGCACGTCCCGCAGCTGGTCCTGCATGACGGTCAGGGAACCCAGCATATGCGTCACTTCATCCTTCGACTCGGTAGAACCTTCCAGGATCTTCCCGGTCAGGTCGCCGGCGGCGATGCGCTGGGCGATGGCGACCGCCTGGCCCATGCGGGTGACGATGGCATTCCGGATCAGCAGGGCGGCGATCGACGTGAGGGCGATGAAAGCCAGGACGATGATGACCAGGGTCACCTGCAGATAGACCAGCGCCTTGGCGGTGGAGGAACGTCCGGATTCCATGAAGGTCTTGGCAAAATCGTTGAGCTGGCCGAAGGTCACGCGGGAGCGCTCCCCGCGCGCCTTGTTGTTGGCGCGGTACTTCACCCACTCGGCGTTGAGCACCTGGAGATCGGTCACGCCTTTCAGCCCATCGACGGAAGCCTTGGCGTCATCCAGGATGTCGAATGACTCCTTCTGGGCGGAGGCGATCAGGCCGGAAAGCTTGGCCCTGAGTTCAGGTTCCGTCACCTTCTGGGCCGTCTCGGCCAGGGCCTGGTAGTTCGCCCGCACGGAGGCGGAACTCTTGGCCATGGCCTCGGCGTTCTCCGCCATGTTCTCGCCCAGGTAGACGCTCCGGATCAGGCGGGAAAGGAAGTTCTGGTCCCGGGCCACCATGAGCGTCCGGCTCTGGATCTCGACCCCCATTTTACTAAAACTTTCATAATCCTTGTTGAACTTATATAGGGACCGGCTGGTCAGCCCCAGGGTCAGCAGGAACCCCAGAATGGTCATGACAATCATGATATTAAATTTTAATTTCATCGAGAAATTGGATAGGAACATGGCCTTCTCCCCTCCCGGGCAGGAATGAAATGGCAATATATTACGTAATATTTACAGATTTTACACCGTTCTGTGCCGGTCCGGATTCTTTTTCCCCGTGCGGAAACCCGGGGCGGTTGACCGGCACGGAGAGTCAGAAGCGATTCGATCGCATCCGCACCCCAGGAGGCCCTGCCATGACCCTTCAGACGAGCATCCCTCTTTGCCTGGCGACCGTCGTCCTGGTCGCTTCCTGCCACGCCCTGAATGCCACGGAAACAGACGAGCGCATCATTTCAACCGCCAGGGGCTCGTACAATTTCATGACTTATCTGAAGGACGACAAGATCAACCTCGTATCCAAGAGCGGCGCGGTGACCTTGACCGGCCATGTGCAGGATGAATTCCACCGGTCCCTGGCGGAGGAGACGCTGGCCGGACTGCCGGGCGTCAGGAGCGTCAACAACCAGTTGAGCCTGGCCGGCAACAGCATGATCACCCCGGACGCCACCCTCAAGGCCAGGGTGGAGGCGGCGCTGCTGTTCCACCGCCAGCTCAACGCGGACAAGCCCGGCGTGCAGGTGGCGGGCGGCGTGGTCACCCTTCGGGGCGAAGCTGAATCCGAAGCCCGGAAAAGCCTCGCCACCGAGTACGTCAAGGGGCTGGACGGCGTGGCGCGGGTGAGCAACGAGATGACCGTGGCCGGCGAGCATCCGAAGCGCAAGGCGATCCGCAAGAAGATCGACGACGCGTCCATCACGGCCCAGGTCAAGCTGGCCCTCCTGTTCAACAAGGCCACCAGCGCCCTGCACACCAAGGTGCGCACCGACAATGGCGTCGTCAGTTTGACCGGCAGCGCCAGAAGCCAGGCGGAAAAGCTCCTCGTCACCCGGATCGTCAAGAACACCGAAGGCATCAGGCGGGTGCACAACCAGATGACGGTGGAGTAGTTTTTCCTCGTTGGTCATGCCCGCGTCACACTGCGGTCATGACTGGGGGTGAAGCTGGTCTCCATCGCTCGGTCATGCAAACCGGCGGCAGTCCATACCGCATTGCCGTTCTCCAATGTTGTCAGGGAACCTGTTCGACCCAGGGCCTCTGTCAGCGTGTCCCCGGCATTTTCCAAACGCCACTGAGGGACCCGCCATGCCCATTTTCTTCCGTTCCATGACCGTCTGCATGCTCGCGAGCGTCCTGGCCTTGGCCCAGGGCCGATTCCAGGAAACGATCCGGATCGGAGGCTCCACCACACTGCTGCCGGTGATCGCCGAGTGCGCGAACCAGTTCACCGAGAAGTACGGGACCTGGGACCGGGTGGACCCGGCCTTTCCCAAGGCCAAGATCATGATCTTCGTCACCGGCGGCGGTTCAGGCTTCGGCATCAACGCGGCCATCCAGGACACGGTGGATCTCGGCATGAGTTCCCGTGACATCGAGGACGGCGAGAAGGTCCGGCTCGGGGTCCACAAAGTGACCATGCTCAGCAAGGACTGCATCGCCTTCGCCGCGAGCAGGCAGAGTCCTCTGGCGAAAGTGGACAACCTGACCCGGGAAGACGTGGTCAGGATCTTCACCGGCGAGGCGAAGACCTTCCAGGATCTTCGTGCTGACCTGCCCAGGAAGCCCATCCTGGTCCAGATCCGCGACAGCGCCGGAGGCTCCACGGAGATTCTGCAGCAGCTCATCCTCAAGCAGAAGACCTTCACCTCCCAGGCGATGCAGGTGCCATCCCAGGGCGCCAACCTCAACAAGCTGGAGACCAATCCGGCAGCAGTGGGCTACCTTTCCTCGGCCCAGGCCCTGCACAGCGCCAAGCTCAAGGTCTTCAAGTTCGAGGGGGTGCTGCCCACCAATGAGAATGTGCTCAGCGGCGCCTATCTGGTGACCCGCCCCCTGCTCATGGTCCGGAAAGGCCAGACCACCCCGCAGGAGCAGAAGTTCCTGGACTTCCTCCTGCACGAAGGCCAGGCGGTGTTCCAGGAGCACGGCTACGTGCCGGCCAGACAGCTGCATTGACGGCGATCATGCCGGCCTTGTCCCTCTCTCCGCGGGACCGCCTGCTCAAGATCCTGGGCAGCTTCGCCCTGGCATTGAGCCTGGTGGCCCTGGCGCTCATGGTGGTTTTCCTGGTCAAGGAGACGGGACTGCTGGACGGGACGTTCCCCGGCTGGAGCATCTTCTCACTGCGGACCCCCTGGTTGCCCCTGGCCACCCCGCCCAGCTTCGGATTCGGCCATGCGCTGGTGGCCACCCTGATCGTCACCGGTTTCAGCCTGGCGCTGGCGGTCCCCCTGGGCATCGGCATCGGCATCTTCGCGGCCGAACTGGCACCGCCCTGGATGGGGAAAGTCCTGCAGCCCGCCCTGGAACTGCTCGCGGGGATCCCCGGAGTCGTCTACGGGTTCTTCGGCTACGTCACCTTCGTGCGGTGGTTCGGCGACTGGTTCAACCTGGCCACCGGGGAGACCCTGATGACGGCGGGCCTGGTGCTGGCCTGCATGATCCTCCCGTTCATCGCCAGCACTTCCGCGGAAGCGCTGAAGGTGGTGTACCGGGACTACCGGGAGGCGGTGCTTGGGCTGGGGGTGACCCAAGGCTGCCTGTTCCGCCGGGTGGTCCTGAAGAAGGCCTTTCCGGGGCTGGCGGCCGCGGTGGCGCTGGGCCTGGCCCGCGCCCTGGGCGAGACCCTCGCGGTGCTCATGCTGGCCGGCAAAACCGCCGCCATGCCCGGGGGCCTGCTCAGCCGCGGACAGCCGCTCACGGCCCTTCTGGCCACGGAACTGGGCGAGACCGCCGCGGGATCGCCCAAGTACCGCACCCTGTTCAGCGCCGCCTGCCTCCTGCTCCTGGCGGTCGCGGGACTCAATGCCCTCATCCTCCTCCTCAAACGGCGGCTTCTGGAGCAGCTCCATGACTAGCTTCCTGGACCGGCTGTTCCGGGGTTCGGTGTGGCTTTGCGGCCTGGTCGGCCTGGCGCTGCCGGTCTGGATCGTGGGCTTCATCCTGGCGCACGGCGCGCGCGCACTCAGCTGGAACCTGCTGGTGGGCCGCCCCAGCGGTTTTCCGCTCGGCAGCGAAGGGGGAATCCTGCCCGCCATCCTCGGCAGCCTTGCCCTGGTGGTCCTCGGCCTGGCGGTGGCTTTGCCCATCGGCCTGGGAGCCGGCCTCTACCTTGCGGAATTCTGCACGTCGCCGAATGTGCGCGCCTGGTCGCGGGCGGCGGTGGAAGTCCTCGCCGGGGTGCCATCGGTCCTGTATGGCCTGTTCGGCTACGCCTTCTTCGTCGTCTTCCTGCGCATGGGCATCTCGCTCCTGGCGGGCGGCCTGGTGCTGGGACTGGTCATGCTGCCCTTCATCCTCATCTCCGCCCAGGAAGCTTTCACCGCCGTGGGGGCCCAGTACCGGGAGGCGACCCTCAGCCTGGGGGTGGACCGGGCGGCCTGGATCCTTGGCGTGCTGCTGCCCAAGGCGCGCAGCCGCATCCTGGCCGGACTGGTCCTCGCAGTCGGTCATGCCATGGGCTCCGCCGCCCCGGTGCTGTTCACCGCCTCGGTCTTCTACTCCAAAGGGGGGCTGGCCTTCGGCCAGCCGGTCATGACCCTGCCCACCCACCTCTATTTCCTGGTGTCCGAGGGCATCAGCCTTGAACACGCGTTCGCCACCGCCCTGATCCTGGTGGCAGGCCTGTTCCTCTTCAACAGCGCCGCCATGCTGCTGCGCTATTACATGAGGGAATTATGAATATGGATGCCTGCCTTGTGGATGTGGAAGCTCTGGTGGCTGTCTACGACCGAGTACCGATCCTCCACCAGGTTTCCGCGCGTTTTGCCGAGCACCAGGTGACCGCCATCATGGGCCCCTCCGGTTCCGGCAAGTCCACCCTGCTGCGGGCCCTCAACCGCACCCTCGAACTCAGTGCCGGGGCCCGGGTGCTGGGCGGCAAGGTGCGGATCCGGGGGCGGGACGTCTATGACCGGTCGGTGGACATCCGGGCCCTGCGCAAGCAGGTGGGCATCGTCCAGCAGCGCCCCCTGGCCTTCCCCATGTCCATCGAGGAGAACGTGCTGTTCGGGCGGCGCCACCATGGCCACCTCCGGCGCGGGGACCGCGAAGCCACGGCGGCCTTGTTCCTGGAGCGGGTCGGTCTCTGGGCTGAAGTGAAGCACCGGCTCAACGCCCCCGCCAGCAGTCTTTCCATCGGCCAGCTGCAGCGGCTTTGCCTGGCCCGGACCCTGGCCAACGACCCGGAAGTGATCCTCATGGACGAGCCCTGCTCGGCCCTGGATCCGGAATCCACCAGCACCATCGAAGCGCTGATCCGGGACCTGAAAACCACTGTCACAATCATCATCGTCACCCACAACATGGCCCAGGCCCGGCGGGTCTCGGACCAGGCGCTGTTCCTGTTCCAGGGCGCCGTCGCCGAAGCCGGCCCGACCGCCGAGGTGATGGCCGCTCCCAAGCACCCCCAGGTACGCCGGATCATCCAGCACGAGGAGAACTGAAATGAAATTGCGCAAAGGGCAACGCTGCATCGTGGCCATGGTGGACGGGTTCGGGCTCGACTACTACCACGGCTCACCCATGCCGGTCCTCAAGTCCCTGGCCAAGGACGGGCTGTTCCGGGCGGGCAAGGCGGTCTTTCCCACCCTCACCAACGCCAACAACCTCTCCATCGTTTGCGGGGCTCCCCCCAGCGTCCATGGCGTCACCACGAACTGCTACCTGGACGAAACTTCCGGGACCGCCCGCTACCTCGAGGATCCCTCCTTCCTCACCGCCCCCACCCTGTTCCAGCAGGCGCGCGCCCTGGGCCTGAAGAGCGCCCTGCTCACCTGCAAGGCCAAGACCCTGGGCATCCTGGCCCAGGATGTGGACTTCGGGCTGGCGGCGGAGCAACTGCACCCGGATCTGGTGGCACGCTACGGTCTGCCGCCCGGGATGTACACCCGGGAAATCAACGACTGGCTTTGGCAGGTGGCCCTGGACCTGCTGGCGACCCGGCCGGACCTCTCGGTGATCTATGTCCACACCACCGACTTCCCCATGCACCGCTGGGCGCCCGAGGAAGCCGAATCCCAGGCGCACCTGGCCGGGCTGGACGATGCCCTGGCGGAGATCCGCCACGTGGCGCCGGACGCGGCCCTGCTGCTCACCGCGGACCACGGCATGAATCCCAAGACCACCTGCCTGGATCTGGGGCGTCACCTCGAAGCGGCCGGCATCCCCGTGCGGGCCGCCATCAGCCCGGTCGCGGACCGGCTGCTGGAACACCACAAGGGGTACGGCGGCGTATCTTATGTGTATCTGAAGGACCCAGCGGACCTCAAACCGGCGCAGGAGTACCTGGCAACGCAGGCCGGAGTGGACACGGCCCTGGGGCGGGAGGCGGCAGCCGACCGATACCAGCTCATGGCGAGCCGGATCGGGGACCTGGTGGTGGGCGCGGACCGGGCCACGGTGTTCGGGACCCTGGCGGACCCGACGGAAGTCCTGGAGCCCCACTACAGGAACCATGGCTCCCGGTTCGAGGAAGCCATCCCCATGGTGGCCTTCAACCCCGAAGGGACCCTGCCCGACCCGGACCTGCTCCGCTACAACTTCGACCTCACCCGACTCGCCTTCTTCATCTAGCGGAGCAGCCATGACCAACCCCCAGGTCCCCCCCCAGCGTCTGATCATCGGCATGATGGATGGGCTCGGTCTGCCCGGCCTCCACGCCAGCCCCATGCCCTTCGTCAAGCGAGCCGCCCGGGAAGGGTTCTTCAAGGAGGTGCGGGGGGTCTACCCCAGCGTCACCAACGTCAACAACATCTCCATCGCCTGCGGCGCCTGGCCCGAGGTCCACGGCATCAGCGCCAACTCCTACTACGATCGGGAGGCCGGCTGCGCCCGCTACATGAACGCCGCGGACCTGATCCGCGTGGAGACGGTCTTCCAGCGCGCCGCCCAATGGGGCGTCGCCTCGGCCCTGCTCACCAGCAAACGCAAGACTGCGGAGCTGCTGGGGCCCGGCACCGCGTTCTGCCTCGCGGCGGAGGATCCCGGCCCCGCGGCGGCGGCCTATGGGGCTCCCCCGCCCATCTACAGCCGGGAAATCAACTACTGGCTCTGGGAGGTGGCCCTTGACCTGCTCCAGAACCGCCCGGACCTGGGCCTGCTCTATGTGCACATCACCGACTACCCCATGCATGCCTGGGGCGAGGCGACCCCCGAATCCCAGGAGCATCTGGCCCGCCTGGACAGTCTGATCGAGCGGGCGGCGCAGATCGCCCCGGACGCGGCCATCCTGCTCACGGCGGATCACGGCATGAACTTCAAGGCGCGCTGCTGGGATCTCCAGAAGGTCTGCGCCCAGGCTGGAGTGCCCGTGCGCTTCGTGCTCTCCCCGGAGCGGGACTACTACATCGTCCACCACCGGAATTTCACGGGATGTTCCTGGGTCTGGCTGAAGCGGCCGGAGGATGAAGCTCCGGTGCGCAGGCTCCTGGAGGGCCTGCAGGGCGTCGAGGAGGTCCTGACCCGGGACCAGGCGGCGGCAAGGTACCACACCGTTCCCGAACATCTGGGCGACCTCCTGGTGAACGGGGACCGGGACACGATGTTCGGCGAAATGGACCAGGCGATGGAACTGCTTCCGGCCACCTACCGGGCCCACGGATCCAGCCATGAAATGGACCTGCCGCTGCTGATCCACAATTACCGGGATGCCCTGCCGGACCCGGCCTACTTCCAGCACAACTTCGATCTGACCCGCTTCCTTTTCCGCGATTGATCGAGGTCCATCGAATCACCGGGACCATGGCGGTTCGGTTCATGCAGCCAAAGGCAAGGAAGCGCTGAGCATGCAGAGCAGCACAGAGTGCGCTGAGGGGGCCGGCACGAATGGTCTCGTCATCACCGCGGAGCCTGGGATCTCGACCCACCGGACCAGGCCCTGGCCCGCTGCGCGGGCCCGCAGCGCGAGCGCTGCGCGTCCGGGGGCGGCCGGCGCTTCCGCGTCCAAAACGTGGGTCGCCGGCCGCCCCCGGACGTGACGGGCCTGGTCTGAGGCATCGGCAGGACGGCCCCGGCTCCTGACGCCTTGGGGTGGTCCGGCATCTCATCCGGTGGAGGATCCACATGCCCCACGAGGCTCCCAGAACCTATCCCCATGCCGGTCTCACCCAGTCCATCCTGGCTGGGGCCATCTGCGTCCAGGAGGCTCTGGTACCAGGTCTGCTCGATTCGGAAACATCCCGCTTCGAGAAACCGGGCACGCCGCCCAGGCGTGTATGGACCCGGTCTGAGGGCCCTGGAAGATCTGCACGCCAGGAGTCGGGGCGTTCATGGCGCAACCTCAGACCAGGCCCGTCACGTCCGGGGGCGGCCGGCGACCCACGTTTTGGACGCGGAAGCGCCGGCCGCCCCCGGACGCGCAGCGCTCGCGCTGCGGGCCCGCGCAGCGGGCCCGGGCCTGGTCCGGTGGGTCGAGATCCCAGCCCCGGCTCCGCGGTGATGACGAGACTATTCGTGCCGGCCTCCTCAGCGCACTCAGCGTTGCTCGGCAGGCTCAGCGCTTCCAGTTTTTTAGCCAAATGCACCGAAACGCCGAGATCAATCCGAGATCTACGGAATTCCACCAACTCGGCGTGGCAGGGTGAAATGATCAGGCGGGTGCGCAACCAAATGACTGTTGACTAATGGTAGAATGGTTGCCTCCAAGCCCCTTCCTTCCTATGGAGCCCCGGTGACCCAATCCAGTTCCACTCCCGCAGTCTTCCACGAAAGCCTGAACCTCGGCGAAGCGCGGCTGTACGTCGCCACCGCCGCCATGGTCGCGGGCAACCTCCTGCTCCCCTTCGCCCTGCACCAGATCCCGGACGCCGGGCGGATGTTCCTGCCCATCTTCTTCTTCACCCTGGTCGCCGGCTGGCGCTTCGGGGCCCAGGCCGCGGTGCTCACGGCCGTGCTCTCGCCCCTGGCCAACCACTTCATCACCGGCATGCCCCCGACGCCCATGCTCCAGGAGATCATCCTGCAGTCCGCCCTGCTGGGCGCCCTGGCCGCCCTGGCCGCCGGCCGCTTCAGGAAACCGACCCTGGCCGTGCTGGCCCTGGTCGTGCTGGCAAACCAGGCGCTGGTGCTGGTCCCCATGATGCTGCACGCCGGCTGGCAGCCCTGCCTGGCCGCCTTGAAGTTCCGCATGCCCGGCCTGCTGCTCCAGATCCTCGGCGGCTTCTCGGTGCTCTGGCTGATGGGCCGCTACCTGCCGCAGGCCAAGGAAGCCACCCGTGAAGGATGATCCGGCGCTGGAGCTTCCGGCGCCCTTGACCTTGCGCCTGTATTCCGGCGACGAGGTGATCTTCTCCAGCGAAAAGCATTGGCTGCATCCGCTGTTCGACCTGGAAGGCTTCTTCCGGGACAGCGGCCAGGATCCCGCCCGGACCTGTCTGGTGGACCGGATCACCGGCCGGGCCGCCGCCTTCCTGGTGGTGCGCCTGGGCATCCGCGACCTGCGCACCCGGGTGCTCAGCCGGCGCGCCATCCCGGTGCTGGAACGGTTCGGCGTGCGCTATCAGTGCGGCGAGCGGATCGACAAGGTGCTCTGCGCCACCGAGGACCTGCTGGCCGAAACCCAGGATCCGGAAGCCGCCTGGGTCCTGCTGCAGGAACGCCGGGCCCGGGCGGCCCGATAACGATCACCCTGGGGGTTCCATGAAGAAGATAATGAACGAACCCGAACGCTTCGTGACCGAGGTGGTCGAGGGCATCATCCTGGCCTATGGCGACCGGCTGCGCACCCTGGACGGCGACACCCGGGTCATCCTGCGCAACCCCCAGGCCCGGGCCGGCAAGGTGGCGGTGGTCACCGGCGGCGGCAGCGGCCACCTGCCGGTCTTCCTGGGCTACGTGGGGGAGGGCATGCTGGACGGCTGCGCCGTCGGCAACGTGTTCGCCTCGCCCGCGGCCCAGAAGATGGCCGACCTGATCCAGGCCTGCGACCGCGGCGCCGGCGTGCTCTGCCTGTACGGCAACTACGGCGGCGACAAGCTCAACTTCGACATGGCCTGCGAAACCGCCGAGTTCGCCGATCACCGGACCCTGACCGTGCGGGTCGCCGATGATGTCGCCTCCGCCCCGCGCGGCTCCGAGGACAAGCGGCGCGGCGTGGCCGGCATGGTCTACGCCTTCAAGATCGCCGGCGCCGCCGCCGAGCGCGGCGACGACCTCGACGGCGTGGCGGCGCTGACGCGCCGGGCGCTGGCCAACATCCGCAGCCTGGGCGTGGCCCTGAGCCCCTGCATCGTGCCCCAGGTGGGCAAGCCGACCTTCTCGATCAAGGACGACGAGATCGAGATCGGCATGGGCATCCATGGCGAGCCGGGCATCGAGGTCCGGCCGATGCTGAAGGCCGACGAGATCGCCGCGCTGGCCCTGGACAAGATCCTGGAAGACCTGCCGCTGGCCCCGGGCGACGAGGTCTCGGTCATGGTGAACGGCCTGGGCGCCACCCCCCTCGAGGAGCTACTCATCGTCTACCGGGCCCTGCACGGGGCCCTGGCGGCGCGCGGGGTGGCCTCGTTCATGCCGCACGTGGGGGAATTCGCCACCTCCATGGAGATGGCCGGCCTCTCGGTCACCCTGTTCAAGCTCGACGCCGAACTGAAGACGCTGCTCCGGGCACCCGGCTCGACGCCCTTCTACACCAGCTCGAACAAATGATCAGGCGCGGCTGAAGTACTGCTTCACCGCCCCCAGGTAGGTGGCGACGTCCGCCGCGGTCACATCCAGGTGGGTGACCAGGCGCGAATCGTAGACCACCTGGGTGAGGATGCCGCGCTCGGCGAGATGGGCCTCCAGCGGCCGGCAATGCTGCTGCGGGAACCGGGCGAACACCATGTTGGTGGCCTGGCCGACCACCGTGACCTCCGCGATGCCGGCCAGCCCCTGGGCCAGCAGTTCGGCGTTGAAGTGGTCCTCGGCGAGCCGCTCGTAATGGTGCTCGAGCGCGTACAGGCAGGCCGCCGCCAGGAAGCCGGACTGGCGCATGCCGCCGCCCAGCACCTTGCGCCAGCGGTAGGCGCGGCCGATGAGCTCCTTCGACCCGGTGAGGACCGAACCGACCGGGGCGCCCAGCCCCTTGGAAAAGCAGATGGACACCGTATCGAACGGCGCGCAGGCCTGGGCCAGGGGGATCCCCTGGGCGACCGCGGCGTTGCAGACCCGGGCGCCGTCCAGATGGGTGGCCAGGCCGCGGTCATGGGCGAAGGCTGTTGCCTCCTGGAGATAGCCGGAAGGAACCACCTGGCCGTTGAAGGTGTTCTCCAGCGCCAGCAGCCGGGTGCGGGCGAAATGCGCGCCCAGGCCGGGGCCGTGCGCCTTGATGGCCTCCGCCAGCTTGGCCAGCGGCAGCGAGCCGTCGGCCTCGTTCTCGATGGGCTGCGGCACGATGGAGCCCAGGATGGCGGCGCCGCCGCCTTCGTACTTGTAGCAGTGGGCATGCTGGCCGACCAGGTACTCGTCGCCGCGCTCGCAGTGCGCCATCAGCGCGGTCAGGTTGCTCTGGGTGCCGCTGGGCAGGAACAGCGCGGCCTCCTTGCCGGCGCGCTCCGCAACGGTGTCCTGCAACCGGGTGACGGTCGGGTCATCGCCCCAGACGTCATCGCCCACCCGCGCCGCCGCCATGGCCGCGAGCATGCCCGGCGTCGGCCGGGTGACGGTGTCGCTGCGCAGATCTATCACATGACCAGCCATGGCCGTTCCCCCTGAATGCGTTTCGGATCAACCCCGATTGTAGTCGCTAGGAGTCCTCGGTGACGAAGAAGAACCCGTAGGCCGCCAGCACGGTGATCACCGCCAGGGTGTAGGCCAGGTTCCTGCCGTGCCACAGTCCGGAAACCCAGTCGGTGATGTCGCTGGCCACCAGGTTGGCCGTGCCGCCCACCATCTCCATGGAGCGGCGGTAGATCTTGGAGGTCTCCTGGGGATTACCCAGGGGATCGTCCGCCGGGTTCGCGGCGGTGAAGTACACCGCCACCGCGCTGGTCAAGCCCACCAGCACGATGCCGCGAATGATGTCGAGCCGGGTGCGCCGCTGCATGATCCTCCAGTACCTTCATCTCCTACCAGGATGGCATTTTTCGCGGCTTTCTGTTCCCCTTTACCCCAGGAAACCGTACCGTAGTCCTTGCTCCACTAGGAGGTACCCATGAAAATCCGGGAGAACCTGGACGCCCTGATCGAGTCCCACCCCGAGATCTATGAAGCCTACAGCCAGTTCGGCAAGGCGGTCCATGAACACGGCGGGCCGCTGGAGGAACGGACCCGCTGGCTCATCAAGGTGGCGACCTCCTCGGCCCTCGGCCTGCCCAAGGCCCAGCTCACCCACATGATCAAGGCGCTGGAAGCGGGCTGCAGCCCCGGGGAACTCGAGCACACCATCCTGCTGCTGGCGCCCACCGCGGGGTTCCCCCGGATGATGGAGGCCATGGAGCGGTTCCGGGAATTCCTCCGGGAAGCCC
>Ga0316232_1002184_pt1 | contig 21106 bp, 15 predicted proteins | sample TBHtaG_FD_206006 | JGI IMG/M metagenome (GOLD analysis project Ga0316232, IMG submission 206006) | Freshwater microbial communities from Trout Bog Lake, Wisconsin, USA - TBH18025_13 | ecosystem: Environmental > Aquatic > Freshwater > Lake > Hypolimnion/Profundal zone | place: USA: Wisconsin... | reverse complement strand
AGCACCCGGATCGCCGGTGCGCTGACCAATGCCGGCGCGTTCAACTGGCTGTCTGGCGATTGGTACAGCGAAGGTGGCAATGTGGTCAATCTCGCCACCGGACTGATTACGGTTCAATGCGACAATGGCTATGGGAACTGGGGCGGTCTGGATAATTGGTTCAACGCCGGCACCCTCCGCAAAATCGCCGGAGCCGGCACCAACGTCCTGGGCGGCCTGGTGCTGAACAATGCCGGACTGGTGGATGTGCAAAGTGGCGCGCTGCAATTTCCAAACGCCTACAGTCAAACCGGCGGAGAACTGAATTTCGGCCTCACCAGTGCGAGCCAGTATGGTCATATTCTGTTGGCTGGCAACGCCTCACTCTCTGGCATGTTGAGCGCCAATCTCCTCGGCGGCTATAATCCGGCCACCGGCGACTCGTTTAAGGTTCTGACCTATGCCTCATTCAGCGGCTCCTTCAACAATTTGAACCTGCCCGCCTTGCTGGGCCTTAAAGAGTGGGATGAGAACTACGGCACCCAAGCCACCACGCTCGTCGTGATGAATGGCAAGCCGCGCCTCGCCATCAACCAGACCGGCGGCAACCTCACCATCATGTGGTCCACCAACGCCGACCCCGGCTTCATTCTGCAATCCACGACCAGTCTCACGCCACCGGTTGTCTGGCAAGACGTCACCCGCGGTGTGCAAGTCATTGGCGACCGGAATAGCGTTGCCATTCCGTTGAGCAACGATACCGCATGCTTCCGGTTGCAGGAATAAAGCTCCTTGGGGGCGCGGCCGACGCAGCTTGTTTCAACATCCGCACCGTCGAGCCGGGGCGGTGCCCGGCGCTCCCATTTTGGAGCGATCCATCCCAGGCAACCGAGGGGTGGAAAAAACAATTTTAAACCATAAATCAGGCTTGCCAAAGGCGTCCGCGCCGGACATATTCCAAGCTTAAATTAACCATCAATAAAATATTTTATGGCTGACGCAGCAAACAAATACGCCGAAAACATCGCGGGCAAATTCTACGTGGACAACCAGTGCATTGACTGTGACCTATGCCGCGAAACCGCGCCGGACAATTTCAAACGCAACGAGGACGGGGGCTATTCCTTTGTCTTCAAACAACCGGCTTCGCCCGACGAGGAGGCGCGCTGCAAGGAAGCCAAGGAAGCGTGCCCGGTGGAAGCCATCGGCGACAACGGCGAGTAGTCCGCCAGAGAGTTCAGACCCAACCCCGTCGGCCAGTCTCGGCGGGGTTGTTTATTCTCATTTCCCGTTGGCGGTCAGCGCGGATTCGGCCGGCAGGGAAACCCGGACCAAGCCGGACGGCGCGGGAATGATCTCCAGCCGGCCGCGGTGGGTTTCGATGATTTTCTGGCAGACCGCCAACCCCAGGCCTAGGCCGACGTTGCGCGTGGTAAAGAACGGGGCCGGGATTTTGCGGACGGCTTCGGCCGAGAACCCCGCGCCATTATCCTGCACCTCGATGGTCATTTCGTGATCGCAGCCGGCGGCGGCCTGGAGCTTGACGCCCACGCGCGGGTTTTTCGGATTGGCCTGGAGGGCGTTGAGCAGGATTTCCGCCAGCGCGTGCTTGAGGGCGGCGCGGTCGCCGGAGACCATCATCGGTTTGCCGCTATTTTCAAACTCCAACTGCGCGCCCTCGCTGGACTGCTGCTGCGAGGCGTCCAGAAACGCTTCCTCGATCAGTTTGCCCATGCCGAAGACTTCCGTCTGAAGCTGGCCTTCGCGGGCGAGGAAGCGCATCTGGTTCAGCAGGCGGGAAACGCGTTTGACCCCGCCGGCCAGCGCGTAATCGAGCGATTCGCGGAATTCAGGGTCGCGGAATTTTTCGGCCAGCAACTGCTGGTGCGTGGAGAGGGGCACCATGGCGTTGCCAATTTCGTGCGCCAGCCGGTCGGCCATCGTGCGCACCAGCCGCAGATTGGCGGTTTCCAGCTCCAGTTTGCGCAGTTGTTCGCTTTGGGACAGGTCATCCGCGGTCAGCAGCACCGAGCTGGGCAGGGCCACTTTGCCGCGCTGAAAGGGCACCACGGTCACGTTGTAGGTGGTGCCCGGGGCGTTTTCCGGCTCGTACCGGAACGGATCCAAAGCCGCGCCGGTCTTTAGCACCTGATAAACTTTGGCGCCGAGCGCTTGCGGCAGGTCGCTGAATTCCAAGCCGCCGGTGCGTTCGTTCTTGCGGCCAAAATGCCGGCGGGCCGCCTTGTTGGCATGCAACACTTTGAGATCGCGCCCGAAGACAATGCAGGCGCTGCTCAACTCGCGCAGCACTTCGGTCATCATCTCGTGATTGCCCGCCAACTGGTCGTGCAGCCAGATGTTCCGGAGCGCCAGCCCGACCTGTTCGAGCAGGTGAAAAATCATCTCCAGTTCCACATTCACGAGCGGTTCGCCGGTAACCCGCCCGTCAAACACGGCCAGCCCCACGATGTTTTCCCGGTCGGGAATGGGCACGGCCACCTGGGCGCCCAGCAGGTCAAACTCCTTTTGCACCTCGCTGTCCATCCGGGCTTCGTCGCTGTCGCGGCGCAAAATTCGGCCTAACCGGTTGACTTGCGCCCCAATGCCGGAATCGAGCGACAGTTCAAAATGTTGCAGCAGGCCGGAGGAGATGCCGATGGCGGCGGCGGCCCGCAGCCGCCGGGCATCGTCCGGCATGGTGACTTCCGTCAGAGGCGCGCACGGGCGGTTGAGAAAGATGGCGGCGCGATTGACGCTCAGAATTTCACGGAGGAATTGGAGAAACTTTTTGAGCATGGCCTCGGCGTCGAGCGAGTGCGTCATGATCGAGGAGAAATCGCGCAGGACGGTGAGGGTTTGCGAAGCGTTGACGAAGCGCGCGGCGGCGCCGGGATCGGCGGCGGTGCGGGTAAAGATGCCCGTATTGCCGGTGGGCATCACCGCGGCCAAAGCCGGCCCGGCGGCGGGCACTGCGGTCCAGAGTCGGTCGAGGATGGAATTGAGCAGACGAGGCCGGACCGGTTTGGTCAGGACGTGAGTAACGCCATGCAAAAAGGCCTCCTCCTCCCAGTCCGATTGCACCAATTCGGTATAGGCGATGATGGGGGTGCGAGCATCGCGGCGCCGGAGGCGCTCAACGACCCAGACGCATTCCACGCCCATCAGGTCGGCGTCGAGCACACACGCCGCGATGAGGCCATGCACCAGCAATGGTTCACCTTCATCCACCGTATGCCGATGCACCACCCGGTAGTGCTCGGCACTCAAACCGGCGCGGATGGCTTCGGCAAAGTCAGGGTGGGCCGACAAAACCAGAATGGTCTTCATGGCAAAGACAGATGATTTTCAGCGGATGCGTTCACTAACGGTTCATCTTTACCGAACTTGGCCGCAAGGTCAATTTAAACTGATGTGAACCACCTGCCTTGTTAACCGGTGGCTAGGAGTTTTTGCCACAGATCCTCGTTCAGCATCGCCTTTTTCAGGAAATCAGTCCCGTCCTCCGGGGCCGGGGCGCGCTCCGGTTGGAGCGGCAAATGCAGCGTGAAACGATTGCCGCCGCCCGGCAGATTTTGCGCCTCCATGCGCCCGCCATGATGATGCACGATAAAGAAGCACGCCAGCAAATTGATGCCGTATTCGGACGGGGTGCCGTGGGTGGCGGCAAACGGGTCCAACACCACGCGCAAGGCGTCCTGCGGCAGCGCCGGCCCGTTGTCCGTCAGCCACACCGCCACTTCCTCGCCTTGCCATTCGGCGGCCAAGGTGATGCGGCTGCCAGCGGGAAGCATGGCAAGTTCATCCCGGAGCAGCAGCTCAAATAACCGGTCAAACCTGGGCTGGTCCACGTGCAGGACCGGCAGCGAATCCGGAATCTGATTCTCGACTTCGATCCGGCGGGCGGCCAGCGGCCCCCGCAACTGGTTCAGGGTGCGGCTCACGACGGCTGGAAGCTGGATTTCCGCGGCGAACGGCTGGTGGGAGGGGTTCTCCGAGGCGGCCCGCAAGTCGCCGAGCAGGTGATGGATCTTTTCGATCTGACCTTGCACGTTTTGGTAATACTCCCGCCAGAATTCGGGATCGCGCAGGCTCTGATCACCGCCTTTTTCTTCGGCCAGTTTCAGCGGCGCCAGTTCCAGAAAGGTTTTGACCGCCACCATCGAATTGCGAATATGGTGGCTCAGGCCGGCGGCGAGCAGGCCGAGGCTGACAATGCGGTCGGCCACCATCATGTTGCGCAACACAGACATTTTCTCGTGCAGCAACTGGTCACGCTCTTCCTGGACGAGGAAGAATTGCAGGCACTGCTTGAGGGTCTGCTCCAATTGCACCGGGTCCCACGGCTTGGAAATGTATTTGTATATGGAGCCGGCGTTGACGGCGGCGATGGCGGCATCCATGTCGGTGTAGGCGGTGACGAGGATGCGGATGATTTGCGGGCGGAACTGCCGGACGTGCTCCAGCAACCAAACGCCGCTTTCGCCGGGCATGCGCTGGTCGGTCAGGAGCACGCCGATTTCCCCTGCGCGCGCCTGGACCAGTTCATAGGCGGCGACGGCGCTGCTGGCGGTCAGGATCTTGAAATCGTCGCCAAAGGCGCGGGTGAAGTTCACCAGCGATTTCTCCTCGTCATCCACGTACAGGACGGCGAATTTCTTATAGTCGGATTGGTTCGGCATGGTCAGAGGTGGTTATGGCTGCGGCTTGGGCGTTGGCCGGGAGATCCAGGATGAACTCACAAAACTGGCCCGGTTCGCTGACGGCGGTGATGACGCCGCCATAACCGCGCACGAGGCCGAAACAGACGCTCAGGCCCAGTCCAGTGCCCTTGCCAATTTCCTTGGTGGTGAAGAACGGGTCAAATATTTTCTGTAGATTTTGCGGGGGAATGCCCGGGCCGTTGTCGCGGATGGACAGCCGGCAGCGTCCGCCCTCGTTCCGGCTGGAAATGAGAATGCGCGGTCCATCGCCGTCCGGAAATTTCTTGTCGGCCAGCGCATCAAAGGAATTTTCCAAGAGGTTGACGATCACGGTAACGAGATTATTGTGCCCGGCCCAGACTTTTTGGCCGGGCGCCAGTTCCAATTTGATGCTGATATTTTTCTCGTTTAACGCGTTGGAAACGAAACGGAGGGCCACGTCAAGTAGCCCCGCCACGTTCAACTCCTCGGGCGCCTGGTCACCGGGATGCGAGAAGGTGCGGAGGTCCGAAACAATCTCGTTCACGCGCCGGAGCCCGTCCTCGATGTCGTTGACTACAGCGTCGGCGTCGGCCTGCGACTCCGGGGGCAGCTTGCGGTTTTTTTTGCGCAGCACGAACAGGCCGGTGCGGGCATAGTTCAGCGGGTTGAGGATGTCGTGCATGAGCCCGGCGCTGAACCGGCCCAGCGACGACATTTTTTCCGACTGGACGAGCTGCATTTGGGTTTCCTTGATTTCGCGGTTGGCTTTTTCCAAGGCCAGATTCTGCTCGGAAAGCTTGTTGTTGGTGGCTTCCAGCTCGCGTTTGTTCTGGTCTAGCTGGTAGTTCAGGATGAATTCTCGGACTCGCAAAGCTTGGTGAATGACACCGCCCACGGCAACAATAATGGCGGTTAGGAAGAGAAAATATAAGTTGTTAACCAGTACGCCGAGATGGGCTTCTCGGGTCATCGTTCCGTGCAGGAAACAGGCCCCGAGATACATCAGGATGACCACGGCGGAGGCTGTCACGCTCAGATCCGCAGACCATCGCATCACCAATGCCACCGAAAGGAGAACCAGGTTTAAGCCGGCGTAGTAAGGCGAATTCACGCCCTCGGTATCATAAATCATCCAGCAAATGAAGAAGGCCGGGTTAAGGGCGAGGGCCAAACTGAGATACCGGCTGATCTTGTTTCTCAACCAGGTTTGCAAGATCAGCCAGATCAAGACTGCAAGAAGGGCGGCGAACAACCGGAGAGTGAAGAAAAAAGCGATTTTTTGGGGATAGACGAAATAGTCCAGCACCACGCCCGCCGGCATCAGGGCCATCACCAGATAAGACCCCACCTCCAGATTACGGAGGTAGTTCAGGCGTTCGTAATCGGCATAGGCATGCTTGGCCTTGGCGTCGCTGAAGTGGTTATTTTTCACTCACCGGTTTCCTCACTTCGAGGAACAGATTAACCCCCGTCGCGTCGCGCTTGAGGGAAATATCCCGGGGATTGGCCGCCGGGGGAGCCAGCGCCCGCATCGCGTCGTTGCCGCGATGCACGAGGTACCACTCCAGAAAATACTCCATTTGGTTTTTGGCCGGGTGTTCATCCACGTTGGTGGCGATCAACAATCCGCCCGGGGCCAGCATCGTGTAAAAAATATTCATCAACTGCTGGCAGGCCTGGTTGGTCAGATAGTCAAAAAGCCCGGCGCAATAAATGAGATCGTATTGGTCGGGCCGCGCATAATCCTCGCCGCGCGCGGCTGACTTGATCAGCAGGTTGACCGATTTTTTCACTGGGCGGAAGACCGTGCGGCGCGCGTGCTGCTGTTTCAAGCCATCTAGGATTTGGAGCGTGCGCGTCAGGGTTTCATCATTGAAGTCCACCAACGTGAACTGCGCGTGTTGCGAAAGCTGGCTGCCCGCCAAAAATCTTTGCACTTCGACGGCTGGCCCACAGCCCATGTTGAAGATTCGCAGGCCGCGCTTTTGCGCCGCCCCGCGCAGGGCTTCAGTTTCCAGTTTCCGGCCCAGATATTCGATGCGGTTGCGGTGCGCGACGATGGGGGGGAGTTGCATCGCGTAAATATTCACTAATTTGGCGAACAGCGACCCGCCTTCCAGCGGGTCACGGAACATCATGTTCACCATTTCATAGTCGCCGGCATAACCCAGCGGCTTGGTTAACGTGCGATGCACAAAAGGCGAAGCCATCAAAACCGGCTGCACCAGCCGTTTGCCAAATGCTTGGTGGGCCGCCACCTGATCCGAATCAACCCGGCGGGAGACTTCTTCAAACCGCTCGAAGAAACTGGCTAAGGCGGCTATAATCGTCGGTCGTAACTGGCTCAACAGCTCTCGTTGCCATTTCAATTGTTCGGTCGGTGACAGATGACGAGCCTCTACCTCCGCCTTCTCCAGCCACAACCGGGCATCCGTCAGAAACGTGTGCAGGTCGGCAATGACGATTTTGAATTCAGGCAAAATCTTGTAGTTATTCTGCCAGTTCAACAGAAACGCCTTGAATTCTTGAAGTAACTGGCCGTGCTGCCGGGTGTCAACCAACGAACTCAAATCAGCCCAGGATTCCCCGGCCAACGTTACCTCGCAGATCACTGTCACCCCGGTGCTGACGATGCCGCGGACCGTGGCGCTGCCGAAATAAATGATTCTCCCTTGAAACACGATTTCAAATTTGGCCAGCACTTCCGAATCATGGGGCACAGTGCCCGGATTATGCAATTCGAAGAAAGCGGCAAATCTCGTCATCCGCACCAGTGTGCCGCGCAATTCAACTCCGTCCGCCGTGTGGAAGGTGATGCCATTGTCCTTCGTGCTGGCTTTGGCCGGCGTGACAGCCGGGGGTGGCGGACCGGCGGCGCGAAGGCTGCTGGGGGCTCCGTTCAAAGCTTTACTCATATCGGTCGAAAATATGGCTGAAAATCAAAACCGCAACGTGGTTTGGAGGATGAACACCCATGCGTCCGGAATGTCGCCGCTCACGCGTCCGCCAGGATGGAACACGCGTTGCAAACTGGGTTGAACCGTCCACCACGCCGTCAATTGCGCCTTATAACTCAATTCCAAAACGCCTTCATAATCGGCCAGTTTGGAAAACGGGGCGGGTGCGCCGGCAGCCGTGGCCAGGGCGTCCACGTCGCGTTGCGCCCGGCGGATGTCCTTGCTGATTCCCAAATACGATGCACCCAAGCTCAGGGTGTCCCAATTGCGCTTGGGCACCAAGCCCTTGTAAACGAGGCCGCCGTCCATGCCAAACTGCGCCAGATTCCGGTCGGCAGGCGCGCCGGACAAACGGAAGAAACCCGCCAGACCTTGTTGGGCCGGGTCGTCTTTGCCGAGCTTGCGATAAAGCTGTTGTTCCGCGAGTAAATACCAGCCGTAATTATCCCCGTGGACGCCGACCGGGAACCCCGCCACGCCGCCTGCCTGCAGCGCCTCCGCGACCACGCCGCTATAGACGTCGTCAAAATTGCCCGTATGGTACCAGCCGCCCAGCTTGTAGCTGCCGCCCAGGCCGGAATCGCTTTTTTGCTGGTTCAGGCGATAACCCACCTCATAATAGCACAAAGCACCCTGGGATTCACTCAGGTTGAAGTGCGTGCCGGAATCACTTTGATCAGGCTCGCCGCCATACACCGCGGCTTGCGCGTAAACTTGCGGCACAGGATCCCAGCGCAGACGCGCCCCCGGCGCGGAGAACGGCGTGGATGGCAAACCGTGATGTTGCCGCGGCAACCCCGGAATGTCATAGACATCAAACGCCACCGTCGGGTAAAAAAAGGTCTGATTGAGAAAATTGATGGACGCCAGCGAATTATAATAGTCGGGCGCGATGAAATCCTCATCCACCACCATATCGCCCACCTTGAGGGACAGTTGGTCATGGAGAAATTTTTGTTGGTACCAAATATCCCATAAGCGGAAGCTGTTCGGAAAATCGAGCAAGTTGACCTTGTTTAAATCCCCGACATATTGATCAGAAAAAGGCTTCTGGCCGTTCAGCCAAAGCGACCCGACATGAAAGCTGCCCCCCGGATAACCCAGCAGTTTTTCGGAGTCCAGGTCCAGCGTCATCAGCAGGGCGCCTTGATAAATCGTATCGTGCTGGAGGCCACCGACCAGGTTGTCCGGGAAGGAAGCGGCGTAAAGGAATTCAAAATCAACGCCGTGTTTCGACAGGTCGGTGCGCACGCCACCCCAGTCGCCGAGCAGATAATCCTGCTTGCAGAAACGCACGAGACTGGATTCCGGCGGCGGCGCGGCTGGCGCGGTGTTGGTGTTGTTGATAGAGCTGGTGTCGGCCTCGGCCAAGAAGGGCGCGGCGAACAGGGCCAGGCCAACGATGATGGGTGATTTATTTTGGTTCATGATTTTGGCTGGTGGAGCCGGCTTTGTGTGTGGTTTTGAAAGTGACGATGCCCCACAACAAACGGCCCAGGGTTTCGAAATAGCTGCGGGTGATCTCAGCAGCCAGAAAAGCAAGATAAATGTCGTTGTTCGGGAACAGACTGCGGGAGCCAAAATAGAGGTATTTCTCGCGGCCGCGGTACTTCGACTTGTGAAACACCAGCCCCGCGAAATTGTAAATGGTGTTGCCGTATTTCGCGCTCCACTCAAAAAACTTCTTGGAGCCCCAGTCATCGTTGAATTTCCCGCCGTCCAGTTTCACGAACGGCGCGAGGCACAGGTTCAGCGTTTCCTTGCCCTCGGCTTTGAACTGCTCCATCGCGGTCATGTGGATGGCGGTGGCCAGCCGGCCGAACCGCGCCTCGTCGCTGCGCACAATGTTGGCCGCGTAGCCAAAGACCTTTCCGGCCCGATACATCGGGTCGTAGAAGATGAACCCGGCGACGCAGCCGGCGCGGTCATAGGCCACATATTTCCGGACATCCGTCTCGGCCTCGAGCACCGGCCGGCGCGCGTAAATCCAGATCTCGCGGTCATGCACTTTCTTGGTGCCAATCCAGTTGCGGGAGAGGGTGGCAAGCTGTTCACGATTGACCTGTTCGATGACTTCTTCGCGGATGGTGATGCCTTCGCGTTTGGCCTCGTTGCGGGCGCGTTTGATCATGTCAAGGTCTTTCCAGTTTCCTTGGGTATTGTAGGTCTGAATGGGCAGCTCGACCTCGAATCCAATAGTGTTAACCTTGAATTTCAGTTCCCGCAGCACCGTCGCGCACGCCTCGGAAATACAGCCGAATACCGCCCCGGGATGCGCCTCCAGAAAATGCCGGATGATTTTGGCATAATCCTGCTCCGCGCACACCGGATCGGATAAGGCGATCTGTTTGGGCGCACGGGCGAAAACCGGATGCCGCACCGTGACGTAGGCGATGTAACCGCAGTCGTCAATGAAGTATTCCATCCCGGCTTGCAGCGTCGGATAAGCCAGTGACTCGCTTCCGTGTTGCGTCAGGAAAGGGGACAACAAGGCCCATTTTTCCTTTTGTCCCAGCGTCCTGGCCGCGGCGCCCTCAATGATCCTGGCCCGGCCGGCGGAAGCATTCCGGGGTCTGGCCGCGCCCAGTTTTTTCAGTGCCCAATCTGCCGTCAATTCAAACACCTTGGCCCGGTTGCGGTCCAAGTGCCCGACGTGGCCGTTGCCAGGAATAATGTGCAATTCCTTCTCGCCGCCCAGCGCCTGATGCAACAGTCGTCCGGTTTCCGGCGGATCCAATTTATCCTCTTCCCCCCACAAAATCAGCGTCGGCGCTTGGATTTGCGGAGCGCGTTTCAAGGTATCCACAAAGAACGCCTCGGCCGAACTGGGGAAGGGGAAAGCCAGGAAAGCTGCGAGCGCCCGCGGGTCCGCCAGCAGCTTTTTCTGAATTTCCAGATCGGAGGCGAGATTAGCTTTGCTCAGTTTTGCCAGCGGCACGCGCCAGTCCCGTCCGGTGAGACGTTTTTTCACCGCGCCGAGCCACACGAGCGTCTTCAGAAAGGCGGTCAGCGGCCACGGCAGGGAGTTGCGCACGGTGGCATCCAGCGCGATCAACGCTTGGAGCCGCGCATCCACCACAGCCGCCTCCAAAATCGCCGTCCCGCCCGACGACAGGCCAAAAGCTCCGATGCGCTTCGAGTCAATTTCCGGGCGGGTCTGCAGAAAGTCAATCGCGGCGATAATATCTGGCACCCATTGCCGCATTTGGATGTAATACTTTTCGCCGCCGCTCGCGCCATGGCCGTGCATGTCCAGAGCGAGCGTGGCCACGCCACGTCCGGCCAGATATTCGCACAGTTCAATATAATTTTCCTTAAATTCTCCCGCCCCGTGGCAAATAATCAGGGCCGGCCACGGCGGGCCTGCCTGCGGAAGGAACAGCATCCCGCAGATTGGGTCACCCACAGAACTGAAATGTATTGGTTCTGGTTTCAACATTTGCACAAAAGAAATCGGCCTGGCTATCAATTCGGCGTACCGCTGAATAAATGAACTGCCTTCATTTTGCAAGCCCTGTCCATATTCCAGTCTTGGGTGTCGCTAATGCCATACAAATTCGTCACTGCTTGGCTCTGGCCAAGGCCTCGTAACCCCAAAGCAACATTCGTTCCGTTGTTTCCCAGCCGATGCAGGAATCGGTGATGCTGACACCGTAGCGCAGCGCATTCAGCGATGGGGGGATGGGCTGGTTGCCTTCCTGCAAATGGCTTTCCACCATCAGGCCGATGAGCGACCGGGTGCCGCCCGCGCGCTGTTCGATGACACTGCGCCAGACCTCTTCCTGCCGGGCGAATTTCTTTTCCGAGTTCGCGTGGCTGCAATCCACCATCAGCACCGGCGGCAGCTTTTCGCCGATCAGTTTTGCCTCGGCCGCCTGGATGCTGGCGGCGTCGTAATTGGTCAGCGCGCGCCCGCCGCGCAACACCACGTGGACGTCTGGATTGCCATTGGTACGCACGATGCTCGTGACGCCGTCCTCGTTGATGCCCAGAAAACTGTGCGCATGCTGCGCGGCGCCCATGGCGTCAATGGCCACCTGCAGGCTGCCGTCGGTCGCGTTCTTCATGCCCACGGGCATGGACAGGCCGCTGGCCATTTCGCGGTGTGTCTGCGATTCCGTGGTGCGCGCGCCAATCGCCGCCCAAGTGATGAGGTCGGCGGTGTATTGCGGCACGATGGGGTCGAGAAATTCCGTGGCCGCCGGCAGGCCCAAGCTAGTGATCTCCAGCAGCAGCTTGCGCGCGATCTTCAGCCCGGTTTCGATATCTTGCGAACCATCCAAGTGGGGATCATTGATCAGCCCCTTCCAGCCGATGGTGGTGCGCGGTTTTTCAAAATAGACGCGCATGACAATTTCCAAACGGTCGGACAGTTGCTTTTGCAGGCGGCTCAACCGCGCAGCGTATTCCAGCGCGCTGGCTTGATCGTGAATCGAGCAGGGGCCGATCACCACCAGCAGCCGCGGGTCTTCCTGCCGCAAAATGCGGATGACGCGTTCGCGGGCCCGCGCCACGGAATCGTTCACCGCCTCGGGGGCGGGCGACAGCGCCTTCAAGGCGCGGGGCGACAGCAGCGGGACGATTTCTTTGACATGTAAATCCTGCGTGCGATACATGCGGCGAAGGATACCACGGCGGCGCGGCGCGGAAAGCGGAAAGCGTGAGGCCAGGTCGTCGGAAGCAAGAGTTGAAAGTCCGAAACCTGAAACCTGAATTCTTATGAAAAAATAAAATGTGGTTTTGAGCGTGGTCTTCTGTGTTGTTCCGTGTTTTCTGTTCCACGGGCAGTTTCAATCAAGAACTGAATTGTTGACCTGCAGAAATGGGTTCGGGTTGCGGCGCAGCGAAGCTGAAAATTTGCAGGAGCTACTGGAATAGAGTGGTTTGCGAAAATTGTGCACCCATCAGGAGTTGAACCTGAAACCTGCTGTTCCGTAGGTAGTTACGCAAGTTTTGCAAGAGCTCCCGGCTATTGAAAGAGCCGGTTTCTCTTGATTTACCGCACCATTTCAATCAAGGGATTTTGCACGAGGTGTTTCCCGCGGCATAATCTCCTGCCAGTTGCGGGGCAAAGTGCACAAAGGAGTGCATATAGCCCTCTTGCTGATCTTTGCATACCCGCAACGGAATCCAGTTAGTGATGCTGCCACCAGTTCGCATCGTTGTCAAATTCTTCTGTTTTCCCAACCAATCGAACGAATTGAATTTGCCATTTGGTGGTGGATTCGCTGCGCCCATTTGGAAATATTCCGCGAGGCGTTCGCGTAATTTGTCCAGACCTTCGGTGATTTTCTCTCCCGGATGACCGGCCAAGTCCTCGGCTCCGCAGTCCACTTTGATGCCAGGAATGATCCCGGCATCGGTGAGAATGCTGGCAAGAAGGAGACCTTTTCCATCCTTCAACCCACAGAAACGCCGAGGATTCGACCGATGACGGCGGTCACGGTCATGGCCAGGGCGCCGCCAAGAGTGACTCGCAACGCTGCCCGGCCGAGCGGCGCGCCACCGAGGTGTCCGCCAAACGCACCCAACACAGCAAGGCTCAGCAACGAGCAGGCGGCGATCATGGGGATGCGCAGAGCCGCAGGCGCGATGAGCAGAGCTGCAATCGGTACCACGGCGAACCCGGCGAAGCTGGCGGCGGATATCCACGCCGCCTGCAGCGGCCGGGCGAGGGAGGCCTGGTCAATCCCGAGTTCATCACGCATGTGCGCGCCAAGCCGGTCATGCGCGCTAAGTTGCTTCGCGACTTTCATTGCCAGCTCCGGCTCCAGACCTCGTTTCACATAAATCAGCGCCAGTTCCTGCAACTCGGCTTGCGGCTCGGACGCAAGTTCGCGCTGTTCCAGCCCGATGTCTGCCTGCTCCGCGTCGCGTTGCGAGCTGACCGAAACGTATTCGCCGACGGCCATGGACATCGCTCCGGCGACCAGTCCCGCCACACCGGCGACCAAAATGGCCACTTGGGGGGCGGAGGATGCCGCGACCCCGATCATAAGGCTCGCGGTCGAGACGATGGCGTCGTCTGATCCGAGCACGGCAGCGCGCAACCACCCGGCACGTCCGCTGCGGTGGATTTCCACCTGGCTCGCTGGCAGGACAGGTTCATTCTTCAGGATGGTCATAGATTCAGTTCCGCCGATGTTTGGACATGGCGATCAAGGAGGCCAAGGAGCATGGCGATGGCGTGTTCTAATTGTGCACGCTGGATGCCGAGGTCGGTGGCTTGGGCGCGGGTGATTTCGAGTTGCGTTTCGGCCAAATCGGTGTCCTGGCCGGACGCCAGTCCCGTGCCCTCCTGAATCCAAGTCAGCTTCAGTGTCTTCTGATACGCGACTGCCGACGCATCCAATAGCTGCTTTTGCGCGTCCAGCACGCGCAGCTCAAAATAATCCACCGCCACCTCCGACTCAACGGTTAGCCGCACGTTTCCCAGATCAGCCAGGGTGGCTCGCGCTTCTAGCGAATTTGCCTTCATGGCATTGCGAATGCGACCCCACAAATCCGGCTCCCACGAGGCGTCAAGGGGCAGCGCGTATTCGGTGCTGGTCACGGAAGTGGATGGTGTTGACGGGGATGGTTGCCGCGAGTTAATGACCGACGGATTGGCGCTCACGGTGGGAAAATACTGTGAGCGAGCTTGTTTGACCACGGCTCGCGCGCCGAGAAAATTGGCGAGCGCGGCGGCAACGCTCTGGTTGGAACCAGCCACCTGGCTTTCAGAGCCGTTCAACTCCGGGTCATGGAACACTTCCCACCACTGGCCACGAATCAAGTTGTCCTGTGGCTCGGCGGTTTTCCAGCCGTCCGTTGCATTGAACTGCGACGGCGTCAGCTCTTTGAAAGCGACCGGAGTCTGGACCGACGGTTTCGTATAATTCGGCGCGAAGCTGCAGCCGGCGAAGAAGACCATTAAGGCCAGGGAAACCAGGGCCAGGCCGGTCTTTGCCTGGGAACGCATTTCAAATTTGCGGAACGCGGCCATCCGGTGTCGTTCGTTACCAATCTTACTGTACCGGGGTCCAAGTATCGTCCGGGTCATAACAGGTCATGGCCTTGGCGATTTTTGCGCTCTTGGGACCGAGATTCTTTTGCCAGATCTTGCTTTGCTGGTTGACGACAAAGGTCATGACGCCCGTGTTGCCCCATTCGTCCGGCCAGGCGACCAGGGCAAATCCCGCAATCATGCGGCCGTTGATGAGGTAATCATACTTTCCGCCAGGAGCGTGCTTTCCCTGACGGGTCAAGATCTTGAAATAGTAGCCGTGATAGGGTGCTTGTTCGTCGTTCAGCATTTTGGCGGTGCGGTGGTATCCTTCCACGCGCGCCTGCGCGATGAGCGGCCCCAAGGGACTCAGCGTGTCGCCCGGTTGATTCGCGGGCCAGAACAAGCCATCGTGGGTGCCGGTCGTGCTGCGCAGGAACTGCGCGTAGGCGAGCACGCCGTCTCCCAATTGATCCTGGCTGGCATATTCGCGCTGCGCGTCCACATACGCGAGGCAAACATTGATCGCGCCCAATTCGTCCCGGCCGACGCGGCGGGCAAGGATTTCATCTTTGCCGGCGGCGGTATCAAAGTGCCATTGCGCGCCCTGTTGGACTAGCGGAATGGGAAAGGGCCAGCCGTCCGCGCCGATTTCCAGGACCATGTTGGAATCCGAATGTTTGAACAACTCCGTTTTTTCCGACAGCCGTTCCACGAACCTTTGGAATTCCTCGGAGGCTTGGACGACATCGGGCGATACCAACTCATGTCCGACCGAGCCAAAAATCAGACGGATGGCGTTGGTGTCCTGATTTCGGGCCGCAGTTACCAAGGCATTCACGGCCTCATTCGGTGTATTGAAAGCCTGTTCGTCTGCCGCCACGGCACAAAGTGGCAGTGTCACCCCCAAGCCCAATATCGCCAGTGGTGCCTGACGCCAAAAAGAGAATCTGCTCATCGTGATCGGTAACATATGTTTAAAAATCATGAGAATATAAAATTAGCGCTTGCCGCCAGCACCACCACCAGCATGGCCGCCACCGCCGCCGCCACTGAATCCGCCCCCGCTACTAACATGTCCGCCTCCTCCTCCGCCGGAAGGTGCTGGCCGCGAAACGGGCGCGGAGCGAGTGACCGCCTGCACGCTCTGCTGGCCGCGATTGCTGTAGCTTCTCGTTGCTTGCGCACTTTTTACGCCAATGAAGGCGCCGTTCGATTCCGGCCGGCTGACCGGTGTGGCACGTTCAACTTGGGCGGGCGCGGATCGGGAAACACTTGCTGACCGTCCGGCTGGCTGCGCCACCGGATGGGCCAGTGCTTGTCGGATGTCCGCCGGATTGGCCCCACGCAAAAGGGTGCTGCCGCCATAACCCCGGTCGCCGCGGTTGCCCGCGACTGCGCCCGGATGGTTGTTTGCGCGCCAGACGCCCGCATGACTCATGTCCCGCTGACGTGCTGATTCGTGCCACCAATTGGCTGGGCGCGCGTAACCGTTGCCCCAGTATATGAGATTGCCGCCTCCCCAGTCGCAATCGTAGTCCATCCATGGGCCGAAGGCGTAGCCGCCGCCAAAAGTGATGAACGGGGAGCCATAGGCGGCATCAGCATAAACCTGGTCTGGCTGATAGACCGGCACATAGATCACCTGCGGATCCGCCGGGACAATCTTAATTTGGCTGCCGTCCGCAATCACCTGTTGCTGCGGGGAGGATTGCAAGTTGCCGAGTTTGGCAGCGGTCACTCGCAGGCGTTGAATGGAGGCCATCACATCCGGTTGCTGATTGAGGAAAGCCTGTCCAATTTGCGCCGTCCAATTCAAGTTGTCATCCATCCATTTCAACACGCTGGGGTAGCGGGCCATGGCTTGGACGCTGGCGTCCCAAGGCTGCTGTGCAATCTGGTTGGGGTCGCCGCCGACGGTGACATAACGATCCGCCAGCACGATTTGGGTGGGCAAGGTGGAGGCCGGTAAAATTTCGGCAATCAACGGGTCGGGATACAGCGCAATCGAGCCGAGCAACTGGTCCAGTTGCGCGGCGGGCAGCGGTTGATAGGCCGGCATCGGCGGCGGAACTGCCGCTTGCGCCCACACCGATGGCGCGGCGCCTGCGAACAGGCAGAATAGCAACGCGATTTTAGGCAATGGCTTCATGCTGATATCGATCAACCGCTTTGGTTTGGTTGGCCCTATTTCTCGGTCACTGCGTCCGTTACCCCCTCATCGGGCACCAGCGTCCATTCGCCATCCGGATTGTATTCCTTCATCGCCGCCGCAATCCGGGCAGATCTTTTCTCTAAATTGCGCTGATAGACTTTGCCGTCCTGATTGACGATGAAGGTCATGATGCCCGATTGATCCCAATGTTCCGGATACGCCACCAGCGCGAAGCCACCAGTCAAGTTGCCGTCGCTCATATAATCCATTTTTCCGCCGGGCGCGGCCTCGCCCTGCTGGGTCAGAATCCGGAAGTAATATCCATGAAAGGGAGGCCCCGCGCCCTGATGCGAGACATAACCCTCGGCATGTGCTTCCGCCACCAGCGGCCCGAACGGGCTGGGCGTCTCGTTCTCCGCCGCCGGCCAGTAGAGCCCGTCCTTTTTGCCAGGCGTGCTCTTGAACTTTTGGGCGTAATTCACCACTCCGCCAGCGGCCGGGTTCAGGCTGGCATACTGCCGCTGCGCGGTCACATAAACCCGGCAAACGCCGATCGCGCAGAGTTCATCCTTGCCAATGTGGCGATTGATGATTTCCTCCTTGCCCGCCGCTGTGTCGAAACGCCACTGCCCGTCCGCCTGCACCAGCGGAATCGGCATCGGCCATGCATTCGTGCCCACTTCGAGCGTGATTTTGTCGTCGCCCTCTTTTACTTGATGGCAACTCTGGGCCATTGCGGCGGCGAACTGCTGCGCATTATCCGCGTCTTGCACCTGGTCGCCGGTTTTGAGTGATTGAAACCCCGAACCGAAGATCTCCTGCAAGGCCGCCTGGTCTTTGGCTGCGGTGGCCGTCTGCAAGGTTTTGATGGCTTCCTCCGGCGATGCGAACAGCCGTTCCGAAACCGGCTCCGCTGCGTACAGGCTGGTTGGCGAAACACCGCCGGCGCCGGTCAAAAACACGATGGTCAAAAGGCTGGGAATACGGGTCAAAAGATTTGAAAATTTCATAGCTGTAAATTGATAAAGTATGATTTTGTGCAATCAGTTATGCGATTAACGTCTGCCCCCACCACCTGCATGCCCACCGCCGCCGCCATGCGCCGCTCCACGACTGGCCGCTCCGCGGGTGCTAAAGCCGCGCACATCGTGTCCGCGATCATATCCGTGGCCGCCACCCCACCACCCGCCGCCATCCCACCACCATCCGCCGCCGCCGACATAACCACCGCCGCCGCCTACCACGCCTATGCATCCCGTTAGGGCGGCCAGCATGGCAATTGCCAGCCCGATCTTGAGCTGGTCGGCCAGCACTTTTATCGGGTTCATGCCGGCCGTGCTTTCGCGGAAAGAATGAAAAATGCGCAACACCGCCGGCCGGGCTTGGTTCGCACTTCGCGGTGGCTTGCCCGCCAAGCGCGCCAGCCACGCCGGATATGCGGCCGTGACGAGAGCACTATATGCGAAAGTCAGTTTCTGGTTCCTATTCATATTGGATAAAATATCACCGTTCGTATTCCCGCTGCTATGGGGTGTTTCCCCCATGTCTCAGATTCCCTTGCCGAGTCCGGCGGAATTTTTGTCAAGGTAACTTCAGACACTGGATTTGCATTCATGACGTTGAATCATAGCAAGGCGCAAGTGCGGAAAAGCTCTTGAGAGCCAGGCATGATTTGACTTCGGTCTGGCCTGTGATCCTCGCTGGCGAATCCGGATTCAATCCCTGCATCGCAGACAAAGTTGTCCTGCGTTTGAGGGTTTGGACTTGGGGCAAGTTGGCTCTCCGCGAACAACTGCGCCTCCGCCTCCAACCAATGCCGCACATCGTGCCCAGGCTGCGAACCTTGGTTCAAATAGTTGAAATAGGCCCTCGTGGCCACTTCGCCCTGTGACGGCACACGCTTAATGGCGTCTTGGTTTAAGTCCGCGAACGCGGTTGACCGCAAGTCGCTCGCTGGTTTTTTCATCTGCTTGCTGGAAAATTTACTATGTGCCATGGAGCAGGAATAGGCTGGTCGGCGACGCCTTTGCCATGGGGTGTTCACCCCTGCCTTTATTCAGGCAGCACTGATTTATCTTGGAACCGCCCGGAGCGCTTGAATGTAATCGGCAAGAATATTTTCCGCTTCGCGCAGTTCCAGGTCATCGTCTGGACCATTATCCGCGACGTGGGCTTGGGTGGCCACCGCAGTTGGCGGCGTTGGCGGGCGGGCGGGTGGCAAGCCTACGGTCTCAACATTGACCAAAGTGAGGTCGTAGGTTCGCGGCCGGCGGGCCGAGTCCGCCAGACGGAGTTGGCGCAGTTCAGTCTGAAGCTCGTCCGCTCTGGCATTTTCCTGCCGGCGGGAAGTCTCGTTCAACGAAAGCGGTTGAGCCTCTTGCGTGACCGCGGCGGCCAGTTTGGCGCGCACCAAGCGAAAACCGGGATCGGCATTGACCCGCGCACGCGACTTGGCGCAGATTTCGGACAGCACTGGCCGCACCCAATCGAAGTTCGTATAAGTCGTTGGTGGCACCAAGTCCCACGGCAAAGTGTTGGGTAACCGTGCTTCGCCGATGCTGGGAAGGTCGGTTTCCGAAGGCAGGACAATATCCGGTATGACTCCCTTGAGCTGGGTGGAAGCTCCACTGGGACGGTAAAACTTGGCCACGGTCACCTTGACGGCCCCGAAGCCGGACACATGGAGTATTTTCCTCAGCGGCACGAGGTTTTGCACGGTGCCTTTGCCGAAAGTTGAGGAATCGCCGACGATCAACGCCCGCCCGTAATCTTGCAAGGCGCCAGCAACGATTTCCGACGCGGAGGCGCTTAGCCGGCTGGTCAACACCACCAGCGGGCCACCGTACAAGGCGTTGGTGCCAGGCGAGGTTTCGACTTCCACCTGCCCCGTCGAATCGCGCGTTTGCACCACCGGCCCGGCCGGGATGAACAGCCCGGCAAGTCCAACAGCCTCGGGCAACGATCCGCCCCGGTTCCGCTGCAAATCCAAAATCAAGCCGGTAATACCTTCCTGGCCCAACCGCTTGAGCAATCGTGCGGTATCGGCCGAGGCGCCGCCATTTTGGTTGCTTTTTTCGTAAAATATCGGCAGGTTAATAATTCCCAATCGCAAGGTGGCGTGGTTGGTCAGCGGCAGATCAACGATAGTCGCTTGGGCGCACTCGTCGGTAAGTCTGACGTCTTGGCGCACCAACGACACCGTTTTCGTGGCCGCACTGCCTTGGCCAACCGGGATGATGATCAGCCGTACCGTGGAGCCTTTGGGACCGCGAATCAAATTAGCCAAATGCCACCAGGGCACGGCCGTCACGTCCTCCGGCTCACTGTCGCCCTGCGCAATCCCCATAATTCGATCGCCGGGATGCAGCAAACCGCTCTGAGCCGCGGGACCGCCCGGAACCAGGTCGCCGACGATCCAATTGCCGCCTTTGTCTTCGAGCGAGCCGCCGATGCCGACCAGCGACAGATTCATTTCGGTATTGAATTCCTGTGCGGCCTCGTGTCCAAAATAATCGGAGTGAGGGTCAAACGCATGGGCAAAGGCATCCAAGTAAATCTCCAGCACCTCGTTGTGGTCGAACCGGCCCACAATTTGCAGCCGGCGCACATAACGCTGCCTCAGCCGTGGCAGAAAGTCTGCAGGCGGCAATCCGGCGAGTTTCTCCTGCAAATAATCTGACCGCACCTGATCTCGCCAGAGAGCACGGGCCGTCTCCAAGTCGCGCGGACGCATCAAGTCGTGCCGTTCAGGTTGCCAGGTATCGTGTCCGGTAAAATCAAATTTTGCGGATTGCAGATAATTAGTCGCGAAATTCACTTGTTCGGCCAGCCGTTCCAAGAAGCACGCGTAAATCAAATGAGCCGGCCAAGGGTCGCCTTCGAATGCCGTCATCTGGGCCAGGTTCGGCCGTAGCCAGGCGAATTCATCAAGATCAGATTGGCGGAACAGCAAATGCGAACCGTCCAGCGCGTCCAAGTAACCTGCAAAGACCCGGGTGGACAGCAGTTCATTCAGCGGCCAATGGGAGAACTGCGTATGCTCGAGCACGCCGGCGGTCACGACAGCGATATCGGTTTCGGTGGGCTGCTCGTTGGCAGGACCGTCTGCCAGAGCGTCCGTGGTGAACACCGCCGCCAGCAACAGGCCATAAACCGCGAGGTGCCACCGGGCCGCTGTCAATAGCCAGATACGGGGACGGCTTTTGGCAAAACGGCCAAACGCCGCGCCGGCGACCACCGGCAAATGGAGGATTAAGCCCGAACTCCGAAGTAAGAAAAAGGTCGCTTTGCGGGAAGGGTTGATGGCATAGAGGTTGATGCTTAAACAACCCACGCCGACCCTGCACAA
>Ga0316232_1002183_pt1 | contig 21106 bp, 19 predicted proteins | sample TBHtaG_FD_206006 | JGI IMG/M metagenome (GOLD analysis project Ga0316232, IMG submission 206006) | Freshwater microbial communities from Trout Bog Lake, Wisconsin, USA - TBH18025_13 | ecosystem: Environmental > Aquatic > Freshwater > Lake > Hypolimnion/Profundal zone | place: USA: Wisconsin... | reverse complement strand
CCCAAGCTGATGTAGTCGGTTATCCGGCACCCCTCTGAAAGCTTCGCCACCGTACGAGCCATAGCCGCCTCTTCTTGAGAAAATAGGCACTTGGCTGAAATTGTCAATAGCTGTACCGACAGTATTGCGATGAACGGGGATGAAAAAAATGGATAAAAATTGAAATGCCTAAACCAAGCAGCTCTGGCGGCTTGAGGTTGGTACCTATAAGCAATTCGCGCGAGGCCAATACAGGGTTGAAATCTCTTTTAAATTAGTTTTTTAGACAGACTCGTCCCGTGGCGTGCGCGGCGCGGCCACCCAGGCCACCAGGATGGAAATGAAGTACAGCCCCAGCAGCACCACGCTGAAGAAGATCGTCGTCACCACCACGTCGCCGGGGGTCAGGAAGGCGCTGATGAACAGGATGGCGATGGTGGCGTGCCGCCAGTACTTCAGCATCCACCGGGCCGTGACCAGCCGGAACCGGGCCAGGAAATAGACCAGCACCGGCAGTTCGAACATGGCCCCGGTGCCCACCACGGTGTAGATGAACAGGTCCAGGTAGTCCTCCAGGTGGAGGTTGGTGCGCAACCCGGCGTTCAAGGCTTCCTTGAACAGGATGTCGCCGAGGAACTGGAAGGCGTTCAGATAGGCGAAGGCGGCCCCGGCCAGGAAACAGCCGGTGGTGGCCAGCACGAACGGGATGGCCAGGCGGCGTTCCCGGGCGTACAGGCCCGGCTTGATGAAGCTCCATAGCTGGTGGAACAGCAGGGGCGAGGCCAGGAACACCGCGGCCCAGAGCGACAGCCGCATCAGGGAGAAGAACGGCTCGGTCAGGCTGGTGTAGGCGAACGGCTCGAACACCGTGGGCACGGCCTGGTGCAGGGTCGCGGCCTGCTGGATGGCCTGGGCCTTGTAGACATCCATGAACGGCTTTTGCGCCCAGGTCATGAGGTGGAAGCGGAAGCCGTAGGTGAGGGCGAACGCCGCCACCAGGATGATCAGGCTGCGGATCAGGCGCGCCCGAAGTTCGTTCAGGTGCTGCCAGAAGGTCATCTGCTGTTCGGATTCGGGGGGCGTCATCGGCGCGCGGTCGGGTCCGGGATCCCGGTCATTTCTTGTCGTCCTTCTTGTCTTCCGCGATGTCGTCCTTCACCGAGTCGGTGAGTTCCCGGCTGGCCTTCTTGAACTCCTGGATGCCCTTGCCCAGCGCCTTGCCCAGCTCCGGCAGCTTGGACGGCCCGAAGAAGATCAGGAGCGCCACGCCGATCAAGAGCATTTCGCCGAATCCTAGATTTCCCATGGTGTGCTCCTGAAGGTGCGGTTGGCGTCGAAGGGGGGGCTGATCAAGCGGGAATGAGGGCGGGGTTGCCGGCGGGCGCCACCGGGAGCCGGCCGATGGAGTGGTAGGTCCATCCGGCTGTTTTCATGGCCTCAGGTTGGAAAAGGTTCCGGCCGTCGAACATGAGTTTCGCCTTGAGCCGTCCCGCCACCGCGTTCAGGTCGGCCTTGCCATACTGGGGCCATTCGGTCGCGATGAGAAGGGCGTCGGCGCCGTCGCAGGCGGACAGCGGGTCCACGGCGTAGCTCACCCGGTCGCCCAGCTTGGCGCGGACGTTGGGCATCGCCTCGTAATCGTGCACCACCAGCTCGGCCCCGAGTTCGGTGAGGGAATCGATCAGCTCCATGGCCATGGCTTCCCGGATGTCGTCGGTGTGGGCCTTGAAGGCCAGGCCCCAGAGGGCGAACCGGCGACCGGCCAGCGGGGCGGGGGACCCGGCCTGGCACCTGAAATACTTCCGCACCTTGATGGCGAGCACCTGCTTCTGGGCGCGGTTGGCCTCCACCGTGGCTTCCAGGGCGCGCAGCGGCTGGCCGTTCTCCCGGCCCACCTTGAGCAGGGCCTGCAGGTCCTTGGGGAAACAGCTGCCGCCGAAGCCGGGACCCGGGTTGAGGAAATACTTGCCGATCCGGTGATCGCTGCCGATGCCGTCCCGGACGCATTGCACATCCGCCCCGACCTTCTCGCACAGGCCGGCGATCTCGTTGATGAAGCTGATGCGCAGGGCCAGCATGGCGTTGGCGGCGTACTTGGTCAGCTCGGCGCTGGGCGGGTCCATGCGCAGCCAGAGGCCGCCGCTGGCCGCGAGGAACTTGCCGTAGAGCTCCTTCATCACGCTTTCCGCGTGGTCGGTGCGGCAGCCCACCACCACCCGGTCCGGCCGCACGAAATCGTCGATGGCGCAGCCTTCCCTCAGGAACTCGGGGTTGGAGACCACCTCGAAGGGGCGGTCGGTCTGGGCCGCGATGGCGGCATGCACCCGGGCCGCGGTGCCCACCGGCACGGTGCTCTTGTCCACCACCACCAGGGGCCTGGCGTCCATGGGCCGGAACGCCATGGCCTGGCCGAGCTGGGTGGCGACCTGGAGCACATACTGCAGATCGGCGCTGCCGTCCTCGCTCTGCGGGGTGCCCACGCAGATGAAGGCGGCGTCCGCCGCCGCGATGCCTTCCTTGAGGTCGAGGCCGAAGCTCAGCCGGCCCGAGGACTGGTGCCGGGCCAGCCATTCGTCCAGTCCCGGCTCGTAGATGGGCGAGACGCCCTGGCGGAGCTTGTTGATCTTGGCGACATCCACATCGATGCCGAGCACCTGGTGGCCGGCCTCCGCGAATCCCACCGCGGCCACCAGACCCACGTAGCCCGAACCGATCACTACAACATGCATGGTTACGCCCTCGGATACCGTCGATGTTTAGGCCTATGGCGGACGGCAATAATCCGAGAAGTATATCCTCCCCTGCGCCATACGGCGAGGCTTGATAGAATCGGGACCAGGAGGCAGCATGCTTCAGGTCGCGATCGTGGACGGGCAGGGCGTCAATCTTTGGGAAGTGGTCCTGCACAGCGGAATGGTGGCGAAGGTGGTGCTGCTGGTGCTCGGGGTGTTCTCGGTGGTCAGCTGGGTGGTGATCTTCCAGAAGGGCGTGCTGCTCAGCCGCAGCCGCGGCGTCACCGAGCGGTTCCGCGCCGCCTTCCGCCGGGCCACCGACTGGCGCGAGCTGAAGGCCTCCGCCTCGGACTACACCGCCAGCCCGCTGCTGGGGCTGTTCACCGCCGGCTATTCGGAAGTGACCTATCAGCTCAGGCCGTCCAGCCCGGGAGCCCGGGCGCAGATCAAGAGCATGGAGGCCGTGGAGCGCTGCCTGCAGCGGGCCTCGGTGGTGGAGATGGGCCGCATGGAGAGCCACCTGGGCATCCTCGCCACCATCGCCGCGGTCAGCCCCTTCATCGGCCTGTTCGGGACCGTGTGGGGGATCATCGACGCCTTCCGGGGCATCGGCGCCTCGGGCAACGCCAGCCTCGCCACCGTGGCCCCGGGCATCTCGGAGGCCCTTGTGGCCACGGCCATCGGCCTGGTGGCGGCCATCCCCGCCCTCATGGCCTACAATTACTTCCAGGGCCACCTCAAGACCTGGCAGACCGAACTGGACGATTTCTCGCTGGAATTCATCAGCCTGTCGGAGCGCAATTTCACCTGAGCGGGGAATTCCGGGCAAACTGTCACCATGAGTTGTGCTCCTCTCGCACCCGTCTTCTGGCAGCGCCAACCCAAGCTTCCGCTGCCGGTCCTCAAGTTCATGGGGGCCAGGATCGAGGCGGCGCTGCGCGGGCCCGGCGACCGCGCCCTGCTGGTCTGGCCCATGGTGCTGGGCGCGCCACGGATGCGCGCGGCCCATCCGGACGGGGTGGCCGAGGCGGAACTGCTGGACGGCGCCGCCGCCATGCTCGGGGCCCTGGGCCAGACCGACCCGCGCGCGGCCTGGGACCGGGCCATGGCCCTGCTGCCCAACACCGCCGACCACGGCCCGGCGGGCTGGGTGCCGCACCGCATCTGGGATCCCATGGCCTCCCTGGTCAGCCTGCGGCTGGGCGTGGCGCTCCTGGCCATGCTCGGCCAGCCGGAGGACGCGCGCTACGGCCTGGCCTGCGGGGTGGCCCTGTTCAACTCGGCCCTGTTCCACGAGTGCCATGACGCCCTGGAGCCGCTCTGGCTCGCCGCCGACGGCGAACTCAAGGCCGGCCTGCAGGGGCTGATCCTGCTGGCGGGGGGCTTCCATCACCTGCAGCTGCAGAACGCCGGCGGGATGATCAGCCTCTGGGAGGACGCCCTGCCGGCCCTCGACCGGCTCGGCGGGCGCCTGGACACCCCGTGGGGCAGCGTCGGCTTCAAGGCCGGCGCCGCCGCGGCGGAAGAACGCATGGACTGGCTGGAGCATTACGATGGGGACATGGCGCTTGCCCCCCTTTGGGCGATGGCCAGGCCCACCTTGGAGCTGACGACATGATCAAGTGTGACCTTCTGGTGATTGGCGGGGGCATCGCGGGGTGTTCCGCGGCCCTGCGCGCCGCCGAACTGGGCGCGGACGTGGTGGTGGTGCTCAAGGACCCCCTGGGCGTGTCCAACACCCGCTACGCCCAGGGCGGGATCATCGGCCTGGCGCCGCCGGAGGCCGGGGATTCGCCCGAACTGCTGGCGGCCGACATCGAGGCCGCCGGCGCCGGCCTGTGCCGGCCCGAGGCCGTGGCCCTGCTGGCGGACCAGGGCCCGCGCCTGTGCCGGGACTTCCTGTGGAAGCGCCTGGGCGTCCCGTTCGACCACACCGGCAACCTCGACCCCGAACCCACCGCCGAGGCGGCGCACAGCGCCCGGCGCATCTACCACGTCAAGGACGCCACCGGCAAGGCCATCCAGAAGGCCCTTTCCGGGCAGCTGCTGGCCCATCCCGGCATCCGGGTGCTGGAGAACCATTCCCTGGTGGACCTGCTCACCGTCCCGCACCACAGCCGGGACCCCCGGGCGGTCTACGACGCCATCCAGGTGTACGGCGCCTATGTGCTGGCGCCCGGCGGCCAGGTGCGCATGTGCGTGGCCAAGCGCACCGTGCTCGCCACCGGCGGCCTGGGCTACCTGTACCTGCACACCAGCAACCCCCCGTCGGCCACCGGCGACGGTCTGGCCGCGGCCTACCGGGCCAACGCCCGGATCGTCAACTGCGAGTACATGCAGTTCCATCCCACCACCCTGTTCGTGCCGGGCAAGCCGCGCACCCTGCTGACCGAGGCCCTGCGGGGCGAAGGGGCGCACCTGGTGAACCGCGACGGGGAGCGGTTCATGAGGAAATACGCCGCCGAAGGCATGGAACTGGCGCCCCGGGACGTGGTGAGCCGGGCCATCTTCCAGGAGATGGCCCACACCGGCGAGGTCTGCATGTACCTGGATCTGGCGCCGCTGAAGCGCAAGCTGGACCTGGATGCGCGCTTCCCCACGGTCATGGCCACCTGCCGGGAAGCCGGGCTGGAGCCCCTGAGCCAGCTGATCCCGGTGGTGCCCGCCGCGCACTACTTCTGCGGCGGGGTGAACGTGGACCTGGACGGGCGCACCAGCCTGCCGGGGCTGTTCGCCGTGGGCGAAGTGTCCTGCACCGGCCTGCACGGCGCCAACCGCCTGGCCTCCACCTCCCTGCTGGAAGGCCTGGTGTGGGGCTACCGGGCCGGCGAGACCGCGGTGTCTGACTGCCGCACGCTGGCGCTGCCCGACCCCGCCGCCCTGGAGCCGTGGAAGCATGCGGACGGCGGCAGGGTCCCCGACCCGCTGCTGATCGAGCAGGACTGGACCAGCATCCGCAGCACCCTCTGGAATTACGCCGGCATCATCCGCACCCGGGCCCGGCTGGCCCGCGGCCGCGGTGACATGGGCTACTTATACCACCGCATCGAGGCCTTCTACCAGGAAGCCCCGCTGTCCCGGAGCCTGCTGGAGTTGCGCAACGGCATCATCTGCGCCCGGATGATCCTGAAGGCGGCGATCCAGAACCCGGTTTCGCGCGGCTGCCACTTCCGGGTGGATTGAATTCGCGCAGGGCGGTTGCGGCGTCCGGTCAAAGAGTTATGATTGGTTAATCATAGTTGTTGACCATGAGACTCCGCAACATCCTTCCCCTGCCGATCCTGCTGCTGCTCTGCGCCTGCGGCGGCTACACCCAGCCGACGCTGCCCGGCCCGGCCATCAACAGCTTCACGGCCGGGAAACCCCTGATCTCGGCCGGCGACAGCACCACCCTGACCGCCGATTTCGACCACGGGGTGGCGGTGGTCGACCATGGCGTCGGCCCGGTCATCGACCACCTGCCGGTGCCGGTGCAGCCCGCGGAAACCACCACCTACACGCTCATCACCAGCGACGCCGCCGGCGCTCACCTGTCCCGCTCGGTCACGATCCAGGTGGCGGCGTTGCCGGCCGTGCCGGTGATCCAGCCGCCGGCCTCGGTGGAACCCGGCCAGACCGGACTCTCCGCCTCGGTGGCGTCCCAGGACGGCTGCAGGTATCTATGGCAGATCAACGCCGCGGGCGGGGTCATCACCGCCGGCGGGCAAAGCCCGAGCGTCACCTTCAGCACGGCCGCGTTCGGTGTGTTGACCCTCTCCTGCACTGTCACGAACGCCGTCGGCCGGTCGGAGACCTCGCCGCCGCTCTCCTTCCTCCTGGGCGGGCCGGAGGTGGAGATCAGCGCCGAACCGGGCACCATCAGCGAAGGCGAGGCATCGGAGCTGCTCTTCACCTTCTCCGGCGGGGTCGGAGTGATATCCGCCCCCGGGGAGCCGGACCACCCGGTCAGCCCCGGGGACACCCGTTTCAGCGTCACGCCGCCGGTCACCACCGCATACACCTTCACGGTCACCAGCAGCAAGGCGGAGACGTTCTCGCAGACCGTCACCGTCACCGTCGAGGCGCAGCCCGCCATCACCCTGTTCCGCGCCAGTCCGGCGCTCATCGGCCCCGGCGGCACCAGCATGCTGAGCGTGGTGTTCAATGCCGGCCCCGGAGCCGCCGCTTCGGTGGACGGGGAGGTGGGCCCGGTGGCAAACCAGACCTCGATCAGCACCGGCACGCTGGAGCGAAGCACCACCTTCACCCTGACCGTGACCAGCGCCGCCGGGCAGACGCAGACCGCCACCGCCCGGGTGCTGGTGGGCAGCCTGGCGCGCCTGGCCGGGGTGCCCTCGGGGGAGGGCAGCGTGGACGGGGCCGCGGCCCGCTACGATGGTCCGGCGGGCGTGGTGCAGGATGGCGCCCTCAACCTGCTGGTGGCTGACACCGCGAACCACACCATCCGGAAGATCGACGCGATGGGCAATGTGTCCACCCTGGCCGGACTGGAGGGCGCCGCCGGAGGCGATGACGGCCTGGGCGGCGTGGCCCGGTTCAATCTTCCCATGGGGCTGGCGGTCAATCCCGTCACCGGCGATCTGCTGGTGGCCGATTCGGGCAATCATTCGATCCGCATGGTGACCGTCGGCGGCGCAGTGACCACCCTGGCCGGCACGGGCCAGCCCGGCAGCCTCGACGGCGCCGGCACCGGCGCGAGCCTTCGCGGTCCCACCGGGATCGCCTTCGGCGAGACCCCGGACGGGCCGGCCATCTTCGTGGCGGATACCGGCAACGCGACGATCCGCAGGATCCTGATGGACGGCATGGCGGTCTCGACCCTGGCCGGGGCGGCCGGGGTGCCCGGCAACCAGGACGGCGCCGCCGGGGCCGCCCGGTTCAGCGCCCCCGCCGGGCTGGCCTGGGACTCCCGCCACGACCGGCTCTATGTGGCCGACGCCGGCAACCACAGCATCCGCCAGGTGTCCCTGGCCGGGGAGGTCGTGACCCTGGCCTTGAACGGCGCCGGACTGGCCGGCCCCCAGGGGCTCGCGCTGAGCGCCGGCGGCCAGATGCTGTACGTCTCCGACACCCACGACAGCGTCCTGTGCGGCATTGTCCTGGAGACCGGCGAGGTGAGCCTGCTGGCCGGCACCGCCGGCGAGACCGGCTTCACCGACTCGCCCGCGCTGTTCGACCGGCCCCAGGGGCTGACCCTCGATGCCGGCGGCAACCTGATCGTCGCCGACACCGGCAACGCCACCCTCCGCCAGGTCACCGAAGGCCGGGTGAGCACCATCTCGGGGCAGCACCCGGTGCAGGGCAGCGCCAACGGCGCCGCCGCGGTCGCGGAATTCCGCAACCCGCGCGGCGTGGCCCTGGCCGCGGACGGCGTCCTCTATGTGGCGGACCAGGGCAACCACGTCATCCGCAAGGTCGAACCGGACGGCACCGTGAGCCTCCTGGCCGGCGAGGCCGGGGTGTCCGGCGGCAACGACAGCCCGGGCCCCGGGACCGGCGGCGCGCACTTCAACCTGCCGTCGGCGGTGGCCATGGACGGTGCCGACCTGATCGTGGCGGACCAGGGCAACCACGCCATCCGCAGGATCGCGCCGGACGGCACGGTCACCACCCTGGCCGGCCTGGCCGGCACGCCGGGCGACACCGACAGCTCCGGCGCCGGGTCCGCCGGCGCCCGCTTCAACCATCCGTCCGGCCTGGCCGTGACCGCCGGCGGCGCCGTGATCGTGGCGGACCGGGACAGCCACGCCATCCGCCTGATCCTGCGCGACGGCACCGTGAGCACCCTGGCTACGGGCTTCAGCGCTCCGGCGGGCGTGGCGTTGAGCGCGGACGGCCTGACCATCTACGTGGCCGACCCGGGTGACAACATGGTGCGGAAGCTGATCCACGGCCAGGTGACCACTCTCGCCGGCAAGGGCCAGCTCGATCAGCCGTGCGCCATCGCCCTGGACCAGGACGGCCGGCTGTTCGTATGCAACAGCGGCAGCAGCACCGTCTGCCTGATCACGCCGGACGGGGCCGTCAGCACTGTGCTGGGCAGCCCGGCCAGGAGCGAGAACCTGCCCGGCCCTCTGCCGGCGCTGATCTCGGCGCCCTGGGGCATCGCCGTGGATCCCGCCACCGGCGATATCTACGTCACCATTGACGATGCGCTCATGAAGGCAGACTTTACGCAGTGAAAATCGCCCAGACTTGGGTAGACTGAGGGTTTCAACCACGGGGTCCTCGGGTGGATCCCCTCTGCGCACGAGGGCGCCATGGGCGAACCGGCCAAGAAACGCTATACGATTTTCCTGCCACGGACGGATTTTCCCATGAAGGCGGACCTGCCGCAGCGGGAACCCAAGCGGGTCGAACGCTGGAAGGCTGACGGGGTCTACCGCCGGGTGGAGGCCAGGCGCCGGGCGGACAACGCCGCCGGCACCGGCCGGGGCCGCCGGATCCTGCACGACGGGCCGCCCTACGCCAACGGGGCGATCCACATGGGCCACGCCATGAACAAGATCCTCAAGGACATGGTGGTCAAGGCGCTCTGGCTGGACGGCTACGAGTCCCCCTACGTCCCCGGATGGGACTGCCACGGGCTGCCCATCGAGCACGCTGTGGAAAAGGACCTGGGCCCCAAGCGCCGGGAGATGAGCCGCACCGAGTTCCTGGCCCGCTGCCGGACCTACGCCCAGAAGTGGATCGACGCCCAGAGCCTCGGCTTCCAGCGGCTGGGCGTGCTGGGCGCCTGGAACGAGCCGTACATCACCATGGCGCCCAAGTACGAGGCCACCGTGGTGCGCCTGCTGGGCCATCTGTTCGAATGCGGGGCGGTGAACCGCAAGCTGAAGGTGGTGCACTGGAGCTACGGCGCCCGCACCGCCCTGGCCGAGGCCGAGGTGGAGTACGCCGACCGCACCAGTTCGGCCATCACCGTGGCCTTCCCGGTGGACGACGCCGAGGCCCGGCGCATGAAGCTGCCCACCCCGCTGCTGCTGCCCATCTGGACCACCACCCCCTGGACCCTGCCGGCCAACCTGGCCATCGCCATGCACCCCGACATGGAGTACGCCGTGGTGAAGGGCGGCGAGACCTACTACGTGGTGGCCGTCCCGCTGCTGGAGGCGTTCCAGAAGAACCTGGGGGTGCCGCTGCACACCAAGGAGATCCGCCGGGGCCTCGGCTTCCAGAGCCTCAAGGCCCGGCACTGCTGGCTCGACCGGGAATCGCCGGTGCTGCTGGCCGACTACGTCACCGCCGACGCCGGCACCGGGCTGGTGCACACCGCCCCGGACCACGGCGTGGACGACTTCAACCTGGCCCACCACCTGGGCCTGCTGCAGCTGGTGGGGCCGGACGGGCGCTACACGGCGGCGGTCAACGACCCCGAGCTGGAAGGCCGCAACATCTTCGACTGCAACCCCCTGGTGGTGGAGCGGCTGCGCGCCTCCGGCGCGCTGCTGCACGAGGAGAAGCTGGTGCACAGCTATCCGCACTGCTGGCGCACCAAGACCCCCATCTTCTTCCGGGCCACGGAGCAGTGGTTCATCACGATGGACGACGAGCTCACCGGCAAGGGCAAGACCCTCCGGGAGCTGGGGCTGGAGGGCGTGGACGGCACCGCCTGGGTGCCCCCCCAGGGCCGCAACCGCATCTACGCCATGATCGCCGGCCGTCCCGACTGGTGCATCTCGCGCCAGCGCTCCTGGGGCACGCCGATCACGGTGCTGCGCTGCACTGAATGCGGCGAGCCGCTGGTCCGGCCGGAGATCTTCGAGAAGGCGGCCGCGGCCATCGAGCTGGGCGGCGTGGAGGTCTGGGCGGAACTGCCGCTGGAGCAGCTGCTGCCCAAGGACGCCGTGTGCGCCAAGTGCGGCGGCGCCGCGTTCCAGAAGGAGACCGACATCCTGGACGTCTGGATCGATTCCGGGGTGAGCGCCGAGGTGGTGTGCGTGACCCATTCCGAGCTGCGCCCGGACGACTACGGCAAGTTCATCTACCTGGAAGGCTCGGACCAGCACCGGGGCTGGTTCCACTCCTCGCTGCTGTTCAACCTGGCGGCCACCGGGGAGAAGCCCTACGACACCGTGGTGACCCACGGCTTCGTGCTGGACGGCAAGGGCCAGAAGATGTCCAAGAGCATGGGCAACACGGTCACCCCCGAGGAGATCCTGAAGACCATGGGCGCCGACATCCTGCGCTGGTGGACCGCCAGCGTCGACTACAACGACGACGTGCGCATCTCCAAGCAGATCCTGGAACGCTCGGCCGACGCCTACCGCAAGATCCGCAACACCCTGCGCTTCCTGCTGGGCGCCCTGGCGGACTTCGATCCGGCCCGGGACCAGGTGCCGGAAGCCGAGTGGTCGCCCCTGGACCGCTGGGTGTGGGGTTCCTTCGGCCGGCTGTCCGGGCAGGTGACGGAGGCCTTCCGGACCTACCAGTACCTGGACGTGACCCAGTCCATCCTCGGCTTCTGCCAGCTGGACCTGTCCGGCCGCTACTTCGAGATCATCAAGGACCGGCTCTACTGCGACGCCCTGGATTCCCCGCGGCGCCTCGGCTGCCGCACGGTCTGCTGGAAGCTGGCCCAGGGCTTGGCCGTGCTGCTGGCGCCGGTGCTCAGCTTCACCGCGGACGAGGTGTGGGAGAACATCCCCGGGGCCGAAGGCCATGTCTTCGAGCAGCGCTTCCCCGAGGGCAGCCTGGACCCCGCTCCCGCCGACTGGGAGCGCTTCTGGGCGATCCGGGAAGCGGTGCAGGGGGCCATGGAACCGCACCGGGCCGCCAAGACCATCGGCACCAGCCTGGACGCCGCGGTCCGGCTGATCCTGGACGAGGCGGACCGCGCCATCCTGGAGCGCCTGGGCGAATCGCCCGAGGATCTCCTGGTGGTATCCGGCCTGGCCCTGGAGGCCGGCCCCGACCTGCAGGTGGACGTCACCCCCCACGAGGGGGTGAAGTGCCCGCGCTGCTGGAACCACAAGGGCGGGCACGGCCAGGGCGAGGACGCCGACCTCTGTCCGCGCTGCTGGGACGTGTTCCGGAACCAGGCATGAGGAGCGCCCGCCTGTCCTGGCTGCTGCTGCCGTTCGCCGCGCTGGGTCTGGACTGGGCCTCCAAGGCCTGGATCCTCGCGGCCCTGCCGCTGTACGGCAGCCGGACCATCATCCCCGGCTTCTTCTACTTCACCCTGAACTACAACCCCGGCGCGATCTTCGGCACCATGGGCGGCGCCTCGCCCATGGTGCGGACGGTCACCTTCACCCTGGCCGGGATCGCCGCCCTGGGCTACTTCGGCTGGGAATTCCTGAAGCCCGGCACCGCCGCCCTCCAGCGCATCGCCCTGGGCCTGATCCTGGGCGGCGCCCTGGGCAACGGCCTCGACCGGATCCGCCACGGCTCGGTGGTGGACTTCCTGGACTTCGTCTTCTGGGGATGGCACTACTGGACCTTCAACCTGGCCGACAGCTTCATCGTCTGCGGCGCCATCCTGCTGGGGCTTTCGCTGATCGGATCATTCAAGGGCCAAGCCCGGAATAATTGATTCAAGCCTGATCCGTCCATGGTCGATGAACATAGCAAGGTAGCCGGAGCTTTGCCTGGCCGGCGCCTGGCCTGATTGGAACGCCGGGGCCTGGATCTGGCGTTCCGCCCACTCGCCGCCGAACCGGCGGCAGGGGCATCGCCACTGCGGAGGCATACCCATGGACAAGGTCAAATGGCTGTTGACGATCCTGGCGCTGGGGCTGGCCGGCGGCTGCGGCGGCGGCTCGGGCTCGAACGGCAACACCAACCCCGGGCTGCCGCCGCCCACCGCCACCGTCTCCGGCGTGGTGCAGTTCCAGGGCAAACCCCTGGCGGGGGCGACGGTCACCTGCTACAACACCAATTCGAATGTCGTTCTGACGACGGTGCAGACCGACGCCAGCGGCGCCTACACCATCGCCGGGCTGGGGGCCTCGGGGAATGTCCCCTCCGACGATCAATTCTGGGTGCAGAAGGCGGGGTACGGCTTCTACCCCTCGGCCGGGGCGGGGGCGAGCGTGAACCGGATGGGCTACAACGGCATGTTCCGGGGCAACAACGTCAATGACGTGGCCATCAGTTTCACGGTCATCGACTACATCGCCAATGCGGCGGCGCCCCTGACCACCGCCGATTTCACCGCCTTCAATGCCGCCAACCCGCGCGTGAGCCTGGCCAGGACTGGACAGACGGCAATGTTCGCGGCCGGGGACGACGGCGCCAGGCAGAAGGGCGTGCCATGGCCGGCCTCGCGCTTCGTGGACCAGGGCGACGGCACGGTGCTCGATCACCTCACGGGCCTCATCTGGCTGCGCAATGCCGGGTATTTCGCTCCCACCACCTGGACCCAGGCGCTGGCCGAAGTGAACCAGTTGGCCGCCGGCACGGCCGGGCTCACGGACGGGTCCAAGGCCGGCGACTGGCGGGTGCCCAATCTGGTCGAACTGGAAAGCCTGGTCGACGTGTCGGCCAGCAGCCCCGCCGTCACCGCCGGGAGTCCCTTCACCCAGGTGGCCAGCGCGGCCTACTGGACCTCCACCTCCTACTGGGGGGGCAGCCTCGGGTCTCCCTGGGCCTGGATCATCAACCTCAAGGACGGGGCCTACATCAACGATGGCGTGGCCAATGTCAAGGCGGTCTCCCAGAATGCCGTCTGGGCGGTCAAGGGACAGGGCGGCGGTGCCCTGAAGCTGCAGGCGACCGGGCAGTATGATGGGCGCTTCGGGGACGGACCGGCCACCGCGGGCGACGATGGCAGCATCCAGAGCGGCGTTCCCCTGACCTATCCCCGGTGGATCGACAACAGCGACGGCACGGTCACCGATTCGGTCACCGGCTTGATCTGGCTGAAGCAGGCCAACGCCTTCAACCTGTCCTGGGCGGACGCCCTCACCGCCATCAGCACGCTCCAGTCCGGACAATGCGGCCTGAGCGACGGCTCCAAGCCCGGCGACTGGCGGATGCCGAACCGGAAGGAAATGCAAAGCATGGCCGACCGGTTCATGAACAACCATAGCGACTTTTTCAACGCCACCTTCACCACCTGGGCCGGCGTCGTCTACCAGGCGCCGATCTTCAACAGCTTCGTGCCGGCCGAGCGCTACTGGACGTCCAGCACCGACGCGGCCGACCCCACCGAGGCCTGGGCTGTCTACAGCTGCGATTTCGGGGTGTACGACACGCCCAAGGCCAATCCGGGCTGCAGCCTGGCCGTGCGCTGACCGCTAAAGGCCCAGCCGGAACCCGTACACCTGCAGCTTCTCCTGCAGGAAATCCAGATCCGGCGAGCGCCGGAACCCAAGGTTCTCGTACATCCGCCAGGCCACCCGCATGGCGTCGGTGGTATGGATGATGACCTGTCCCCGCTGCATCTCCCGCGCCAGCTCCACGCATTTCACCGCCAGCGCCTTGCCGACGCCCGTCCCGCGGGCCTCGGCCGCCACCGCCAACAGGCGGAACCCCGAGGCGTTCAATTCCCGGGTGGCCGTGCCGCCGGACCCGTACTGGGCCATGTCCGAGAAGTACACCACCCCGCCCAGGACCCGGTCCCCGGCGACCGCCACCAGGAGCCGGGTGTCGGGCTTCTGCGTCATACGGCCGATGTTGGCCAGCATGTCGTAGTATTTCGGCTGTTCCTCCGGCTTCGGAAAGCCGTCCAGATTGGCGTAGACCGAGACCATCAACTGCCCGAGCGGTGCGAATTCCGTCTCCTTCGCCTCGCGGATGATGTAAGTCATGATCGGACTCCTTGGTAAACATGATTTTGTCTCAGAAGAGCCCCGGACCGCCCGCCGCCAGCACCTCCCGGATCCCGCGCACCTGCTCCAGCATCTGGAAGAAGTCCGAGGGCAGCAGGGCCTGGGGCCCGTCGCTGAGGGCCTGGTCCGGCGAGCAGTGAGTCTCGACGATCAGGCCGTCGGCGCCGGCGGCCACCGCGGCCCGGGCGCAGGGGATGACCAGGTCGCGCCGGCCGGTGGCGTGGCTGGGATCGGCGATGACCGGCAGGTGGGTGAGCAGCTTGGCCGCGGGGATCACGCTCACGTCCAGGGTGTTGCGGGCGTGCAGGCTCCAGGTGCGGATGCCCCGCTCGCACAGGATGACGTTGCGGTTGCCTTCGGACATGACGTACTCGGCGGCGAACAGCCATTCCTCAAGGGTGGCGGCAGGACCGCGCTTGAGCAGGACCGGCCGCTCGGAACGCCCGGCCCGCTTGAGCAGGGCGAAATTCTGCATGTTGCGGGCGCCCACCTGGATCAGGTCGGCGGTGCGCTCGACCTCCTCGAAGGTTTCCACCTCGGTGGCTTCGGTGACGATGCCCAGATCGAATTCCGCGCGCGCCTGCTCCAGCAGCCTGAGGGCCTCCGAGCCCATGCCCTGGAAGGCGTAGGGGCTGGTGCGCGGCTTGAAGGCCCCGGCCCGCAGCAGCTTGACCCCGCTCTCCGCCACGTAGCGCGCCACCGTGAACAGCTGCTCCCGGCTTTCCACCCCGCACGGCCCGGCCATGACCGCGAGCCCCGGACCGCCCACCGGCACGCCCCGGACCTCCACCACGCTCCGGCCCGGGGCGCCGTCCGCCGAGGCCAGCTTGAACGGCGAGGTGATCGGCACCACCCGGTCGACCCCGCCCATGGGCTCGATCCGGTCGGCCTTCAGCGCCTGGGACGCGTGCGGCGCCAGGATGCTCTTGGAGACCGGGGATTCCTGGAGGTAGCCGCGGATCCCGGCCGCCTCGAGCACCGTCAGCACCGCCTGGATCTGTTCCAGGGTCGCCGATGGCTCCATGAGAATGAGCATGCTGCCTCCGCCTCCATCTTAGCGGTAAGATTTCCCCCATGGACGCCAAGACACTGCACTGCCAATCCTGCGGCGCCGCCGTGGGGGAAGACGACCTCCAGTGCCCCTACTGCGGGAGCCAGCTGGCCACCCTGGCCTGTCCCAGGTGCTTCGCCATGGTCAGCATCCACGCCAGCCACTGCCCGCGCTGCGGCGCCGCCATCGAGCGGGTGGCGGCCACGGCCACGGCCCTGGCCTGCCCGGGCTGCGCGGCCACCCTGGCGGCCACCGCCGTGGGCGGCGTGAGCCTGGACCAGTGCCATGCCTGCGGCGGGGTCTGGGTGGGGCAGCACAACTTCGAACAGATCGCCGCCGACCGGGCCGAGCGGGGCGAGGTGCTGGGTGCGCTGCCCGGGGAAGGGCCCAGGGTTCCGGTCCAGCTCGGGGCGGTGCGCTACCGGCCCTGCCCGCAGTGCGGCAAGCTGATGAACCGCACCAACTACGGACGCATTTCCGGGGTGGTGCTGGACGTCTGCAAGGACCACGGGCTGTGGTTCGACCGGGACGAGCTGAGGCAGGTGCTGGAATTCATCGAAGCCGGCGGGCTGGAGAAGAGCCATCTGCGGCAGGTCCAGGAGGAGGAGGAACGGCGCCACCTGCCCAGGCCGGACCTGCCCGCCGGCGCCTGGACCGAGGTCGCGACCAGCCCGGGCCGGAGCGGCGACCTGATCTCGGCGTTCGAAGCGCTGATCCACTGGATCCGCTGATCAGAACCTGGAGCCGGACCTGGGGATCTCCCAGGTGTCCCCGCCCAGCCCGAAGCGCCGGAACAGGGCATCGGCCTCCTCGTTCGACCATTTCCGCCACTGGGGATCCAGGTGCTTGCCGTACCAGGCCTTGGCGAATTCCCAGAAATGCCCGAGCGGCTGGGTGTCGCCGCGCGGGATCCGGTGCCGGCGGCACCAGTCGTCCACCTCCGCCTCGTGCTCGAAGACCAGCATCGTGCTGCAGGCGTAGATCACGTTGTCCCAGCATTGGCGCATCGGCGTGGGGAAGTGGATGAGGTAGTCGCCCTCGACGATCCGGCCGTCGCGGATGTGCAGGTCCACCGGCCGGCCTTCGGCGCCGAACGAGGTGCTGATGGTCACGTCCTGGTCCAGCAGGCTGGCGATGCCCAGGGAGCACCAGCCGCAGTTGCCCCACCAGGCGCGGTCCCCGCTGCGCACCCAGAAGCTGGTGGGGGCCAGGGAGAACGGATGGATCACCCAGATCTCCGGCTGGTGCGGGTGCAGCACCACGCCGTGGTCCTCGGCCAGGCGGTTGAGGGCGGCGGTCACCGCCGGTTCCGGCAGGCCGAGGATCCCGCTCAGCTGCTGCCGGCTGGGAGCATGGCCGTGGTCGAGGATGTGCCGGATGATGGCGTGGTGCAGGGTGCCGTTCAGGTTTTCCGGATGGCCGAGGTCCATGGTGCGCTCCCGCGGGCAGGGTTAGATTATTAATTTAATAAACTATGAATCCTATATCGCCAAGCTGACACCTTGATGGAAGGAGGTCCTACCATGGGCATAGAAATCGCGATCGTAGCGGCAGTTTGGGGATTTTCGGCGCTGGTGCTGCATGCCATGGTCAGCTTGGCAGGTCCGCGCTAGCCCCGTTGGATCGCCGGGCTGGGAACTAAACGGTAGCCTGGGCCAGGGTGACCAGCTTCAGGAACTTGCCGGCCTCCAGGCTGGCTCCGCCGACCAGGCCGCCGGCGACTTCCGGGATGCCGAGGATCTCCGCAAAATTGTCGGGGGTCACGCTGCCGCCGTAGAGGATGGGCGTGCTCCTTCCGGGTTCGCCCAGCAGGTTGCCCAGCTGCAGCCGGATGAAGCTGTGCACCTCCGCGATCTGGCTGGCCTCGGCCCGGCGGCCGGTGCCGATGGCCCAGACCGGCTCATAGGCCACGGCCAGCGGCCCCGGGCCCACCTCGGCCAGGATGGCCAGCTGGTGCCGGAGCACGTCCAGGGTGGAGCCGCCGTCCCGCTGGGCCAGGGTCTCGCCGACGCAGAGCATGGGCAGCAGGCCCTGGGCCTGGGCGGCGCGCAGCTTGGGCACCAGGGTCTCCTCGGTCTCGAAGCAGAACTGGCGCCGCTCGCTGTGGCCGAGCAGGACGCCTGCGCAGCCGGCGTCCTGCAGCTGGGCCATGGACACTTCGCCGGTGAAGGCGCCCTTGGGCGCGGCGTGGGCGTTCTGGCCGTAGACCGGCATCAGGCCGTCCAGCTGCCGGCTCACCGCCTCCAGCAGGGTGAAGGGCGGAGCGATGGCCGCGACCACGCCGGCCACCGGCCGGTAGCCGGCCTGGACTTCCTGGCAGAAGGCCAGGGCGTCCTGCCGCAGGTGATTCATTTTCCAGTTGGCGACGACCATCTTCATGGGAGGCTCCTATTTGGTTTGCAGGGCGGCGACTCCGGGGAGCTCCATGCCGCTGAGGAATTCCAGGCTGGCGCCGCCGCCGGTGGAGATGTGGCTGAGCCGCCCGGTGACGCCGGCCTTGGCCGCGGCGGTGACGCTGTCGCCGCCGCCCACCAGCACGAAGGCCCCGTGGTCTGCGGCGTCGGCCATCTCTTCCGCCAGGGTCAGGGTGCCGCTGGCGAAGGGCTCCAGCTCGAACACGCCCATGGGCCCGTTCCAGAGGATGGTCCGGCTCGCGCGGATCTCCTCGGTGTAGACGGCCACGGTTTCCGGGCCGATGTCCAGGCCCATCTTGCCGTCGGGCACCGCCTGGTCCTGGGTGATGTCGCACTCGGCGTCCGCGTCCATCTTGGCCGCGACCACGTGGTCCAGCGGGAGCAGCAGCCGGGTTCCGGCCGCCTCGGCCTCCTGGCGCAGCGTGTTGGCCAGCTCCAGCTTGTCCTCTTCACAGCGGCTGCTGCCGATGGGCACGCCCATGGCTTTGAGGAAGGTGAAGCTCATGGCGCCGCCGATCAGGATGGCGTCGGCCTTGCCGAAGAAGTGGCGGATGATGCCGATCTTGTCGGACACCTTGGAGCCGCCCATGATGGCCAGCAGCGGCCGTTCCGGCTGGTCCATGACCTTGCCCAGGGCGGTGAGTTCCTTCTCCATCAGGAAGCCGGCCACCGCCCGCCCGGGAGCGAATTCCGGCACCATGCCGCTCACCGAGGCGTGGGCCCGGTGGGCCGAGCCGAAGGCGTCGTTGACGTAGGTGTCGGCCAGCCGGGCCAGCGCCTTGGCGAAGTCCGGGTCGTTCTTGGTCTCGCCCTTCTCGAACCGCAGGTTCTCCAGCAGCAGCACCTGGCCGGGCTTCAGGGCGGCGGCCTCGGCTTCCACCGCCGGGCCGGTGACCCCGCTGGCCAGGCGCAGGTCCAGGCCCTGGGCCTTCAGCCACTCGGCCACCGGGGCCAGGCTGAATTCCGCCTCGAAGCCGGTGCCCTTGGGCCGGCCCAGGTGCGAGCAGAGCACCACCGACGCGCCGCCGTTCAAAAGGTAGGTGAGGGTGGCCATGGTTTCGCGAATGCGGGTGGTGTCGGCGATGACGCCATCCTTGATGGGCACATTGAGGTCCGCGCGCAGGAAAACCCGGTGCCCCTTGACGTCGATATCACGAAGGGTCCTGAAGCTCATGAATTCCTCCTATCGGCTTATCTTATCGGAGAGGGGCCGGGTCAGGAAACCGATCCACCGGGTCGAGCTCCCCTGCTCGAACGGCGCGCCCCGGTAGTCGCCCGCTTCCAGCGTCAGCTCCAGCCCGGATGCCGCGGCCAGGGCGCGCATTTCCGCGGGTTCGTAGAGCCGGAGCGATTCCAGCGCCTCGCGGGTGCGGCCGGTCTCCAGGTGGGTGAGGGTCATCCGCTTCACCAGCCGGTCGCCTTCCAGGCTTCTGCGGCTGCTGACCTGGATGGCGCCGTGCCGGGTGACGTCCTCGGCCACCAGATGGGCGCGCACGAAAGGGGCGTTCAGGTAGTCCAGCAGCAGCACCCCGCCGGGCCGGAGCAGGTCCCGCAGCCGGCGGCACAGCGCCCGGTTTTCCTGGTCGGAGAAATAGCCGAACGGGGTGAACCACATGCAGATGCCGGAAAGGCTCGCCGGGCGCAGCGGCAGGTGGCGCATGTCGCCGCGCAGCAGCCAGGGCCGCAGCGCGGGGGCGGCGAGGGCCAGCAGGTCGCGGGAAAGATCCAGCCCGAACGCCTGCGGATTGCTCCGGCGCAGCACGGCCAGGTGGCGCCCGCCGCCGCAGCCCAGGTCCAGCACCGGCCCCGAGGCCAGTTGCGGGGCCAGCCGCAGCGCCATGGCCACGGCAGCCTCGGCCTCGTGCTCATCCCGGTGCGCGTAGATGGCGGCGTAGTCCTTGTCGAACCAATCTTTGAACCACTCTTCCACGGGCCCGCCCCTTTTCCTGGGCCATCCTCTCATGGCGGCCCGGTTACACTGATCCCTTGCTCTAAGGAATAGAACCATGCTGCGCCCCGAACAACTGGAAGATCAAGTCCACTTCATGCTGTCCACGCTGATCCAGCGGGAACTGAGGGATCCCGAACTGGGTTTCCTCACCCTGACCGCCGTGCGCCTCACCGGCGACCGGAGCATCGCCCGGGTCTACTACACCGTGCTGGGCGACGAGCCGCAGGTGGAGCGCTCGCGCAAGGCCCTGGGCCGGGCCTCGGGCTTCCTGCGCAGCCACCTGGCCAAGCATCTCAAGATGCGCCGGGTGCCGGAACTGCAGTTCTTCCCGGACAGCACGCTGGAACAGGGCAACAAGATCGAGGCGATCTTTGCCCAGATCAAGGAAGAGGAAGCCGCCCGGCCGGTCCAGCCGGAGGAACTCTAGCGCGTCAAGCCCAGCCAGGACCAGTAGGTCAGGGCCATGACCGTCATGAAGCTGGCCGACAGCAGGCTCATGACTGCCCCGGTGCGCATCATCTCCCTGGAGGTGATGTGCCCGCTGCCGATGGCCACGGCGTTGGGCATGTTGGTGACCGGAAGCAGGTACTGGTGGACCATGTTCATCCCCAGGATCAGGGCGAAGCCCATGGGGTCCGCGCCGATGGTCACGGCGTGGGCGATGATGATGGGGGTCAGGGCAGTGGTCTTCGGCCCGCCCCCGGTGAAGAACACCTGCAGGAGGGTGATGACCCACAGGATGATGATCAGCTGGGCCACATGGGGCAGCCCCATGAGCGGGCCCAGCAGGGTGCTGGCCATCCACTTGGCGGCCCCGGAGGAAGCCAGGGCGGCGCCCATGGACAGCCCGGCGCCGTACAGCACGAACACGTTCCAGGGCACCCGGGACTGGGCCTCCTTCCAGCCCATGATGCCCCGGGCCGGCCAGAGCAGGATGATGACCGAAGCCAATCCCACGATCACCACGTTGACCTTGTGGAAGGAATCCGTGGCCCACATGACCAGGGTGAGCAGGAACACCACCAGGGTGTACTGCTCGGCCTTGGAGAACGGTCCCATGGCCCGCAGTTCCTGCTTGATGTAGTCCTGGCCGGAGCCCAGGGTCTTGATTTCCGGGGGGAACAGCAGGCGCAGGACGTAGACCGACAGGAAGGCCAGGGCGAAGGCGGGCAGCCCGCCCACCCGGAACCACTGGGACCAGGAGA
>Ga0316232_1002182_pt1 | contig 21114 bp, 13 predicted proteins | sample TBHtaG_FD_206006 | JGI IMG/M metagenome (GOLD analysis project Ga0316232, IMG submission 206006) | Freshwater microbial communities from Trout Bog Lake, Wisconsin, USA - TBH18025_13 | ecosystem: Environmental > Aquatic > Freshwater > Lake > Hypolimnion/Profundal zone | place: USA: Wisconsin... | reverse complement strand
TCGCGCGGCAGCGGCACCAGCACCCAGCCGGTGTCGCGCTCCGGCTTGGCCGGTTGGCCGTTTACGTAACAGCCCCAGAGGCGTGCATCCGCCGGGAGCTCGAAACGCTGAAATTGTTTATCGTTGTTTTTGACCATGAACGAGGCCTGCGTGAGCATCTGGCCGCCTGCGGTCAGCACCGAGGTGATTTGTGTGCGGTCGGCGACCGCTTCCAACACCGGCACCGCAGCGAACCGCTGCACGGCCAGCCTTAAATCGTACTGGTCGCCGGTGTATTGCCAGGCGAACACCACGGCCCGCGTGATCAGCGAACGGTCCGCGGTCGCCAGCTCGGTTTCATCCACGCGATGCAGCGTGTCTCCGCTGGCCTGCGGGGTGAGTTGCAAGCTGGCGGCGGTGGTTAGCGCAATGGATCCGGTCTCGCGCTCAACGTTCACGGCGTGGATGCCACCCAGCGGCAGCGTGGTGGACGCAGCGTCAAACGGGAAATCGTAGGTGACGACCAGCGTGTAGCCGCCCCAGACCTTGTCCTGCAAACCAATCTTCCATACGTCGCCGGACTGTTCTTTGCTCCGGATATTCGGACCGGTGAACTCCACGTTCTTGTATTTCGTCGGCACCCGGACTTGAAATTCCTGAACCCCCTGGTTCATCAACCCGTAGCGGATGGTGGCACTGCCGCCCACAATACCGTCGGCAACTGTGGCCAGATTGAAGACGTCCGCCACAACCCGCGCTTCCATACGTTTGCAGGCGATGGAAACGCTCCAATCCCGCTGATCAGCGGTGAACGCGAGCATCTCATCTGCCTTGCCGGTGAGGAGATTGACGGGAATTTCACGCAGGCCGGAGAGGGAGCCGGCTTTCAGGCGGATGCCGGGCGCGGAAGCCGCGCCGATTTCCGCGGTTTCTTGGGCGGCGTCAGCCGTCCGTAGCGGTGTGATCGTGACTTGTTCGGGGAAGGCTTTGAACGCCTGTTCCAACTGCACCGCGAGCTGGTGGGAGCCGAGCAGACGAGTGGAAAAGTTCACGCGCACCTTGTGGTCATGGACTTTCCAGTCTTCCACGCCGTCGCCATGCACTTCGGCCACGGAAAATCCTGGTTGCGGTGTTAATTCCAGCGTGTAGATGCCCGCTTTCTGCACGTTTAACGCCAGGCTGTGCGCGATGACCAGCCGGGTCTCTTCCAACCGCGCGGATATCCGGTCGGCCACCGATACCGCCGGCTCGAGGTGTTTCAACTTGAGCGCCAGGGTGAACGGACGCGCATTGAACCGGTAGGCGGCCACGGCATTATCCGGCGCGTTCACCTGGCGCAGCGCGTTCAATTCAGCGACTTCAGCCACCGTATCCTCGGCCAACACCGTGAGGGAACCGGATTCGCGATCGCTGTCCAATGGCTGTGGCGGGTCCACCTTTTCCGTCGGACCGTTCACCGGCTGTTCGGAATAGAGGGTGAGATCGTAACCGTTTTCCAATGGCTTGATGAATTCGATCGTCAACCTCTGGCGGTCGCCTGCGGTCGCCAAATGCCAGTCGCGAATTTGGCTGCCTTCGAGCCGGGTCAGGGTTTGGGACGCTGGCAGTCCAAGCGCAATCTGCGTGGCGCCGCCCTGCACCACATCATAGTGGAACTTGCTGGTGTATCGGACCACCGCCGGAGTGGCCTGGACCGTTACCGCAGAATCCACAGTCAACAGTGCCTTGCGCGCCACCGCTGTCACTCTGCTTTGCCAGCGCAAGGACACCAGCGAATCCGCGCCCAGAAAACCGGTGACACCGGATACGCCGTTCGTCTGGAAGTTTTCCAACGGCGTGCCGGCCAGCAACTGGACTTCGGTATTGGTGCCGGCGGCCTGCGCGGCAACCGAGGCGATGGTGGCGGTCGGGCCGGTGAATGCGACCTGGTTCCACGGCTCGGCGTGCTGGATTTTGGCGATGATCTGCAACGATATTTTGTATTCGCCGGCCTGCGATGCGACGAGCCGGTAATCATTGCCTTCGCGGATCACCTTCAACTGGCTGTCCAGCTTGGCCGGCAGGACGGCAACGTCCCCCGTCAGCAATTTCGTCGAACTGGCGCCGGTCCCGACCGCCTCGGCCTCAACGGCCATTGATATCCGCGCCTCATCATCGGCGAGCCTCGCGGCATAGCGGACTTCACGAATCGTCAAGGTGGCAGGCGCTCCGGCAGGTGCGGAGGTCGCCAGATGGGGTGCCAGACCAAGCATAAGGGCAAACATGCCTGTTTTCATAAGGAGGAGGGGATTTACCGAGTTTTGGGATAACGCCGGACACAGCGGCCTTCCGAGGTCGGAGAGTTTATGCTTCCGTGTTCTCATAAACTATCAAATACTATCATAAGCTAGTTTTGTCAACAAAAAAATTGCAAACGATAGCAAATGTGGCATAATGCAATAAATTGAATAAATATGAAACCGACAGAAACAAACGAGACTGAAGCTGGAAAAACGACCCGCTGGTATTCCATCCCGCAAGCCGCTGAATACTTGGATGTGGGCGAACCGACGCTATATCGCTGGATGCGCGACGGAAAAATCACCTATCGCAAGGTGGGGGATTCAACCCGCTTTTGGCAGGAAGACCTGGACTCGGTCATGGAGGTTTTTCATAGCGAGAAGGACGCGAACAAAACGCGCGAGGTGTGCCCGTTCTGCCATCATGACGAACTGGTTGAGGGAAAGGTGCGAGGGGCCGGACTGGTCTATTTCGTTCCGAAAAAGACCAAGTTCTGGACGTTAAAGGACAGCTTCGTGGAAACCACCACGCGCATGTGTACCCGTTGCGGGGCCATTGCCTGGTTTGGCGACACCGCCAAACTTGCCGCCTTGAGCGCGCAGGTGGAACCGGAGGAAGTTGCGGAGATTGCGGCAACGAATACAAAAGCCAAACCTTGAATTATTTCCTTCCAGGATCCTCGTTGAATGGTTCGATGCGATCTGTGAATGGCTGCGCCGCCGGTTGAGGATGGAGCAAATCGCAGCGCGTCTGGCCAAGTACGGCTTCACCTTCCAAGTGAAGCCACTCCCACTGCAAGTCCGCAAAAACTTGACAATCGGGACAACTTGAATAAAAATAAAAAAATCATTGACATGGCAGCGGCAGTTGCTATTTTGCAACGGTCAGAGCCGTAAAAAACGAAACACCGAAATTCCCTTGAATTTTGAGCAGACCGAGGGAAGCGGTTTTTTGTCGTTTTACGATTTGGGGTTGAACATAATTTTATGGATGCCCATGTAGCTCAGTTGGTAGAGCACATCCTTGGTAAGGATGAGGTCATCAGTTCGATCCTGATCATGGGCTCCAGTTAAAAAACATAAAACGAACAGTAACAAACGAAATAACATGGCTAAAGAGCAATTTCAAAGAACGAAACCGCACGTTAACGTCGGCACTATCGGCCACGTTGACCACGGCAAATCCACCTTGACCGCGGCCATTGTCGCCGTCCAAGCCAAGAAGGGTTTGGCCACACCGATTTCCTACGCCAATATCACCAAGGGCGGCACGGTGCGCGACGCCACGAAAACCGTGACCATCGCGGTTTCGCACGTCGAGTACCAAAGCCCCAAGCGCCATTATGCGCACGTTGACTGCCCTGGCCATGCTGACTATGTGAAGAACATGATCACCGGCGCCGCGCAGATGGATGGCGCCATCTTGGTGGTGAGCGCCGCCGACGGCCCGATGCCGCAGACGCGCGAACACATCTTGCTCGCCCGCCAAGTCGGCGTGCCCAGCATCATTGTCTGCCTGAACAAGGTGGACCTCGCCGATGCCGACTTGCTTGAGTTGATCGAAATGGAAATTCGCGAACTGCTCACCAAGTACGGCTTCCCCGGTGAGAAGACGCCCATCGTCCGGGCTTCGGCCACGGCTGCCTTGGAAGGCAAGCCCGAAGGCGAAAAGGCGATTGCTGATTTGCTCGACGCGCTGGACAGCTTTATCCCTGATCCCGTCCGCGAAATTGACAAGCCGTTCCTGATGTGCATTGAAGACGTGTTCACGATTGAAGGTCGTGGCACGGTCGTGACGGGACGTGTGGAACGCGGTGTTCTCAACAAGATGTCCGACGTGGAAATCGTCGGCTTGAAGGATACGCGCAAGACGGTCGCCACGGACATTGAAATGTTCCGCAAGTTGCTCGACAGCGCCAGCGCCGGCGATAACGTGGGCGTGCTGCTCCGCGGCACGACCAAGGACGAGGTGGAGCGCGGCATGGTTCTGGCCAAGCCCGGCACCATCACTCCGCACACGAAGTTCAAGGCGGAAGTCTATGTTTTGACCAAAGATGAAGGTGGCCGGCACACGCCATTCTTCACCAACTATCGTCCGCAATTCTATTTCCGCACCTCGGACGTCACGGGAACGCTCACGCTGCCGACGGGCGTCGAGATGGTGATGCCGGGCGACAATGTCTCGGTCGAGGTGGAATTGCAGAAGACCATTGCCATGGAAAAGGGACTCAAATTTGCGATCCGCGAAGGTGGTCGCACGATTGGTTCCGGCATCGTGGTGGAAGTCATCGCCTAACGGTGACCTGGTTTCGGGAGCGCGGAGATAGCACCTCCGTGCTCCCTTTTTGTCCGCCGAGATTGGAATTTGGCGGATGTCAACGGGGCTGGACGGCTACGGCGGTAGCTCAATTGGTAGAGTAGCGGTCTCCAAAACCGTTGGTTGGGGGTTCAAGTCCCTCCCGCCGTGCCAACTGAACTGGATGGATTGTTAATTTGGTGGATTTTTGGGTCCATGGGTTGATGAATGGAGGCTGCCATTCGTCCAGTGGTCCATAGGTCCATGAATCCAATCTGTCATCGGAGAGGTGGCAGAGTGGTCTATCGCGGCGGTCTTGAAAACCGCTTTGGCTTAACCGCCAACGGGGGTTCGAATCCCTCCCTCTCCGCCATGTTGGAGTTCACGCTTTAGCGTGTCCGGGAACAAGCTAAAGCTTGGACTCCAACGAGAAGAAAGATTTTTTTTGTGAATAACAACTGGATACAAATTGTGGTGGTGGCGGCGGTGGTGCTCGCGGTCTTTGGCTACCTTTGGTGGCAGGGACAGATCAAGCGCCTAGCCGCGTATTGTCAGGAAACCTACGTGGAATTGCAAAAATGTACCTGGCCTACCATGGACGAACTAAAGGGTTCCACCGTACTCATCATGGTCACCATCGGGCTGCTCGGAGGCTATGTGGTGGTGATTGACATGATTTTGACCGAGGTGTTTTTCCATAAATAATTCCATGCTCAACCAGTGGTTTATCATCCAGACGCTTTCCGGCCAGGAACACAAGGTCAAGGACAGCATTGAGAAGCGCGTCAAGACCGACGAGATGCAGGATTTCATCAAGGAAGTCCTCGTGCCCATGGAGAAGGTGGTCGAGGTGCGCAACCAGAAGAAAACTGTGTCCAATCGCAAATTGTGGCCCGGCTACGTGTTTGTGGACATGGTGTTGTTGGATGACGACCGGCGGGTGATTGAGAAACCGTGGTATTTCATTCGTGAGACGCAGGGGGTCATAGGCTTTTTGAGCGATCCGCCGCAGCCCACGCCCACTGCGGAAGTGGAAGCCATCAAGGCCCAGATTTCGGCGTCGGAAGAAACGGAAAAACCGAAAGTCAATTTCGCCGTCGGCGAAACCATCAAGATCAACAATGGGCCGTTTCTTAATTTTAGCGGTATTATTGAGGAAATTGATCCGGAACGTGGTAAACTGAAGGTCACGGTCAATATTTTTGGCCGCAACACACCGGTCGAACTCGAGTACTGGCAAGTGGAAAAATCATAGCCTGATGGCCGAGGCGTGACCTTATGGTGCACGCCGCTCGGCCGGATGCATTACCAAACAATTTTATGGCAAAGAAAATTACAGGACAGATCAAGTTGCAGATTCCGGCCGGCCAGGCCAACCCGGCCCCGCCCGTCGGCCCCGCGTTGGGCCAGCACGGTGTGAACATCATGGGCTTCTGCAAGGAATTTAACGCCGTGACCAAAGGCGACGCCGGCCTGATTATTCCCGTGGTCATCACGGTGTATCAGGACAAGTCGTTCACCTTCATCACCAAGTCGCCGCCCGCGTCGGTGCTGCTCAAGAAAGCCGCCGGCATCACCGCTGGCAGCAAGACGCCCAACAAGGAAAAAGTGGGCAAGGTCACGCGCAAACAAATTTTGGATATCGTTAAAATGAAATCCAAGGACATCCATGCCAATTCGGAAGAGGCGGCGGTCCGCCTGATTTCAGGCACCGCGCGCAGCATGGGTATCGAAGTGGTCGGTTAACACAACACAATCGCGGGAGAATCGTCCGATTCGCTTGCACCGCACTCATATAAATGCCCAGTAAAAGATACAAGAAGGCCCTCGAAGTGGTGGACGGCAAAAAAACCTATCCCCTCAAGGAGGCAGTTGGCGTGCTCGCCAAATTCCCGAAAGCCAAATTTAACGAAACCATTGACTTGGCGTTCCGCCTCGGCGTGGACCCGAAGCAGTCGGACCAGATGGTCCGCGGCACGGTTCCGCTCCCGCATGGCAGCGGCAAGTTGGTGCGCGTGCTGGTGTTTGCCAAAGGCGCCGCCGCCGATGCCGCCAAGGCCGCCGGCGCGGAAAACGTGGGCTTTGAAGACATGATTGCCAAGTGCCAGGGCGGCTGGTCCGATTTTGACGTCGCCGTGGCCACGCCCGAAGCGATGGTGGAAGTGCGCAAGCTCGGCAAAGTGCTTGGGCCGCGGGGTTTGATGCCCAACCCCAAGACCGGCACCGTGACCGAGGACACCGCCAAGGCGGTGAAGGAAGTCAAAGCCGGCCGCGTCGAATTCAAGGTGGACAAGGCGGCCAACGTTCATGTGATTGTCGGCAAAGCCTCGTTCAAGCCCGAACAGATCGAGGAAAACGCCCGCGCCGTCATCGAGGCCGTGGTCAAGGCCCGCCCGCACGCCATCAAGGGCACTTATATCCATTCTTGCACGCTCTCGGCGACCATGAGTCCGCCCGTCCGTGTGGAGCTCCGCGAATTTGCAACCAACTAAAAGGATTTGAATCATGCGTGCTGAAAAGAAATTATTGACGAGTGAATACGTCGCCCGGTTGAACGCCTCGCCGTTCTTCCTCGTGGTGGGCTATCAGGGTCTGAAGGTCGCGCACCTCACCGAGCTGCGCAAACGCCTGACCAAGGCCGGCGCCGAAATTCACATTGTAAAGAACACGGTCTTTAGCGTGGCCGCCAAAGAGGCGGGCCTCGGCGATTTGAACGGCAGTCTCGCCGGCCAGCTCGCCGTGGTGACTGGCCAGAAGGACGTCTCCGCCGCCGCCAAAGCGGTGAAAAATTTCGCCGCGGAATTCGACAAGCTGAAGCTCAAGTTCGGCTATCTGAATAACCAGCGGCTCGATGAGGCGTCCATCCTGGCGCTGGCGGATTTGCCGAGCCTCGATGTGCTGCGGGCCAAGCTGCTCGGGCTGTTCAGCGCACCGGCGACCAAGCTGGTCACGCTGCTCAACACTCCCGCGACCCAACTCGCGCAAGTGCTCAAGGCCAAGGCCGAAAAGGCCGAAAAGACCGAGCCAGCCGCGCCGGCTGCCTGAAATGGCATCAATTTCCGGCGGGAAAGTGGTTTTCCCGCCGGAGCAAACCAACAACCAACAACAACGTAAATCGTCGGTTCCAACGAACTTAAAATTGCCCGGTCCGCCGGCGCTTGAGCGCAGTTGGCTGGGGCAGACGACGAGACGAAAGAAAGTATAATAATAATATGGCAGATATCACTAACCTCGTGGAGGAATTGAGCAAATTGACGGTTCTCGAAGCCGCAGACTTGGTGAAACAACTGGAAGCCAAATGGGGCGTTTCCGCCGCCGCGCCCGTCGCGGTTGCCGCTGCGGCTCCCGCCGCTGGCGCGGCCGCTCCGGCCGCCGCCGCCAAAGACACCTTCGACGTGATCATCGCTTCCGTTCCGGCGGACAAGAAGATCTCCGTCATCAAGGCGGTGCGTGAAGTCAAGGCCGGCCTGGGCCTCGCCGAAGCCAAAGCGCTGGTCGAAGGCGCTCCGAAGACCTTGCTGGAAGGCGCCAACAAGGCGGACACCGACGCCGCCAAGAAGAAGCTCGAAGACGCTGGCGCGAAAGTCGAAATCAAGTAATTCGTCCGGTTTAGGGGCGGTGGCGTGTTGCCGCCGCCCCCTTTTATCCCCGCCCGCGGCGGGTCAAAAATTGACATTAGTTGACAATTTCTAATTTAGTAGAAGAGTAGATAGCTGGTGGCAAGCTGGCCGTTGAACGCGGCGGGCTTGCCTTGTGTCGTTAACTGTAAGTGTGAATCGGCGCGGCATTTTGCCGCGCCCAAAAGAAAGTAAAAAATGCCATCGCGAGCCACAGAACGTATTAATTTCGGCAAGATCAAGGAAATCGTCGCGCCGCCGAACATGATCGAGTTGCAGACGAATTCCTACGCGGAATTCTTACAGGCGGACCTGACTTCAAGCAAGCGCCAGAAACACGTCGGCTTGGAATCCGTCTTCCGGGAGGTGTTCCCCATTGAGAGCTACGACGGCAAGGTCGTGCTCGATTACGAATCCTATGAGATAGGGGCGCCGAAGGTGGACTGGCTCGAATGTCTCCGCGAGGGCACCACTTACGGGGCGCCGCTCCACGTGACCTTCAAGCTCCGCGAGGAAACCAAGGGCGCGAAAGAGGAAAAGGTGTTCATGGGCGAGCTGCCGCTGATGACCCCGCAGGGCACCTTTGTCATCAACGGCGCCGAGCGCGTCGTGGTTTCCCAGTTGCACCGGTCGCCAGGTATCGCGTTCGAAAAAACGCTGCATCCCAACGGCAAGGAATTGCATTCCTTTCGCGTCATTCCCGACCGCGGCTCCTGGTATGAAGCCATGTTCGACACCAGTGATCTGCTGTACGTTTATCTCGACCGCAAAAAACGCCGCCGGAAGTTTTTGACGACCACGTTTTTTCGCGCGCTGTCCTTCTTGGACCACGAGGACAAGGAAAAGGGGAGCAAAGCCCGGGACACCGGCGGGCTCACCCGCGGCACGGACGAGGAAATCCTGAAGCTGTTCTATCACATCGAGGAGATGTCGGTGAAGGACGCCGAAAAAATCGAAGATTTGCAGAATCGCGTGCTGGTGCAGGACGCGGTGGACGAGGAAAAAGGCCTGGTGGTGGCCCGCGCCTTCGAGCCGCTCTCCAAGGCGGTGGTCAAACAGATTGCCGAATTGGGCATCGCCAAAATCAAGGTCGTGGACACTTCGGTGGACGAAGGCAACATGATCAAATGCCTCAAGAAGGATCCGGCCAAGAACGAGGAGGAGGCGCTGAAGGATATTTACCGCCGGCTGCGCCCCGGCGATCCGCCCACGGCGGCCAACTCGCGCGCGCTCATCAAGCGTCTGTTTTTTGATGAAAAGCGCTACGATCTGGGCCGGGTGGGTCGTTACAAGATCAACCAGAAGCTTGGCCTCAAGACGGATAGCCGGATTTTGACCAAGGAGGATTTGGTGTCGGCCACCAAGTACCTGCTCAAGCTCAAGAAGGGTGAGGGCTCGCTGGACGACATTGACCATCTGGGCAGCCGCCGCATCCGTACGGTCGGCGAATTGCTTTCCAATCAGTGCCGCGTCGGTCTCTCGCGCACGGAGCGCTTGGTCAAGGAGCGCATGACCTTGTTTGACCAGACGGTCGAGCAGATGACGCCGCAGAAGCTCATCAATCCCAAGGCGCTCTCGGCCGTAATCCGTGATTTCTTCGGCCGCAGCCAGCTGTCGCAGTTCATGGATCAGATTAATCCGCTCGCCGAATTGACCCACAAGCGCCGCTTGTCGGCGCTCGGGCCGGGGGGCCTTTCGCGTGACCGCGCGGGCTTTGAAGTCCGCGACGTGCATCCGTCGCACTACGGCCGGATTTGCCCCATTGAAACGCCTGAAGGCCCGAACATCGGCCTCATCGCGTCGCTCGCCACGTTTGCGCGCATCAACGAGTTCGGTTTTCTCGAGACGCCCTACCGCAAGGTGGAAAACGGCAAAGTCACGGAAAAAGTTGACTACCTCACCGCCGATCGCGAAGAGCAGTATATTGTCGCCCAGGCCAATTCCGTCATGGATGACAAGGGCCATTTCACCACCGACCGCGTCGTCTGCCGTCAGCGCGGCGAGTTCATTGACGTGGAGCCGGCGGCGGTCCATTACATGGATATTTCGCCCAAGCAGCTTGTCTCGATTGCCGCCTCCTTGATTCCGTTTCTGGAACACGATGACGCGAATCGCGCCTTGATGGGTTCCAACATGCAGCGCCAGGCAGTGCCGCTGCTCGTCACCGAGGCGCCCTTGGTGGCCACCGGCCTCGAAGGCCGGGTCGCTCGCGATTCCCGCGCGGTGCTGTGGGCCGAGGAGGCGGGCAAGGTTGCCTCTGTCAACGGCAGCCAGATCATTATCACCGAGAGCGGCCAGTTGCCTGAAGGTAAGAAAAAAATCAAGCACGATCCGGCGAACGGCGTTTCGGTTTATCCGGTGCGCAAGTTTATGCGTTCCAACGCGGCGACCTGCATCAACCAGAAGATTCTGGTGAACAAGGGCGATCATGTCCGCAAGGATCAGGTCATTGCCGATGGTCCCTGCACCCAGAATGGCGAGCTGGCGCTCGGCCGCAACGTGCTGGTGGCCTTCATGCCGTGGAACGGTTACAACTTCGAGGACGCGATTCTCATCAGCGAGAAAATCGTCAAGGAAGACATCTTCACTTCCATTCACATTGATGAATTTGAAGTGGCGGCCCGCGACACCAAGCTCGGGCCGGAAGAAATCACTCGCGATATTCCCAACCTCGGCGACGAGGCGCTCAAAAATCTGGGCACCGACGGGGTGATCCGCATCGGCGCCGAAGTGAAGCCGGGCGATATTCTGGTGGGCAAAATCACGCCCAAGTCCGAAACCGAACTCGCGCCCGAGGAGCGGCTCCTGCGCGCGATTTTCGGCGAGAAGGCGGCGGACGTGAAGGATACTTCGCTCAAGGTTCCCTCGGGCACCTACGGCATTGTCATGGACGTGAAAGTCTCTGCGAAAAAGGATGCCGAGCGCGTCAGCAAATCGGTTTCCACCGAGGAGCGCCGCCATGCCAAGCAGATCGAAGAGGATCACAAGAAGAAGACCAATGAGCTGCAGGACCAATTGACCGAGGCGCTGAGCAACATTCTGCTCGGTGAAAAAATTCCGCTCGATGTGGTCAACAGCGAGACCGGCGAAATCATCATTCCGGCGAACCGCAAGATCACCAAGACCTTGCTGCGCAAGCTCGCCACCGTTTACGACCGCATTGAAATTGATCCCTCGCCCATCCGCAACAAGATCAACGAAATCATCGGCCAGTTCCGCAAGAAATTCGATGATTTGCAGATGCAGTACGACGAGGAGATGGAGCGCGCCGAGGCGGGCGAAGGCGTGGAAGCCGGCATCGTCAAATCGGTGAAGGTGTACATCGCGTCCAAGCGCAAATTGTCCGTGGGTGACAAGATGGCCGGACGCCACGGCAACAAGGGGGTGGTGGCCAAGATCGTGAAGGAGGAGGACATGCCGTTCCTCGCGGACGGAACGCCCGTGGAAATTGTGTTGAATCCGCTGGGCGTGCCGAGCCGTATGAATGTCGGCCAGGTCTTGGAGACGCATCTGGGCTGGGCGGCGAAGTTCCTCGGTTTGAAGTTCGCCACACCGGTCTTTGACGGCATGAAGGAAAAGGACATTCGCGCCTATTTGAAACAGGCCAACTTGCCCGAACATGCCAAGACGCATCTCTATGATGGCCGCACCGGCACCCAGTTTGACCAGGAGATTGTCGTTGGCTACATCTATATGATGAAGCTCGGCCATCTGGTGGCCGACAAGATTCACGCCCGCGCGGTGGGGCCGTATTCCCTGGTCACCCAGCAGCCGCTGGGCGGCAAGGCGCAGTACGGCGGCCAGCGCTTCGGCGAAATGGAAGTGTGGGCCATGGAGGCCTACGGCGCGGCCTATACGTTGCAGGAACTCCTGACCGTGAAGTCGGACGACGTGCAAGGCCGCACGCGCATTTACGAAAGCATTGTGAAAGGCGACAACGCGCTCGAGGCGGGCATTCCCGAATCGTTCAACGTGCTCGTCAAGGAAATGCAATCCCTCGGCTTGGATGTCAAAGTTGGCTATTCCAATCCGCTTGAACATGCCAGCGGCGACCAGGCCGCGCAGACTGCCGCCGCCACGCTGGCGGCGGTTTAACCGAAACCTTGCTCAAAGATTATTGTATGACCAGTTCCAAAGAAAACGCCCGTGAGTTGCTTGGCCTCGACAAGGTCAACCAGGTTGAATATGTCGGCATCACGCTGGCGTCGCCCGAGTCCATCCGTTCCTGGAGCAAGGGCGAAGTCAAGAATCCGGAAACGATCAACTACCGCACGTTCAAGCCGGAAAAAGGCGGCTTGTTCTGCGAACGCATCTTCGGTCCCGTCAAGGACTGGGAATGCTCCTGCGGCAAATACAAGCGCATCAAGCACCGCGGCATCGTGTGCGACCGTTGCGGCGTGGAAGTGACCTTGTCCCGCGTCCGGCGCGAGCGCATGGGCCACATCGAACTCGCCGTGCCGACCTGCCACATCTGGTTCTTCAAGTGCATGCCCTCGCGCATTGGCCTGGCGCTGGACATGACCGCGCGCCATTTGGAACGGGTGATCTATTACGAGGACTACCTGGTGATTGACCCCGGCACCACGCCCCTCAAGCAACATCAGTTGCTCACCGAAGTCGAATATCGCGAAGCCATCGAAACCTACGGCGCCGAAGCCTTTGTTGCCAAGATGGGCGCCGAAGCCGTGCGCGAGGCTTTGTGCCGCGTGGACTTGGTCAAACAGGCCGAGGAACTCGCCGTGGCGATGACGGAAACCAAGAGCAAGCAGATCCGCAAGAAGCTCGCCAAGCGTATCAAGCTGTTGCAAGGCCTTGGCTCGTCCAAGAGCCGTCCGGAATGGATGATTCTTACGGTGTTGCCGGTGATTCCTCCGGACTTGCGCCCGCTCGTGCCGCTCGAAGGCGGCCGGTTTGCCACCTCCGACTTGAACGACCTTTACCGCCGCGTCATCAACCGCAACAACCGGCTCCGCACGCTGCTGCAATTGAAGACGCCGGAAGTCATCATCCGCAACGAGAAACGCATGTTGCAGGAGGCCGTGGACGCATTGTTCGACAATGGCCGTCATGGCCGCCCCGTCACCGGCGCGGGCAACCGCTCGCTGAAATCGTTGAGCGACATGCTCAAGGGCAAGGGCGGTCGCTTCCGCCAGAACCTGCTCGGCAAACGCGTGGACTATTCCGGCCGCTCGGTCATCGTGATCGGGCCGGAGCTCAAGCTCAACCAGTGCGGTCTGCCCAAGAAAATGGCGCTCGTTCTGTTCGAGCCGTTCATCATCCGCCGCTTGAAGGAGCTGGGCTACGTTCACACCGTCCGCAGCGCCAAAAAAATGATCGAGCGCCAAACCAAGGAAGTGTGGGACGTTTTGGAAGAAGTGACCAAGGGGCACCCGGTGCTGCTTAATCGTGCCCCCACGCTGCACCGTCTGTCGGTCCAGGCCTTCGAACCGCAGCTTATCGAAGGCGAAGCCATCCGCATCCACCCGCTGGTATGTACTGCCTACAACGCGGACTTCGACGGCGACCAGATGGCCGTTCACGTGCCGCTGTCCGTTGAGGCGCAGTTGGAGGCGCGTTTGTTGATGATGGCCACGAACAACATCTTCTCGCCCTCGTCCGGCAAGCCCATCATCACGCCCACGCAGGACATCACCCTGGGTTGCTACTACGTCACCGCCGAGCCGCGCAAGCCGATGCCTGCGAACGCGACCGAGCTGCCGCTATTCGGCTCCAAAGAAGAGGTCATCTTCGCGTACAGCGACGAAGCCTTGAAAACGCATGATCGCATCCGGCTGGCGAATCCCGACTTCGGCCGGAAAACCGCCTTTGGCGTGGCCGATAAGAAGGTCATTGAGACCACTGTGGGCCGCGTGTTGTTCAGCGAAATCTGGCCCAACGAACTCGGTTTTCACAACAAGCCGGTCAAGAAATCCGACCTCGGCGATTTGATCTGGAAGTGCTACAAGCACGCCGGCCACGATAAGACCGTGACGATGCTCGACAAGCTCAAGGAAATCGGCTTCCGCGAAGCGACCAAGTCCGGCGTGTCCATCGGTATTGACGACATGATTGTGCCGAAAGAGCGCGATGAGCAGATTGATAACGCTCAAAAACAGATCCGGGAAGTGGAAAAGCAATACCGCAAGGGCATCATCACCTCCGGCGAACGTTACAACAAGATCGTGGACGTCTGGACGCATTGCACCGACCAGATTTCGGGCGTGATGTTCAAGACGCTCGAACAAAACCAGGGCAAAAAGGAATACAACCCGGTGTACCTGATGGTGGATTCCGGTGCGCGCGGCAACAAGCAGCAGGTGCGGCAGTTGGCCGGTTTGCGTGGCCTCATGGCCAAGCCGAGCGGCGAAATCATTGAAAAGCCGATTTTGGCGAACTTCCGCGAAGGTCTGTCCGTGTTGGAATACTTTATTTCCACCCACGGCGCGCGCAAAGGTCTGGCCGACACCGCGCTTAAGACCGCCGACTCCGGCTACATGACCCGCAAACTGGTGGACGTTTCGCAGGACGTGATCATTCAGGAACATGATTGCGGCACCACGAACGGCATCTGGGTTTCCGCCGTGTTCGAAGGCGAGGATGAAGTCGTTAAGATTTCCGAACGCCTCGTGGGCCGCTTTGCTTGCGACGACATCGTGAATCCGACCAGCCCGAAGGAGTTCCTCATCCGGGCGAACGAGGAGATTGACGAGATCAAAGGCAAGACGATTGACGCGGCTGGGGTTGAACGCATCCGCATCCGCTCGGTGCTGACCTGCGAAAGCAAGCACGGCATCTGCAAAATGTGCTATGGCCGCAATCTGGCTACCGGCTCGCTGGTCAAGCTCGGCGAAGCGGTGGGCATCATCGCCGCCCAATCCATCGGTGAACCCGGCACCCAGCTCACCATGCGTACCTTCCACACTGGCGGTGTGGCGGCGGGCGTGTTCAAGCAGCCGCAGATCAAGTCCAAGCATGACGGCACGGTCAAGTACAACGAATTGCGTTCCGTGGCCCTCGAAGATGGCAACCACATCGTCTTGAACAAGAACGGCTCCATCTCCATTCACGGGGACGACGGCCGCGAATTGGAAACCCACATCATCGTCATCGGCGCGGTCGTTTCCGTAAAGGATGGCGGCAAGCTGAAGAAGGGCGACACCTTCGTGCAGTGGGATCCGCACAACGTGCCGATTCTCTCCGAGAAGGCCGGCAAGGTGAAATTCCACGACATCATCGAGGGCGTCACCATGAAGCAGGAAGTGGACGAGGCCACGGGCGAAGAATCCATGGTCATCATTGACCATAAGGAGGATTTGCATCCGCAGATCATCATGTACGACGACAAGGGTGAAGTCGTGGCCAATTATCCCATTCCCTCCGGCGCGCACATCGTCGTCGCCGAAGGCGAGAAAATTGTTCCCGGCACGCTCATCGCCAAGACGCCGCGCAAACAGGCCAAGACCCGCGACATCACGGGCGGTCTGCCCCGCGTGGCCGAATTGTTCGAGGCCCGCCGTCCCAAGGACGCGTCGGAAATCTCCAAGATTGATGGCATTGCGGATTTCGGCCCCAGCGTGCGCGGCAAGCGCTGCGTGCTCATCACCGATCCCCAGACGAAATTGTCCGAGGAACACCTCATTCCCATCGGCAAGCACGTCATCGTCTTCAAGGGCGATTTGGTCAAGAAAGGCCAGCAGCTCACCGAAGGCCCCATGGACCCGCACGAGATTCTCGAAGTCTGCGGCGCCCAGGAATTGCAGGAGCACCTTGTCGGCGAAGTGCAGGAAGTGTATCGTCTGCAAGGCGTGACGATCAACGACAAGCACATCGAGATCATCGTCCGTCAGATGCTCCGCAAGGTGCGCATCACCGAGGCCGGCGATACCTCGTTCCTCTGGGGCGAGCAGGTGGACAAGCTGGAATTCGAGTCCGAGAACGAGGCCGTCGAGAAGAAGGGCGGCAAGCCCGCCGAAGCCTCCCCGGTGCTGCTGGGCATCACCAAGGCCTCGCTCGAAACCGACAGCTTCCTGAGCGCCGCCAGCTTCCAGGACACCACCCGGGTCCTCACCGAGGCCGCGACGCGTTCCAAGATTGACAGCCTGCGCGGCTTCAAGGAAAACGTCATCATGGGCCACATCATTCCGGCGGGCACCGGCTTTGACCGTCACCGCCGTGCCACCCTCAAGCCGCTGGTGGAAGTGCCGGAGGAGGAGCTCGTCGAGGAAGCCCCGGTTGAGGCGGAGAATCCGCTGCTGGCGTAAACTAATGTGAAACCAAGAAAGCCGGGATTGAAAAATCCCGGCTTTTTTGTTTCTGCAAACGTCCGTGGTCGCGAACGTAAGTTCGCGGCAAACTTCTCCGGCAAGTCAGCCGCGTGATTGCTCAATAAATTTGCAGCCGAAAACACTCGATCACTTTGCGCGAGATTTGAATCTGGCGATCCGGCAGAACGCGGCCCCGGCGTTCGAGAAACCAGTCTCGTTCCAGCAAATGAACCAAATCACAACGAACCGCCGTTTCCCAATCCAACCCATCCGCCTTGTCCAGCAGAACTTCGTGTGCGGCCAGAGGCCTGCCGCGCAAACTGACGCAGAGCAATCCGTTGACGCTTTTGCGCGCCGCCGCGCGTTCGTCAATGGAAAAAATAACGACGGGATGATGGCAAACGACGATTAAGATTTTCCAGTGATGACGATTAAAACTGTCCGGTGATTCCGTGCATGATTTTATCACCCGAGCAGACTTGCGCGCGCCCAGAGCATTGCTCGCCGAGGACGACCGCACCTATCATCTGTGGTGCGATGCGTTCGCTGCGAAGAGACGCAAGAAGGAACTTCCGAGCGATTTGAAACTTGGCGTATTGCGCGAGCGACGTTATGCCGTTGAGTGGATGGACGGGATGCAGAATTGGGACGAAGTGACCTGCGACGCTTAATTCGTCGCCGACAGGTCTAAATTAAATGAGAAAGCCTTTGCATGAATTAAGAAACCTGCGAGGTCCCAAATTTCGCAGAAAAAGGTGTTGCCATCGGGACGCGATTCAACTATTCTCACTGTTCCGTTTCTCCCAAACAGAAAACGGGTGATTTTACCGCGATTTTAACGCAAAATGCCGACAATTAATCAACTGGTCCGCAAGGGCCGTAACAAAGTCAAGTACAAGTCCAAGTCGCCTGCCTTGGAAAACTCGCCCTTTCGCCGCGGTGTGTGCATCCAAGTGATGACGCGCACGCCCAAAAAGCCGAATTCGGCCATGCGCAAGGTCGCCAAGGTGCGCCTGACCAATGGCTATGAAATCATCGCTTACATCCCCGATGAAGGCCATAATTTGCAGGAACATTCCATTGTGCTCGTTCGCGGCGGTCGCGTGAAGGATTTGCCCGGTGTGCGGTACCATATTGTGCGCGGCACGCTCGACGCCGCCGGTGTGGAAAAACGCCGCGTCAGCCGCTCGAAATACGGCGTGAAGCGGCCCAAAGCCGCCAAGCCCGCCGCCGCCGCTAAATGATTTTCGCCACAACGACTTAACGATTTAACGATTTAACGAACATGTCTCGCAGACGCCAAGCAACCAAACGATCCGTCGTCAAGGACGGCAAGTACCAGAACACGCTGGTCAGCCGCCTCGTGAACACCGTGATGATTTCCGGCAAGAAAAGCACGGCCCAACGCATTGTCTATGGTGCGTTCGATACCATCTCGGAAAAAAATCCCGCCAGCAACCCGATTGAAATTTTGCAGCGCGCGGTGGACAACGCCAAGCCGCGCATTGAGACCAAGCCCCGCCGGGTCGGCGGCGCCACCTATCAGGTGCCGCTGGAAATCCCCTCCGACCGCCAGAACGCGCTCGCGCTCCGCTGGATTGTGGAGTTTGCCGACTCCAAGAAGGGTGTGCCGATGAAAGCCGCCCTCGCGGCGGAAATCCTCGAGGCCTATCAGGGGCAGGGGAACGCCATCCGCAAACGTGACGAGGTTCACAAGATGGCGCAGGCAAACAAGGCATTCGCACATTTCCGTTGGTAGAATCTTTTTCAAAAGCGCCCCGACGGAAATCGCCGGGGCGTTTTTTGTTCCCACCCCAGATGATGTTATAATTTTGAAACTATGAGCGCTGAAGCCAAACCAGTCAATTCGCCCCACCGCGAATACTCCCTCGAACGCACCCGCAACATCGGCATCGCCGCGCACATTGACGCCGGCAAGACGACCACCACGGAACGCATCCTCTTTTACACCGGCCTGATCCACAAAATCGGCGATGTGGATGACGGCAACACCGTGACCGACTGGATGGAGCAGGAGCGGGAGCGCGGCATTACGATCACCTCGGCGGCGGTCACCTGTTTCTGGACCCAAAAGGCGGTCAAGCCGGGCGAAGCCGAGATTTACAAGGCGTTCAGGGACGTGCCGCACCGCATCAACATCATTGACACTCCCGGCCACGTGGATTTCACCGCCGAAGTGGAGCGTTCTATGCGCGTGCTCGACGGCGCAGTCGCCGTGTTTTGCGGCGTGGCGGGCGTGCAGCCGCAATCGGAAACCGTCTGGCGCCAGGCCACGAAGTATCATGTGCCGCGCATCGCGTTCGTCAACAAGATGGACCGCACCGGCGCGAATTTTGAAAACGCTTTGTCTGACATGCGCAACAAGCTCAAGGCGTATGCGTTCCCGATTTTCCTGCCCATTGGTGCGGAAGACAAATTCGCCGGGCTGATTGACGTGGTGAATCAGAAATGTTTCTGGTTTGGCGAAGGCGACGTGGTCAACGAAGGCTTGAACTACGAGGTCCGCGAAATTCCCGCCGAGCACAAGGAACGCGCCCAGACCGCGCTCGCCGAATTGATCGAAGCGGTTTCCAACAAGGACGACGCCCTGGCTGAACTCGTGCTGGAAGAAAAGCCGATTGACGCCCCGACGCTCAAGGCGGCCATCCGCCGACTTACCTGCAAGATCGAACTCGTGCCCGTGCTGTGCGGGTCCGCCTTCAAGAAAAAGGGCGTGCAGGTGCTTGTGGACGCCGTGGTGGATTATCTGCCTAGTCCGCTGGACGTGCCCGGCGCCGAGGGCATCGAGCCCGGCACGGAAAACAAGGTCGCCGTTGAAACCAACGACAATGCCAAGTTCTGCTCATTGGCGTTCAAGCTCTGGACCGATACGTACGCGGGCAAACTGGTGTTCTTCCGCGTTTATTCCGGCCACTTGAAGAAGGGCGACACCATTTACAATCCGCGCACGCGCAAACGCGAGCGGGTCAGCCGGCTGATGATCATCCAGGGCAGCGAGCGCAAGGACATCAATGAAGTTTTTGCCGGCGACATTGCCGCGCTGGTGGGCTTGCGCAACATCACCACCGGTGACACGCTGTGCGATGAGGACTTTGACGTGACGCTCGAACCGCCGACGTTTCCCGAACCGGTCATCAGCATGGCCGTCGAACCCAAGACCAAGCAGGATCGCGACAAATTGTCCGAGGGCTTGCAACGGCTGGCGGAAGAAGACCCCACTTTCCGCTGTTTCACCAATGAGGAAACCAGCCAGCTCATCATCGCGGGCATGGGTGAGTTGCATCTGGAGATCATCATTGACCGGCTCAAGCGCGAATTCAAAGTGGAGGCCAACACCGGCGCGCCGCAGATCGCGTATCGCGAGACCATCACCAAGAAGGCCGAGGGCGAAGGCAAGTTCATCCGCCAATCCGGCGGCAAAGGCCAGTACGGCCATGCCTGCATCACGGTCGCGCCCAACGAAAAGGGCAAGGGCGTGGAAATCGTGGATGAAATCGTCGGCGGCACCATTCCGAAAGAATACATTCCGGCGGTCATTGACGGCATCGAAGAAGCCATCAAAGGCGGCGTCTATGCGGGCTATCAGGTCATTGACATCAAGGTGGAAGTGGTGGACGGTTCGTTCCATGAAGTGGATTCGAACGAACTCGCCTTCCGCATGGCCGGCATTTTCGCCCTGAAAGATGCCTTCAAGAAAGCCGGTCCGATCTTGCTCGAACCGTTGATGAAAGTCGAATGCACGACGCCGGACGAATATCAGGGTGATTTGCTGGGCGACATCAACCGTCGTCGCGGCACGATTGTCAGCATTGAGGCGAAGAATGGCCAGACCATTCTCAATGCGCAGGTGCCGCTGGCCGAAATGTTCGGTTACGCGACCGCCATCCGTTCCCTCTCGAAAGGCCGCGCCTCGTATTCCATGGAGCCGTTGACCTTTTCGCAGGTGCCCAACAGCGTCCTCACGACGATTCTGGACCAGGCCGCCAAGAAGCCCGCCGCCCGTACCTGAAGATTATTGCTCCAATCAAAGAGCCGGAACCGATGTTCCGGCTCTTTTTGCGTTTGGCTGGACGCCGTCGAGTCAGCGATCAGCTCGCGAAAGCGGTGCTGAAGCCACCACACTCGGAAGAAATTCGGCTTACGCCTGCCGATCATTTTGGATGGATTCTTGAGTCCAAGACCGGTACCTTCACGGGCGGAATTTCCATCAATTACACCAACATTCCTGATCAAAATATGAACCTACCGCGCATCTTTGTATCGGCGACGGTCGTCACCCTGGCCGCCTTGCTGGCAAATTCATCGCCGGCGCTGGCGCAGTCCGCGAATGCGGACACCAATGCCGCCGCCCGGCTGCAGGGCGTCCACCGGATTGCTTTTCTTGGCGACAGCATCACCCAGGGCGGCGATTATGTGACGGATTTCGAGTGCTGGCTGCTCGCGCATGGCTTCCAAATCGAGGTCCTGAATCTCGGGTTGGCTAGTGAAACCGCGAGCGACCTGACCCCGGCGGAGAACGCGGGCCATTTGAAGCAATATGGTTTTGGCCGGCCCTTCGTGAGCGAGCGCCTGGAACGCACCCTGGCCGCGACGAAACCGGATTTGCTCTTTGCCTGCTACGGCATGAATGACGGCAGCAGCCTCCCGCCGGATGAATC
>Ga0316232_1002178_pt1 | contig 21135 bp, 19 predicted proteins | sample TBHtaG_FD_206006 | JGI IMG/M metagenome (GOLD analysis project Ga0316232, IMG submission 206006) | Freshwater microbial communities from Trout Bog Lake, Wisconsin, USA - TBH18025_13 | ecosystem: Environmental > Aquatic > Freshwater > Lake > Hypolimnion/Profundal zone | place: USA: Wisconsin... | reverse complement strand
CAATTACATTAGCTCCGTTCCAGTTCTGCCCAACAGCAATAATACCTACATCTTTATCTTTAATTATATTATCTTCTTTCAATGTAGAATATCTATTTTCAATCCAATCAAGCCTTTCTATCAAGCGCTGGTATACACTATTTGTTTGTCCCCAACGAATGCTAATAAAAAATACAACTGCATCTGCTTCAAATAAAGGCTTTGATACTTTCCACAGTTCATCGTCTTTATTGTTAATAGAAGCCCAGCATCTATGATTACCAGACGGATTCTTTTCTTTATCTTTTAATACTGCTTCTTTTACACCGCAATTGTTGCCGTCTTTTTTGCTTACATTACCTTCACAGCAATATATATTAAGCTTACTAACATCTATTAATTCTACGGTATCTCCTACTTTGGATTTAATAAACTCTGCTAATATCGTGCTTTTTGGTTTCTCTTTATCACCTTCCCAGCGATTGGAAGTAGTAAGGAATAGCACCTTTTTCTTCTTCTTTAAGTGTTCTATTACACGTAACACTTTCTCCTGATATACCTCAGGATTATTAGTATTAACAATATCTTCGAATAGCTTGAGATAGTCTTGCATCTAGTAAATATTTATGCTAAATGACAACTTCTGCAAATAAGCTTACCATTCAATATCATGAGGAACTCAATCCGTTGATATGGGAAGATGATAAATTAAAACCCGAAATTAAAGAAAAACTATTAGAAGTTGCCGAGGCATTTTTAGAGTTTATTGAAGTAACTGTAGATGTAGAGGATATAACCTTTACCGGATCCCTAGCAAATTACAATTACACAGAGTATAGTGATATTGATCTACACATTATAACAGACTTTACTGATTATAAAGTCGATAAAGACTTACTTAAGGATTACTTTAAAGCTAAAAAGACTGTTTGGAATAGCTCTCACAATATACAAATTAAAGGTTACGATGTTGAGACTTACATACAAGACAAAACAGAACCTCATCACTCTACAGGTGTTTACTCTATTAAACATGACAAATGGTTAGTTAAACCTACTAAACACACACCAATTGATAAAAAAGCATTACTTAACAAAGTACAATCAATGAAAGAATTGATTAACTATGCTTTAAGCGATAAATGTGATTTAGAGTGTGCAGAAAACGCTAAGGATAAGATTTTAAAAGCAAGACAAGCTGGTTTAGAAAGATCTGGTGAATTTTCATTGGAGAACTTAGCTTTTAAAGAGTTAAGACGTGTAGGAGAGATCGATCGTTTAGTTCAAGGTGTAACCGCTAAAAGAGATGCTGAACTTTCTTTAAATCAAGAAACGTTCAAAACATTCATGAACGGTTTGCCTGGAATGGGCGGTACCGGTAAAGGTAGTAGAGGTCCAAGACACCAGGCTTTAGATGCGGGTGTAAGCAAATTAACTAAATCAGACGGTAAGTCTACTAAATTAGTAGCTAAGATGCATACTGATATGGAAACGCCTTTTCATGAAATAGAAAACCTTAAGAAAAAGGATAAAGGCAAAACATATATTACTCCTCCTACAGCACGTTCTATAGCTAGATTTTATAACATTAACATTGAAAAAGCACTTACCGAGCCTCGTGGATTAAGTACAAGTGGTATATCTCTTGGATATGATCCTGTGGTAAGGCAGTACTTTTTAAGTAAGTAATAATATGGTAGATTCTTTTACATCTTTCTTTAATGAAGCTGATGGTGTGCCACCATTAACACCTTCTGCACCTGCTGCTAATACACAACAGTCTCAGCAACAACAAACTCCAGACTGGAGAACACGTGCAATTAATGCGATCAACAATCCTAACTTTGCAACCCGGTTGTTGTCTCGTATGGGTGGACACAAGGCAGGTAATAGAGAAGTTACTAAAGAATTTACAGTAACTAGTCTTGAAGCTCTTATTAATGCAATTAACGCTTCTGGTACTAAAGGCATACTTAAAGATCGGTTAGTATTACCTGTAGCTAATATTACTCCTAAAGAAATACCGCAAGATATTTTAACTAATATAAATAACACTTTACAAAAAGATATAACTGACAACGATTCAATATCTATTGTTACTCCTACTAAAGAAGATAGTGTAACAATATCTAAGATTAACGGTACTTGGTATGCATTTGAAACAAAGGGTCTAGATACTGGCAAATATAGTTATACAGTACCCACTTTAACTAAATTAATAGATTTTATTAATGCAAGCGGTACAGGAGATTTAATTGCAGACCGTAAAACACTTTCTACTCAGCTATTAACGCTGCAGAATTGTGAACGGTATGGTATACCAGTAGATACATGGAAGAAAATATCAGAACTATTACCAAGAATACAACGCGATCAAAAAATTACTATTACTAGTGCATCTGGTAGTGAAGGTGTAACTATTGCTTACTTTGGAGATAAAGCAGGTTGGCAAATATTTTCAACTGTTGCAACACCACCTGTGGTAAATATTAGCAATATTGATCCTCTTATAGAAGCGCTAAACAAGAAAGAATTAGAAAATATAGATAGAGTTAAAAATGGTGGTAATGATCTACGTCCTGAAGAGTATAAATACCCTGGAGGAAAAACTACACCAGTAACTACATACTATATGCCCATTAATAAGACCCCGCCCGATACACAGGAGTACTTATTTAATCAAACTGCCGAATCGTTTGAAGAATTCTCGAATATGCAAAGCTTGTTTGAAGCAGACACTACTGTTACTAAACAAGAAGATTTTACAAGCAACACAGAAGCGTTCTATGAATCAATAAGAGACGATCAAGCTAAGAAAAAAATAATTCAGTTAATAAGCTCTTTAAAAGGTGCAAATAGTATTGAAATTAAAGGTACTTCGTTGCCATGGCCTATTAATATAGGTTATATAGGTACACGTCTATATGTATACACAAAAATACCTAGAGTATTTTATAAAAATATAAATGACGGGTATGCAAAAGCTTTCGGAACATCGACACCTAAACAATCTAAACCGCATCGTGGCGGTAAGCCTAAAGTCGTAAAACCTAACGTTTCTCCGTCTGATGAACCACTCAAACCAGACACGAAAGAGCCTGCACCTACAAGTGCAACACCTCGTACACCTGGTTCTGCAGGTACAACTGGTACTAATAATAGATTCGGTTTTACAAGTAGAGATTTTAGTGGTAAAACAAAACCTCCAATGAAGCGTGCTGAACCGGTAGGAGAACCAGTTACTACCAACCCGCGATTAACTGCAGGTACACCTTTAGAGTTAGTACCGGGTAGAAGAAAACGTCGCAAAACCGGAGAATTTCCACCGGCTCCAAAAAGACCTAAACCCCCTATGAAGAACGTTACCCCTAAACGCAGGAAACCTAAGACTGCTAAAGGTTCTAAACCATTAGGCTTACCAAGTCCTAAGGTCTTGGAATCATTTAACGATTACTTTTTTAATAAAATAGTATAATGGCTGATACAGTTGCACAACAGTCTATTCTTAATAAGGGTAGGAAAGATAAATTCATATTAATACTGAATTTACCTGACCCTCTTAAACAGTTGAATACGTTCAGCACTGTAAATAGAAATACAGATAATGTTGTGCTGGATTCTTTACAGTATTCAATATACGGAACAATTGTTCCTTCAACAAATATACTTGGAGCTGCTTTACCATATGCTGGTCAAACTTTAAATGTAACTACAGGTAAACGCGAAAAATACGACGACATAACAGTAAACTTTACTGTTGATAACGGATTTAACAATTGGTGGGTATTATGGAAGTGGTTAAACTTTATTAACGATACGCAAACAAGCACGTATGATTCTACCAATTTAATAGCATATCCTACCAACGCAAACGGCTTAACAACGTATACAAGCACTACTAATTTACAGGCTTATCAAACGAATATAACAATATTCGGATTAGATGAATACAATAATAAAAAAATCCAGTGGAACTACAGTAAAGCGTTTATAACCAAGTTGGACGGTATTAAGTATAGTTATAGAGATGCAGAGCAAATAGAATCGTCTTTTACATTTTCCTTCAGTCAAGTAGTTGCAGAATTACTTTAATTAGTTGAGGTTTCATTTCGAAAATGCCTAAATAATAGTATATACTATTATGGCTACTTTACGTAAAATACAATCACCTGGAGTACAGATTAACGAAATCGATATTAGCTCAACCGCTACAGCGCCAAACGGAACAAGCGTGTTCATGACGGGATTTGCTTCTCAGGGCCCTGCTTCTGAAATTATTAGTCTTACTACCAATAGTGATTTCGCAAACATTTTCGGTACGCCAACTAATGCTGCTGAACGTTATCTTTATTATTCCGTACAACAAGTTTTTAATGCTGGTACAAATGCACAAGTAAATGTATTACGTTTACCTTACGGTACAGGTTTAGGTAATGGTTATAACTCTAATGTTTATACAGCGTTAGTATACCCAGTCGTTGCTACTACATTAGCAAGTAATTCAATATCAGTAGCTGCTTCAGCAATTTCTGCTTCAATTACTTCAGCTTTATCACTTCCAACAGGTAGTGCACAATCTCTTGCAACAGCAAACACATATTTCTTTGGTCAACCAACGCTTATTGAATTAAGTCAAAGTGACTATACTTCATTAAAACAAGGCGGTGTAAGTTGGTCAACAACAGGTCTCTGCTCTTCTACAAGCACACTTCCTATTACAGGTATCGGTAGCTTATCTAACCCTGGTATCGGTTTAGTAGTAGTTAATGAAGCTCAAACAACAATTAACGAAAAGTTTGAAGGTCTTTACATTAACTTAGCAGACAATACTAACCTAAATCCAAATACGAACTTTACTGCTGCTAATAACATTTACAGTATTTTCCAGGATAGCGGTTTAGGTGCTGCTGCAACTTATACAGTAATACCTACTTCTCGTTATACAGGTAGTTTCCAAGTAAGTTCAGTTTATACAGACAATTCTGGTAGTATTTCACAGGTAATTGAAAACATACCTCAGTATGATATTTCAGTATTCCAATCTACAGGTTTCAACGATTTAGGTATCTTCTCGGTAATTAAAGTTAAGACATCACCATTTGGTACTAACCCATATCAGTTAACTTATAACTTATTAGAGGGTTATGCTACATCGTTCTATTCAAACAGAACAATTCAAGACGTAAATGGTGGCGCACCTATTAACGACTTTATACAAAACGTTGTTAACAACAAGTCAACAAACGTATCGGTTCTTGTTAACCCAAACATTGCAAACAATGCTTCTTGGTTAGACAATAGCGGTAATGCACAAAAGAGCGTAAGAGTTATTACACAAGCAATTGCAAGTTATACACCTGCGTTAGCTGCTGCAACAGTTTATGCTGCAGATAACCTATACCCATTAGGCGTATATGCTCAATCATTAAACACAACAACAAACAAAGTTATCGGTAACGTTAGTGGTAAACTTAACACTGCTTTAAACATTGCTGCTAATGCTGATGTTTATAACATTGACGTAGTTTGCGATGCTGGTCTTTCAACAATTGCTGCTCTATCATTAACAGGTGTAAATTCAACCGGTATATTTGATGATACACTTTATAATTCAGCAGTACAATCAGCTACAAATTACTTAACAACATCTGACGGTACATTTGCTTATGGTAATGATTCTACCGGTATTGCTTCAACCTGGAATCAAATTAATCAGCAATTTGCGCAGTTTACAACAAGCGTGCGTAAAGATTGTATCTATATTTCAGATCCATTACGTTCAGTATTTGTACAAGGTGCAAATTACAAGACCTTAACAAACAAGAGTCTTAACTTCTCGCAAAACATTTACTGGCCATTAAATAACTTATATAGTGGTTTTAACACAAGTTATGCTGCTACATATGGTAACTGGGTACAACTAGTAGATCAGTTTACAAGTCAACCAATTTGGTTACCATTCTCAGCATTTGCTGCAGCAGTTTATACAAGCAATGATGCAGTAGCTTATCCTTGGGGTGCACCTGCTGGTTTAAATCGTGGTGTTGTAACAGGTATTACAGATATCGCAATTAACCCACAACAGAAACAACGCGACTTACTTTATAAGATTGCCGTTAACCCAGTAGTAAACTTCCCTAACGAAGGATTCTCGATTTACGGTCAAAAGACGCTGTTAGCTGCTCCAAGTGCATTCGATCGTATTAATGTACGTCGTCTATTCTTATTCTTAGAAAAATCAGTATTAAACACAACTAAGTTCTTCGTATTTGAACCTAACACGACATTTACACAGAACCGCTTAGTTAATACTATTAAGCCAGTGTTTGAGTTAGCTAAGAATACTCAAGGCGTATACGACTACTTAATTGTATGTAACGCTACTAACAATACGCCTGACGTTGTTGATGACAACTCACTTGTAGTAGACATTTACATTAAGCCAGTTCGCACTGCAGAGTTTATCTTAGTAAACTTCTACGCTACTAAGACATCTCAAGACTTTAACGAGTTACTACAATAACCTTAACATAAATATTATATGAGCCCTAGAAGAAATTCTAGGGTTTTTTTATAAATAAATATATGACACAAACAATACAAGACGGTAAAACAAAAGTAGTTTACATTAATCCGTTTAATATAGATTCTGGAGTATATAAAATAACATGCCAAGATACAGGACACTTTATCGTGGGCTCGTCTCTTGATTGCAGAACTAGATTGAGAGAACATTTTATTGAGCTTGAAAGAAATAGTCATTGGAACACTCATATGCAAAACAGATATAATAAACATAAGAAAAATTGGATGTTTGAAGTGATAGAATCTGTTGAACCTGATAAATTGCTTTTGCGAGAATCTGAGCAAGGATATATTAATATGCACTATAATAGCGAATTATGCATGAATATAAATAAAAGTGCATATGTTCCGTCTTTCATAGGTCATGCCCACACCATAGAGACTCGCAACAAGATATCTATTAATTCGGCTAGGAGAAATAAGCCAGGTACTATGTTAAATAAAAAACACAAAGAAAGTACACGAAAAAAAATGTCTATAGCACAAAAACTTAGGGCCCCAGAGAGTGAGGAAACGCGGAAAAAGAAAAGTGTAGCTAAGCTAGGTAATGACTGGAATAAGGGGCGTAGACATACTCAAGAATTTAAGGATAAAATAAGAGCGTCATGGGTTATACGTAAATTAAAAAAGCAAATAAATATCTTAAATAAAGATAGTGTTTAGCATAAATATTATTATATGAGCCAGACCATATCGGATTTTTACAGGGTAGCACAGCAAAGAGATTTCGCAAGAAATTACATGCTTCGTGTAGTATCTATTGGTAACAACACGTTTAATGAAGACGACTTCGTTTACATTACCACAGCCACATTGCCTGATAGAGCTATTCAGAATCAGACTGCAACATATATGGGTTTAGACTTCAATATGCCTGGTACAGTAAAATACCCAAACAGCAATGCTTGGGACGTAACATTCCGTGCAGATAAAGCTAACTTACTTCGCAATAAGTTAGAAGCTTGGCAGAGAAGTCTTGTTTTTGATGATCAAACAAGTACAGGTAATCTATCAGTAAGAGGTCCAGAATCTGTTATCCAACTTAACCAAATTGATGACAAACTTAACATTATAAATTCTTATACATTGTTCGGTGCTTATATACAAAAGCTTGGTACTCTTGGTTATGATATTACAGGTTCAGGTACTCCGTTACAGTTTACAGCTACATTAGCTTACCATTACTGGACCGATACAGGTGTTGGTAAATAATAAGCTAAATTAAATACATTTGACCCGGCTGAAAAGTCGGGTTTTTTGTTGTATATAGCTTAAGTATTAATATGTCGGTAACACAACCCAATGTACATAGGTTTTTTGATGCTGTATCTAAGTATGGCTTTAATAAAAAATACAACTTCCAAATAGAAGATATTACAGGGTTGCCAGATAATATATCTAATTTAGTTAACTCTATACCGGATTACACTCTATATATACAATCCGCCAAAGTACCGGCTAGGAAAATTAACACAGTAAAAGTACCTTACAAAGCGTTCGAATTTGTAGTACCAACTAATGCTTCGTATCCGGATAGTGAAAACTGGGAAGTAGAGTTCATATCTGATAGTGATATGTTAATTAGAAACTTATTTGAACAATGGAGTTTTACGTTATACGATAACTCAACTAATTCTACATCTAATATTGATTTTGCTAAGTGCAATTTAACTCTTAATCTTTTGACAGAAACGATTGAACCAGTTGGTAATAACAACGAAGTAACAACAACATCAGAACCTTTAAACACAATAAGAACATATACATTATACGGGGTATTTCCGGTTAATTTAAACCCAATCGAATACAACATTACTGATGCTGGTACGGAAGTAGTAAAGTTTAGAGCTACAATGGCATTTCAGTATTTCACAGTTCAGTAATAAGTAATAGTATGACAGACCAAACATTAAATACATTTTACCGGGTAGCTACAGAGCGCGGATTTTCTAGAGACTATCAAGCTCGTGTAAGTCAATTGGTAATAAACGGTCAAGCTCTGGGAGATGACGATTTGGTGTATTTAAAGAGTATGTCCTTACCGAGCAAAAAAGCTGCTATATCAACAGTAAAGTATTTCGGTGTAGAGATTCATTCAACAGGTGTTCGGGATTATGGTGACAGCAAAAATTGGGAATTAACTTTCTTAACTGATCAAATACTATATTTAAAGCAATGGTTTGAACAGAGATTAGAAGAAGTAGCTGATAACACCGATAACCCAGGACGTTTAAATGTGAGCCCTGTACCCGGTTTAGATAGTTATGCAGTAATTGATGTACTTGATGATAATTTGGAAACAGTGGCATCGTACACCTTGAATGGTTTATTTGTGGTATCTACTCCAGGAATTGCTTATGACTTATCTGGTGCAGGTAAGGTGCAAGAATTTAAAGTAACACTTGGTTATCAAACTTGGGATGTAACTCCGGGTTCAATTCCTCAATACGAATCACCCGGTGGTGCTGGTGCATTAGGTAATGTGTTAAACACCCTGCGCACCGTAAACAGCATTGTACGTAATGTAAAGAGTATTTCGAAAGCAATACGTAAGAAATAAAATGCCTATTACAAATAGTACATTTTTAACTCAGGTACTATCTACACCTAACTTTCATATACCACTTGAAGCTAACTTCATTATAGGTATAGAGAACTTAGATACTATTATTACGAATTTAGATGCTGCAAAAGATATTATTTCTGATAGTGCTTTGCAGGTATACCCTGATGTATGGAATGGAGATCAAAACTTAGATGTATCTGATGTTTATTTTGCTAACGGTGTTAAAGTACCTGGAGAAGGAAGTAGTGCAGATAGAGTAGGTTTAAATACTAATACTACTTTAGCGGGTGGTTTAATTTCTGGTCCAATATTAAAAGGACGTAAGAATTTAGCAAACTTTGAAATATCGTTTCTTGAAACAAACACATCATTTATTGATTATGTTATCAGACCGTGGATAGTAGCTGTATCTCAATTTGGTTTATTCTCTAGAAAAAGCTCAGCGAATCTTAACACTCAAGTTGGTATAAAAAGCACTCAAGACTTTAAAACAGACATTACGATAGCATTTTTAGATAAAACCAACTCAGATGTTATCCGTAAACTTATTACTTTTCACAATGCTGCACCTATAGATGTTGCAAGCTATGATGCAACATATGGTAAGGTTGGTATGCGCACAGCTGCAGTTACTTGGACGTATTCTACTTATGAAGTTGGTACTAACTCCGCAGTCTCTGCAGGGGGGAGTACTATACCAAGTATCGTTGTTCCAAATATTCCATCTACTGTAGCTGCTCCTGCAAAAACAACTACAAACGCTAATAATGGATTTACAGGCGGTGGTGGTAGTTTCGGGGGTGGAGGTGCTGGGGGTTCGTGGTAAGTAGGTTGTAATGCCTTTCAAACTTAACGCTTATTTACCTAGTAAAAAACAAGAGGTACAAATAGGAGAGCTCTATTATAAGCAATATAGAGAGCTAGTTAAAAGCTTATATAATACAGACAAAAAAGAAACAATCCAGCAGTATAATTCTATATTACAAGATTTATGTTCTGATATTAAAGATATAGATATTACAATTGAAGATAAACTTTCATTACTATTAACAATCCGTAATTACTGTGTTAGTCCGGATTTAAAGCTAAAAGGAACCACTAAGGGTGGCACTACGTTTAACTATAGCATTTCCGTAGATAAATTAATTAAGTTGGTTAATACTATTAATAAATCCGATACTATACAAATAGACGGTATAACTATAAGTTTTTCATCATATAAAGCTCGAGACGAATATGTTCTCCTTAGTAATAACAGGGATATCTTCATTATCTTAGCGTCTTGTATAGATAACATAGTAATTGGTGAACAAACTGTTATTTTTAAGGATTTAGCATTTGATGAAAGATTGCAAGTAGTAAACTCTTTACCTCATACATATACTAATAAAATATACAAAGCTATTAAAAAGCTTGAAAAAAAATATGAAGCGGAAGACTTGTTAGTGGTAAAAGATCCAGTAGCCAAGGATATTGCTTTAAGAATAACTAAAAACATTACTGTTGAAACATTACAACAATTAGTAGAGTTTAATTTTACAGAAGATCTAAACAACATATACAGAGCATTTTATAATATGGTTAAATATGCCGGTTTTGATGCTAACTATATTGATACGATAACTCCTGTCGAAATGCAGGTATACTGGATGTACTTCATGCAAGATAATGAGAAGCAAACAAGTAAAAAAGAAACAAGCAGTTTAAATACAGGCTCTCTTAACAGTGAATTAGGATTTTAATATGACAAACTTAAACGATATAATTACCCAGATTAATACTTTATCTGAAAGAAATTCTTTTGATATTTATATACCTTCCTTAAAGCGGAATGTAAAGTTCAAGCCACTAACCTCTAAACAGCAAAAGTCGCTTTATTCGTGTGTTACGGATAACATTGTATATAGTACTAGATTTATAATTGTTACATATAATATTATCAAAGAAAATTGCTATGAACAAGATGTTATAGATAACTTAACAACATTAGACCGTATTGCTATTTTATTGTTTATTCGCAAAAGCACATTAGGGGTCAATATAACAGTTGCTGATGAAAACACAACTTATACTGGTAGCATTGAAAGCTCTATACAACTTATAAATTCTTTAGAAATACCTAGCAATAAAACAATTGAAATAAAAAATATAAGAGTTGAATTACAGGTACCCACAATTGAAATCCAGTATAGGTTAGAAAAAGAGTTAAGAGAAGGGCAAGCTACTCCGACTATGTCTCTAGATGAAATAGTAGAAGATGCGGTGTTGTCTGAAGCCTGTAAAATGATTAAAAATGTCTGGGTTATAGATAATGATCAAATAACCGATACTCAATACAATACGTATTCTTTTAAAGATAAAATTACTCTTATTGAAAACTTACCAGCTGAAGTAATGTTTGAGATACAAAGTTACGCTACAAATATAAACTCTTTAACAAGCAAAATACTAACTTTACAAGAATATAACCCGCCTATTCCGTTTGATATTACTGTGGATTTCTTTCTTGATAGGTAATATAAAGCTTAGCTTTACCGCTAAGTATTTTTATGTTAGAAACCCAGGATCCAGATAACACCACTAAAGTTAGCCAAGCTAGCCTTCCGGGTCCGGATTTGAGTGAAAACTTAGATAAGATTGCTAAGGCGTTAGAGAGTTCTAAGGCTGTTGATATTAACTTGCTTTATACAGCTGATAAAAACAGCAAGCTTTTATCAGAAAATAAAGAATTATTAGCTAGCATCGATAAAAACATACCTAAATTAACTAAAAAGTTAAACAGTACTGTTAAGGATTTATTACAGAAGAAAGAAAGCACGACAGACACTAATAGCCCTTTAACAGAAGAAATTACGAAACTAGTTGAAGCTTTAAAGATAAAAAACGTAGAAGAAGATAAGCGAGTTAAGAAAAGTGCTTCTGAAAATTACGGTGAAAGAGAGCGTGCATTAGATAAGAAATACGAAAAGAATTATGGAAGAGGTCTTGGTAAGTATTTTCCTGATCTACAGAAAAAACTTTTAGATAAACGCAAGGATAAAGAGCTAACTGATCTTATTGATGAAAATCCTGAAGCAGCTGCTGAATATCGCTACAATAAAATGGCGAAAGAGCGAGATGCTTTAAGCAAGAACGTCAAACCGGAAGCTACTGTAGGTAATGTTGCTACTGCAGCTGAAAACATTAAAACAAAAGATAGTAGTGAAGTTATTGAAGCTGCTTTAAAAGCTGCACCAGAAAAAAAGACTACTAAAGCAAAAAAGACTGTTGACAAGAATAAGCCTATTAAGGTGGAGTTAACAGATGTTAATGATACTGTTTTAGAAAAATTAGAAGATCTCTTGAACGAGAATCGTTTAAAAGAACAGCAACAACAACCTGAAAAGGATAATATTTTTTCAAGATATTTCGGTAAAAAAGATGCTACAGATGTTATAAGTGATGTCAAAAATGTTAAAGATACAGTCAAAGAGGTAAGAGGGGTAGCTAAGGCAGCAAAAGCTGCAAAAGAAGCATCTACTGCTGCTGAAGGTGCTGGAACTGCTGCTGGTGAAGCTGCAGCTGGAACAACTGGTAAGGTACTTACTACTGCATCTAAATTCGGTAAAGTTGCTAAAGTTGGAGGTGCATTAGTTGGTGGCGCTGTAGAAGGACTTGAAGAATATAACAAAAGCGGTAATGTAAAAAAAGCGGCTACAGTAGGCGTTGGTGGTACAGCTGGAGGCTGGGCCGGGGCTGAAGTTGGAGCTATAGCTGGAGCTGAAGCCGGAGCTGCTATTGGTACAATTGTACCTGGAATAGGAAATGCTATAGGTGCAGCTGCTGGTGGTATTATTGGTGGTATTTTAGGTGGTATTGGCGGAACAAAACTCGGAGCATTTTTAGGTAAAAAGGGATATGAGGCTGTAGAAGGAGAACCTGGTAGAGAGACTGGTCAAGTAACGCCTGAAACGAGTACTACTAAAGCACCTGGTCAAGTAACGCCTGAAACGAGTACTACTAAAGCACCTGCAACTAAAACATCCGTTGCAGCAACTCCTGCGTTAAGGACTCCTGGTACAGAAGTAGCTACTAATGTTAATGAATATAAAATAACAGCTCCTAGTCAAGTTACAGCCCAGCCTACAGGTACAGTTACTCCTGTAGCGCAATTACCTGAAGTAAAAGAAACTGAAGAAGCCGACACTAGCGCAGATATGACAGATCTTAAAGAAACATTAGATAATTTAAACACCACACTTAACAATCAAAGCGGGGGTGGGGTAATAAGTAGTGTTTCTAATAATTCTAACGGTACAGCTGTTTATAACATAAACGCTGGAGGAAGTGATGATATAAACTCTTCTCGTAATAAAACAGATATAAGACTTACAAGATTTAGAGCCTTAGCTTAAATATTAATATGCCAGCCCCTAACACATTACCTGTAACTCCTACCTTACCGACAAGATCGTCGCAGGAATTAAATAGAGCAATTCCAAATGCATTCGGATACGGTAATGATGTTGTAGGTGCACCTAGAATAGGCAATAATACAGGTAATGCTATTGGTGGTACTAATTATATATTTAATGTACATAGTGATTATTGCTGGACTTTAAACAAAAGTCAGACAGTTAGAAGTTATATACCACAAATTACTTTAACAGAATACAATTTAACTCAATCCGGACAGTTAAATTCTCTTAAGTTGCAATTAATGGCAACTGCTGAATCTACAACAGCATTAGCGGCTGCTGCAACACCAGCAACTTCAATACTAGGTAAAGTCTTTGGTACTGCAACTCAGTCATACCTTAATAAAAAGGGGGTTAATAAAACAGTTTCAAGCACACTCGGGTTTGCTGTAGACGCTGCAACTACCGCTGGGGGCGCAATAGGAGCTGCCGAAGTAGCGCAAAAGCTTGCTGGCCCAATGCTAGGTAAAAGCTTCTTAGATCCTTACTATAATTTATATCCATCTACACCAACAGGTTTAACCTACGTATTGCCTTATTTAAATACAGATAATATGACAGGGACTGCTGGAACATGGAAAAATGCTGACACAAGCAAAACAATACAAAACTTAAAAGATTTGGGAGCTGGCGGAGTAGAAGAAGTTGTAAGCGCAGCATTAGGTGGTGGTAAAGTAGGTAATGAAGCAGCTGGCGAAGCCTTAAAAACTCTTGGTGGTATTGCTAAAGCTACACAGGCTATTGCTCAGTTACAATTTGCTTTAGGGTCTCCAGGACAAGGTACAGAAAAGATTAAAGTGTTTACCCCTAATGATGATGGGGATGAGATTAATGTAGTATTTTATTTGTTTAATACAGAATCTATAGAAGATATACAAAATAATTGGAACTTTTTGTTTACATTAACGTATCAAAATCTACCTAATAGAAGAAGTATAAACTTGCTTGATCCACCATGTGTGTACTCGGTAGATGTACCGGGTTTTAAAAGTTTTCCGATAGCGGCTATAACAAAATTACAAGTAACTAATGAAGGTACTACTCGTTTAATAGATATTACTACAGGCGAGATGGCACCTTCTAGTTCTAGTAGCGCTAATGTAAAGATGATACCTGAAGCTTATAAAGTAACAATGACCTTTAAAAGTTTATTAATAAACACCCGTAACCTGTTCTGGAATTCGTTTCAGAACAACAATAAGATAAACGTATTTGGAGGAGCTACGAACGCACCTTAATATGTCACCGGAACCTCAAAAACAAAATAATTTACCGGCATTATCGCCTCTAAGTCAGTTAAACTTAGAGAACTTGTTTAACGTATATACTACGAATGTGTATGGTTCTCAACAAAACTATTTTTATAATTTGCTTGGTACTGTAAACATTCCTAATGATTTAGATCCTAGTACGTACAATACATTTACAGTTACAACTGATTATATGTCTTGGACTTTAATATCTCAAAAAGCGTACAACACTCCAAGCTTATGGTGGTTAATTTGTTCTACTAACAATATACAGAATCCTATAGAGTTTCCAAAAGCAGGTACAGTGTTAAAGATTCTTAATCCTACTTACGTATCTGCTATATTACAGCAAATAACCCAGAGTTAATAAATGGCTATAGCAACAACTACAGTCAATAATAATCCTCAGTTAGCTGATATTAACACAAGGATATATAACGGTCAAAAATATCAAATTGATATAATATTTGACAACTTACAAGGTAATCGATTCCAATTAAATCTTGCAAGTGTGGTTGGTTTAGATATATCAGAAGATATAAGAGAGTGGTATAAAAGAGCTACCTTAACAATTAGAAACCCGGATAATGCTTTAGAAAGTAAAATTACATCATCTGATACTCCAGACAAGTATTATAAGTTTAGAAATGATGGAAGAGATCTTGTTTATATTGTTATAAAACCAATTGAAGATAGTCAGTTAAATGAAACTAATGCTCAAATAGATTATGATGTATGGGGTATGTCGTATGTATTTTCAATTTACGATCGTAAAGAAATAGCAGGACAAACTTCTAAGGAAAAGGCATTAAAGCTTTATTTGTGGGAGTATGAGTATCAAGTATTTATAGAAACAGCTTTACAGTGGTCTACTAATGAAGCTTTACCTACAAGTATATCACCTGCGTATGCTACTGACTCTCAGAAACTAGTACCTACAGGTGTTGCTTTAAAAAACTTAATTACTAAAGCTTCTCAAAATTATATTACCCCTGGACCAACATTTAGTAGTGACTGGGATGTAGGAGCAAGTAAAATATTTTATACTACCCCGGCTAACTATACTGTATCAGATACAATAGAATATCTAGTTAAGAAGCACGTAAGCGCACAAATAGGTAGTGATGGAGGAGGAGACCCAGCTATTTTATCTCGTACGAGATTTACCGCTCAATGGAGTCTTTTATCATACTCTAACTTTTTTTCAAAAGCAGTTTCAAACAAGTCAAGTGGGCCAGGACTTTCTGTTTCTCAAGCAGGAGACCTACAAAGAGAAATTATCACTTTATCAAACCAGTCAGGGCCAGATACAGATGAGTTTGTATTTTCTTTACCAAATAGCCCGTTCAAATCAACCACTAATCCGTACACTAATTATCAAAACCCAACCACAAGTACTATTAAAAATGTGCAGTTTGTAGATATGGCTACATTGGACAATACTAATGAAATAATTAGTACTCCATGTTATAGCAATGATTACAAAAACAAATTATTTCAATTAGATTTTAATAACAACAATATTGAAAACGTAAAGAGTTTTATTGATAAAAACTATTCAAATAAGTTTAAAGTTTACGCTAAACCAGACACACTGTTAACGTTAAATAAACAAAAAACGAACGCTTTAACATTAAAAAATGTTTATTCTCAAAACGCAGATAAAGTTAGTCAGTTAGCTGAAAGTAGAAACTTTTTACTAGCAGCTGCAGTTTTTTTTAATGCATCTTTAAGTTTTACAGCAGGCGGATCACCTATAAGAGAGGCGGGTACGTTTATTAGCTTAGAATCTCAAACCCCGGCAGTAGCTAGCGAATTTACTAGTAAGTTGCTTGGTCAATGGCTAGTTTATAAGGTAACACATAGTTTTACAGAAAACGATTACACAAACAATATAACAGCTCTAAGGTTGCATGCAAATGATGCAATTAATATTAGAAGTGATATAACTTAAGTACTAATATGGCTTTAAAACCACTACAGGTAATACAAACATTCGACTACTATAACACTAATACGTTATTGCCTGGTTACACTGTACCTGGTTATGAAGATGAACAAAACATTACAAGAGCTCATTACAGTACTGATTTCTCATCTAATCCTATAGGTTCTAAGATAGATTTTTACAATCATTTAAACAATCCTTGTTTATCTATATCACAACCTAATCCTGTTTTTGATATACCGAAGTCATTATCCGCATTAGATCCGCAATGGTTTAACGGGTGGTGGGATAACGCGATGTTTTATTCGCACCCATTAGTTACATCCCAATTACAACAGGATAATCCTAGTATTTATCAAGCTTTTTCTGATTCAGTAGGTACAATAACATATGCACCTAATACTGACAATCCTTCTGATCCAACATACGGTAACGATGCAATAAGTTCTGCACTTAATGCTAAAATACCGAATAGATTATTGTCTTTAATAAATGGTTTAAACTCCAATATACAAACTAATTTTAATAATTTTACACCAGCCGGGGTAGGGCCATTAAAAGGTACGTTCCTACAACAAGTTAACGCTCTTAAAAATGCATCTACATCTCTACAATCTACTATTACTGGAAAAGTAGGACCGTTAAAGAATAAGCTGCCTTTCTCAGTTACTTTAATTGGTAATTTAGCAACCCCGCCAAGTTGGTCCTATACATACAATATAGAAGGAGTTTCTTCTACAGTAAACAAGGTTAACGGTATAATAAGTGCACCTGGTAAATTATTATCTGAGTCTTTAACTAAATTATCAAACTTAGTACCAAAGATCAATTTACCTTCTATCAGTAAACTAGTAGGAGCTATTGTACCTAATATGCCTGCAGTTAGTAATATAATAGGAGATATACAAGCTGCAAGTACCGCTACCAAATCTGTATTAAGTCAGGCTCAAGGTGCATTAGGAGCGGTAACATCTAGTATTACCCCAGTTCTAGGCACCATTAATAGTGTAACCGGGCAAATAGCCGGAGCAGCTAATTTAACTATAAAGAGTACTGCTAACTTGCAAAATATTAATAAAGTTGTCGTGCAAGATGGCGGTGTTACAGCTGCTTTAACTATACAATCTCCAAGCTCTTTAACGTCGCTTACTAATAATAGTATGGTAATTATTAATAACAATACTATCAATGCTAAAGGTAATTCATCCGTAACCAATATAAACAGTATACAGTACCCACCAAACTCATAACATGATTGAACAATACAATAGCATTTATTTAGGTATAGTAATTCAAAACAATGATCCTGAGTATAGAGGTCGTGTTAAGGTTTGGGTGCCACATGTTTCTGCTAATATCTATAATAAGTGGAATCAATTAAAACAGGATCAAACATTTGCTTTTCCAGGTTCTCCTAATGGAGAGAACTTAAGCAGTATATTACCGCAATTAAGAAACGATTTACCGTGGGCTGAATTTGCTAGCCCTATACTAGGTGGTTCAACTGCTGGTTATTATAACGCAGCTTCTGATACTAATACAGTTTCAGATGCGCCTTTAATTTATGGCCAGCCAGGCACTAACTACTCTAGTACTTTGTCTGCTACTAATTTAGACCCAGAAAATAAAGGTGGCAAACCAGGAGCAGTCTATGAATCTAATCCCGTAAGTGATGCATTTGGTAATACTGCTAAGATTAACAGTCAGCATGTTAATCAACATTCAAGCGATTTCAAACCTTCAACATATTCTAATGCTGCTAAAGGAGTATTTTCTGTACCAAATGTAGGGGCGCATGTATGGGTATTTTTTAGGGATGGTATGCCAATGTATCCAGTGTACTTTGGTGCTGCTTTCGGTCAAGAAGATATTAACAGTATATTCAAATCAGGGGACGGTTCTTACCCTGATTACCCAGGTGTGTATGAAAATAAGAGTACTAATGTTACTTCAGATAGTTCTATTTACCGCAACAAAATGGTTGTCAATCAACGTGGTGCTGCTATAGAAATTATTAACACTACAGATAGAGAATCTTATAAGGTAACTCATTTTGGAGGCGGTTATTATGAACTTAATAACAAATATACCTCTTTATTTAATCCTAAAAATCTACAATTACTAACACTAGCTGATAAGTTTGAGACTGTTAACGGTCATAACAACTTATATGTGGGTAGAGATTCAGATAATATAATACAAGGAGATCATTTTCTTAAAGTAGGTAATTTTAATTTTGATGCCGCCACTAACTGGAATGATGTATATGCTCAATTAAGCAATATCACTGACCCAGCTACTTTACAAAGTGCATTATCAGCTAATTTAAATGGCTTTACTACACAAGAAAAATTAATGGGCTTTGGTGGTAATAGTTTTGAATTTATATCAAAACATAAAGTTTTAACAGTAGGTTTAGTACAAAATACAGCTGCTTCTTATACTAACAACCCAGACTTAATTGAAGGTATAGATATAGTTACAAGTGTATCCCCTAACTTAGCATATGGTTATTTTGCACCTGTTACAAAAACAATTGCACCTTATAAAGAATTATTTGTACCAGATATGCCCGGTGGCAATTTAGATATATTTGCAATGAGTAGGTTTAAGGTGCAATCTGGTGCAGGAGGCGCTTCTATACAAACTACTGGTAATTTAAAAATGTTAGGTGGCTTGGTAAGCGTAAGAGGCGATCAAGTTAGCATTGGTGCAAATGGCGGTCAAGTTGAGGTTAACGCAAGTGTGGTAAACATTAATGGAGATTCAGTAATACTAAAGAGTAATATTGGTAGTCAAGTTGTAGTTGACAGTACTTTAGGTGTAACAAAGAACGTTATTATTGGCGGTGGTGCATACGTAGAAGGTGAATTGTTTGTTAATCACGTTACTGCACCAATAGAGTACCAAGTAACTGAAAACACTCAAATAGTAGCTGAAGGCCCAGTTGTCAATCCAGGCGGTGCACCAGGTACTGTAGCTAGCGGGTGGAGTATAGAAGATTCTGACATTATTGGTGTAATGCAAGCTATTATACCACCAATACCTGTTGGTACCGGTACAACCAAGTACTCAACCGTATCCATACAAATATTAGGTGGTTCTCTTAGTATGAACCAAATTGGTACTGGTTTATTACAAATAGCTCAACCACACTCTCATGTATTTAAGAATATACCACTTACTCTTAAATCTGGACCTGTAGAGTTTGACAAATATGCTGCAGCCACAATTGGCACAAAAGATGCTGAAGCTATAGCTTCTGAAGCTCGATTTGATGGTAGAATACCAACAATAGGTGTTCCACCACCAGCAATATATTCAGTAGGAACTGAAGGGTTACCTATTAATTATCCAAATGGCCCTGGTTCTGATGTTGCAGGGCCGGCGATAGCACCAATAACTTAAGACCTAGGTAATACGTTATTAGTAGTAAGAACGTAAACAGGTTCTTTAGTTTTAATCTTAAGATTATTAGTCTTAAAGAACTTGTTTGGTACATTAGCAATGGTCTGACCGATAGATGATACTGGATACTTTTGACCCTTCTTAGAAGCGTTAAAGTTGTAAGCGCCGTTCTTAATAGAGTCTAATACAGTAGCTACATCATCATTTTCTGGAATCTGCAGTACCCAACCTACTAAGTCTTTAGTAATGATGCCAGTTGTATCTGATACAAGAATAACGAATTGTTGTTTTGGCTTTGGTTCGTCTTCTTCATCATTGCCAGTTTCTTCAGAAGCATCAACTGCTTCTTCTACTTTAGCTGCTTCATCAACAGCTACAGTGGCGTTGCTTAATAAATCAAGAATTTCGTTAATCTTTTCTTGATCGTCAATAGTTTCTTGTAAAGCTGCAACAACAGCTTGTAGTTTGATATATTCTTCCTTACTCATAGGTGTAATACTATGTTATAACATATTTTTACTTTATCAAGTATAATCTTTGGATATTTCTTGTTTAAATAGGGTGTACGCATAAATATATTAACTAATATGAAGTTTCAAGAGCTATGCGAACAATATGGAATGTTAAAGAGAGAACAGCGTATGTTCTATCCTAAGAACTTTAACTTATCCGAAAAGTTCATTAGTGCTTTAAAAGAAGAAATTGCTTTACAAGAAAAAGCAGGTATTGATGCTAATAAGTTTGCACATAAACTTAATAGAGCGCTTCAGTTTCATATTGACGAACATAAAAAAACCCCTGCACCGAAGTGAGGGGTTAGTTGTCTAAGGGTGTGTTCTAGATTAGAACTTATAGGAATAACCTACAGTATAACCTGTTACTTGAGTTGCTGAGCTTGTAATGTCGCCACGTTGGACGAATAAGTCAGCTTCTAAACCTTTC
>Ga0316232_1002173_pt1 | contig 21167 bp, 20 predicted proteins | sample TBHtaG_FD_206006 | JGI IMG/M metagenome (GOLD analysis project Ga0316232, IMG submission 206006) | Freshwater microbial communities from Trout Bog Lake, Wisconsin, USA - TBH18025_13 | ecosystem: Environmental > Aquatic > Freshwater > Lake > Hypolimnion/Profundal zone | place: USA: Wisconsin... | reverse complement strand
ACTGAATTGCCGTTTCTGCTAACCTGCAGATAGTTCATTGGTTTTAGCCTAATAGATAAACCTTCTACATCGACTGTTTTAGAATAGTCTGGCATTGTAATAGAACTAAGTACAGCAGGCAGATCTACATCATAATCGTGTTCTTCTCCACATTGTGGACAAATAGAACCGATGGCCATTTTTGGTCCATAGCTGGCAATACGTATAGCAATTAATGTACTGTCTACATCTACACTAGGCATCTCCCATGCATTTTTAATACTCGGGCAACAACTTTGTATAACATCTACTACACTGGTGCCGTTAATCAACGCATCAGGTGTGCGTAGTGTAATTTCATCACGTGTAGTCATTGGATATACAGGAATTTCTCCAGTGACTGGCAAATCTAAAGAACCTTGTTTCCAATAACGTCCGCGGCTGGTTAATTTAATATACAGTGCAGGTTGGCGAAAATGTTTCGCTAATGGGTTATTGCTTTGTTGAGTCATGGTTTTATTCCTATAAATATAATTGATATACCTTATATTTATTGGTAAACATTTATGGCTGAAAATAACGAAATAGACCAGGATCAAATTGATAAGATTAATGATATCCTGAGAGAATTAGGAACTACATTTGAGGATGAAATCAAGCGTCGTCACGTAGGTAGCAAATCTTGGGGTGATGCTGAAAAAGAAGTAGTAAAATATACTGAAATGTACAAAAAGTCTAGAGAGCAGTATAAGAAAACTGCTCAAGAACTTAATCGAGACATGCAGTCTATTAGAAAAAGCCTTAATGCTGGAGAAATGTCGGCTGAAGAACTTAGCGATAGATTAGAAACACTGCGTAAAGAAGTCGATAAAACAATCGAGCAAGATAAGAAAAAAGCTCTATTAGATCAAAAAATGGACCTTGAGCGTCTAAATGCTCAAAATAAAGCCAGTGCTGTGCTTAAAGATGGTGCTTTTCAAACAGCAGGAGCCATGGGTGCAGGTATTGCTAAAGCAATAGGTGGATTGGCTAGATCTGCATTAACCAGTAGTGATAGTTTTGAAGTTGCAGGTAGTCTAATGTCTGCGGGTGTTGATATTATCAACACAGCTAATCAAGGTGGTGCTAATGCACTTAAATCGTTTGGCGCTGCTACAGCAGGCGCAGGTGGTAAAGTTGGAATATTAGGTGCCGGCGCCGAGATTGCAGGTACAGCACTAGGCGCATTAAGTGACGGAATGACTGAATTAGCTAAAGCCGGTATCGGCTTTATGATAGGTCAGACTAAACAGTTAATAGGTGGCTTTAATGCAATGTCATCTGCTGGTGCAATATATACTGGCGGTATGACAGAAATGATTAGTACTGCCCAAACCGCAGGAATGACTCTTGATCAATTCTCCAAAGCAGTATCAAGTAATACAACAGCATTAGCTAAATCGGGCCTAGGGGTAGGTGATGCAAGTAAACGCATGGCTGGCGCTATGGAAAAAGGCGGTAAGTCCGCTCAAGCAGGCATGTTTGCTCTAGGTATGAGCATGGAAGACCAAGCTGCAGCCTATGCACAAACAATGGCTACTATGGCTGGTCCAACTGGTCAATTAAAAGCCAGCAATGCAGAAGTAGCGGCACAGACACAAGAGTATGCAAAAACTCTTAAAATGGTATCAGACATAACAGGTGAAGATGCTAAAGCAAAGCAAGAGAAATTAAGACAAGATAACGATACTTTAGCATTTAACGCAGTATTGGACAAAATGTCCGAAAAAGAACGTGCTGCAACAAACAATGCTATGATGTTAATGAGCGCAGACCAACAACGTGCATTCCGCGAACAACATTTATACGGCACAATTATTAGTAAAGATTTGGCTGGTACAGCGGCAACTAACACAGCTATTGCTAAAAACTTTAATGATACATTCCAAGCATCTAAAAATCATACATTAGATGCTAAGAAAATGGCAGAAATTCAACATGATACTGCTGCTGACATGAAAAAACAATCTGATGAAGCTGGCGCAAGCATTGGTTTAGCTACTTCTGGACCAGCTACTGAAATTGCTAAATCAATGAACGAAATTAATCAATACGGTCAAAAATTTAGTAATGCACAAAAAGTAGCTGCTGAGATAGCAGAAGCACAGAAAAAAGGTCAGACAGGTCAAGCCGGTGATGAAGTAAAATTACAACAACAACAACAACAATTTATGCTAGAACAGCAGGCACTTGCAGCAAAAAATCTAGGATTGTTTAGTAAAGCATTAGAAGAATCACAAAAAGCTGCAATTTTAGCAGTAAAAGCATTAGGTTCATTAGCTGAAACTGCTAAGGAAAACCCAATCAAAGCAGGTATATTAGCTGCACTACCTGCTATACTTGGTTTTGTGGGACCAATGTTATTGTCAAAGTTTGCTGGCGGAAAATTTGGAGTACTAGGCACACCAGGAAATCCAATGCACGTTACCATGGGTGGTGGCGGTGGCGGGCCTGATTTAAGTGACCTTGGCGGTGGAGAGAAAGGTGGCAAAGGTAAAGGGCTAACACAGGATAAATCAGGTAAATGGCGCAATGAAAAAGGTCAGTTTGCCAGCAAAGCTGAAATTGCTGAACATCTGGCAGAAAAAGAAGCCAAGCAAGCTGGTGGAGTAATGAGCAAGTTTAAGCAATTTGGCAAAATAGGTGGTAAGGCATTAGGTATTGCGGGTGCTGTAGCGAGTCTTGGTATGATGGCTAAAGACTTATACGATACTTCAAAAGATACTAAATTAACTACAGGACAAAAACACGAAAAAGAAGGTGGTATTGTTGGCGAAGGTCTAGGTGGTGCTGGTGGTGCATGGGCCGGAGCTGCATTAGGTGCCGCTAATCCTGTTGCACTTGCACTAGATCCATTTACATTTGGTATGTCATCTGTAGTTGGTGGAGCCCTTGGTGGGGCATTGGGTTATTGGGGTGGTAGTAAACTTGGCGGAATGGCAGGTAAAGCCGTTATGAAAGATAAACCAGTTGCACCGGCCGCACCAACTACACCAGCTGCACATCCTTCTCCTAGTGTACAAAATACTGCGCCTAAACCACCTACATCAGATCATGCAGTTACTACTGCTTCTGCAGCATTAGCAACAACCCAAGCAGAAGAAAAAGCAAGAAAAGATGCTATGGTTACACCTGCGGCTAATTTACCACCGGGCGTACAGCAACAAATTGAGTTATTGCAGCAAATATTAACAACAATGTTAAAAAATAATCAAATAACAAATGGAATATTGCAACACTCAATGTAAAAAGGTTAAATATAGTATCATAAAGAGAATAGAATATGTCTTGGAAAAAGCATTTTAAGACCGCAAATAATAGCGGTATGATGAGTCCGTTGGGTGGTAGTGGTAATAACAACACTAACCTGCCAGACGCAAAATACAGTAACTTTGCCAGTCAATTGCCGGAAGTATATGTAGGTCATCCAAATCGCACTGAGCGTTACAACCAGTATGAACAAATGGATATGGACAGTGAAATTAATGCGGCATTAGATATCCTTGCTGAGTTTATGACACAGCCCAATATCGAAAACGGTACAGGTTTTGATTTATTCTTTAAAGAAGACCCAACAGATAACGAAGTTAAGATCCTTAAAGATCAACTACAACAATGGGTTAGTCTTAACGACTTAAACAAGAGATTGTTTAAATTAGTTCGCAATGTAATCAAATACGGCGATCAGGTATTTTTACGTGATCCAGAAACATTCAAATTGTTCTGGACAGAAATGTTTAAAGTTACTAAAGTTATTGTTAACGAAGCTAAAGGTAAAGAACCAGAGCAATACGTTATTAAAGATCTTAACATTAATTTCCAAAATTTAACTGCTACAGCTTTAAGTAGTAGCGATACATATATTAATCATCCACAAGTTGGTGGACCTAGTGGAAGTTATGTACAACCACAAACTCCATATAGTGGTGGCAGCCGTTTTAGTCATGCTAAAAACGAAGCTGTTATTGATGCAGAACACGTAGTACACTTAAGTTTAACAGAGGGACTAGACTTAAACTGGCCTTTTGGTAACAGTGTGTTAGAAAGTATCTTTAAGATCTTTAAACAAAAAGAACTATTAGAAGATGCTATTATTATCTATCGCATACAACGTGCTCCGGAACGTCGTATCTTTAAGATTGACGTAGGTAATATGCCAACACACTTGGCTATGGCTTATGTTGACCGTATTAAAAATGAAATCCATCAACGTAGAATCCCAACGCAATCAGGTGGCGGACAAAACATGATGGATGCTACATATAATCCATTAAGTACAAACGAAGATTATTTCTTCCCAGTTACAGCAGACGGGCGCGGATCTAGCATAGATACATTCCCGGGTGGTCAAAATCTAGGTGAAATTACAGACTTACGCTTCTTTACGAACAAGATGTTCCGTGGTTTACGTATTCCTAGTAGTTATTTGCCTACTGGAACAGATGAAAGTGAGCGTACATTTAGTGATGGTAAAACAACTACAGCATTGATTCAAGAATGGCGATTTAACCAATATTGTATGAGATTGCAAAAGTTAATAGTTGAAAAACTTGATTCTGAGTTTAAGATGTTTATGCGTTGGAGAGGTATTAATATTGATAGTAGTTTGTTTGAACTACGTTTCAATGAACCACAAAACTTTGCAAAATATCGTCAAGCTGAAATAGACACAGCACGTATTAACTCATTTACTGCACTAGAACAAATTCCTTACTTAAGTAAACGTTTTTTATTAGAGCGTTATTTAGATTTAAGCGAAGAAGAAATGCAACGCAATGATGAATTGTGGGCTCAAGAAAACGGTACAGTTGAAGATACTGAAGTTCCAAAAAGTAGTTTACGTGCAGTTGGTGTAACTACAGCAGGTCTACAACAAGATATGAATACACTATCACCAGAAGGTGGTACTCAGCCAGGAAATCTACCACCAGCAGAAACTGGTAATCCAGCAGCTGCTACACCGCCACCAGGTGGACCTAATAGTGTTAGCTCAGGCGCAATCTAATCTTTTTTGGTAAATAACTTTATGAACCTATTAGAAATGTTTAATGAAAGCGATTTGCCTGGATACTATAACGAAAAGGACGATAATACTCCTTTAAAGTTAAGCGATCTTCGTAAGACTAAAATTACGTTAAAACAGCTTAATCGATTACGTATTATGAATGATGTGCGTAAACTTGAATATGAACAAAAAATAACATCGGTTCAAAAACAATATGCTCAACCACCTGCAGAAAGTTCAGAAGGCGGAATGTCTGCTTAATTATCTCTCAGAATCAATCAAAAAACACGCATTTAACCCAGTTTTTGTCTTATATATGTAAATATTATTACAAAGAATACATGATATGTATTATCTTACTCATTTTAAGGAGTTCACATGAACAAATACGAACAATTAGTTGAATTCATCATTAATGATGAAACTGAAAAGGCTCGTGAATTATTCCACAATATCGTTGTTGAAAAATCACGTGACATTTATGAAAGCCTAGTCGATCAAGAAGACTTAGAAGAAGTTGGTGGAAACCAAGTTAAAGGATTAGTTAAAGACGTTCAAATGGACGAAGAAGGCCTAGCTGAAGAAGAAGAATTTGATTCAGAAGAAGATGAAGACGGTGATTTTGACCATGATGAATTTGGTGGCGAAGAACACGAAGAAGCTTCTGATGAAGAGCGTATCACTGATTTAGAAGATGCACTTGACGAACTTAAAGCTGAATTTGATGCATTAATGGCTGACGAAGAACACGAGCCAGAACATCATGATGGTATTGATGATCCAGACTTTAGCGAAATTCATGGCGGCGAAGAAGAGTATGGCCAAGAAGATGAAATGGAAGGTATGATGTATGAGTCAGCTGAAGAAGATGACGAAGAAGATGACGAAGAAGATAGTGAAGAACTAGATGAATCAGTTATCCGCGAATACGTTGATTTAGTTGGCAAACCTTACTCAGGCGAATTAGATGGATCTGAAGGTCGTACAGTTGGTAAAGGCGGTGATGCTCCAGTAGTTAATGCTAAGGGTATTGTAGCTGGTAAAAATCCAATTGGTGCCGGTGCTGCTAATGCTCGCAACATTGCTACTGGTAAAGCAGGTCAAAACCCAGATGGTAAAGCAATTCCAAAACCAAGCAATCAATATAGCAAAAATGAAGGCGATTTACCACACGCTGGTCAATTCAAAAACACCCCAGGTAAAAAGAAAGTTTGGGATGGTAGCGGAGATGGCGGTCACGGAGCTGAAAAGAAATCAGGTTCAGAAGGTAAATTAGTTGGTAATGACGGTAGTCGTCCTATCAATAAAAAGAGCCCATTAAAAGCTCGTTAATTAGGAAACAGCAATGGCTTTATATCTTAAAGAAAACTTAACCTATGATGCTGCAAGAATGGAAGTTCTTACTGAGGACTCACATGACGGCAAAGGTAAGAATCTTTATATGAAAGGAATATTCATTCAAGGTGGCGTAAAGAACCATAATGAGCGTGTATACCCTGTTCAAGAGATTGGTAAAGCTGTTTCTCAAATTATGGAACAAATCAAGGGTGGCTACAGCGTTTTAGGCGAAGTAGATCACCCAGATGATTTGAAAATTAATTTAGACCGTGTAAGCCATATGATTACTGATATGTGGATGGACGGTCCTAATGGCTTTGGTAAATTAAAGATTCTTCCAACTCCTATGGGTAAGTTAGTAGAAACCATGTTAGAGAGTGGAGTAAAACTAGGCGTTAGTTCTAGAGGTAGCGGAAACGTTAGCGAAGGAAGTGGCCAAGTTAGTGACTTTGAAATAGTCACAGTAGATGTAGTTGCGCAACCAAGCGCACCTAATGCGTATCCGACAGCGATTTACGAAGGACTGATGAATATGCGTGGTGGTGCTAAGGCATTCGAAATTGCTCGTGAAGCAAGCGCAGATCAAAAGGTACAGAAGTATTTGAGAGAGCAGGTTACTCGCTTGATCAAAGATCTAAAAATTAAATAGGAGATCACAATGTTAGACGCTATCAAACCATTGTTGGAAAGTGGCATCATTAACGAAGAAACTCAAACTGCTATTACAGAAGCTTGGGAATCACAAATTAATGAAGCACGTGAAGTTGTTCGCGCAGAATTGCGTGAAGAATTTGCTCGTCGCTACGATCATGACAAACAAGTAATGGTTGAAGCTCTAGACAAAATGGTTACTGAAAGTCTTACCGCCGAACTTAAAGAGTTCGCCGAAGAAAAACAAGCTCTAGCTGAAGACCGTGTTAAATTTAAACGTAACATGGTAGAAAGCGCAGGTAAATTTAACAATTTTATGATTGGTAAATTATCTGAAGAGATTAAAGAGTTACGTACAGATCGCAAAGTTCAACAAGAAAGCGTTGCTAAACTTGAGAAATTTGTAATCAAAGCGTTAGCTGAAGAAATCAAAGAGTTTGATCAAGACAAGAAAGCTGTAGTTGAAACTAAAGTGAAACTGGTTGCTGAAGCTAATACTAAATTAGCTGAACTACAAAGTCAATTTATTAAACGCAGTGCAGCTCTTGTTAAAGAGTCAGTAACAAACAATCTAGGGTCAGAATTGACTCAACTAAAAGAAGACATCCAGGCTGCTCGTGAGAACATGTTTGGTCGTCGCCTATTTGAAGCATTTGCAAGTGAATTTGCTGTAACTCACTTAAATGAGAACAAAGAATTTGCTAAACTTCAAGCTCAATTAGCTAAGAAAGACCGACAGTTAGCTGAAAGCAAGAAAGCAATTGCAGAAAAAGAAGCATTAGTTGAATCTAAGAACCGTGAAGTTCGAGTAATCAAAGAAAGTGTTAACCGCAAGGAGACACTAAATGGTTTACTTAAAACGTTAAATAAAGAGAAAGCTGAAGTAATGAGCAGTTTACTCGAAGGTGTGCAAACTGAAAGACTTCAGGCTGCATACGACAAGTATCTACCAGCAGTTCTAAACAATGCTCCGGCAGTCAAAACTGAAAAAGTAATGATCGCTGAAAGCCGCAAAGAAGTAACTGGTGATAAATCTGCTAAAGCAAACGTAGAATCTGACAACAATGTTGTTGAAATTCGTCGTTTAGCAGGGCTAAAATAGTAACACACTTTTATTAAGGAAAATAAAGAAATGACAACCCAACTATTAGAAGGCCGTTGGAACGAGACCAAAGACGCCCTGTTAGAAGGTCTACAAGGTTCTAAAAGAACTACAATGGCAATTATCTTAGAAAACACTAAGAAACACTTGATGGAAACTGCAACAGCTGGCGCTACAGCAGTTGGTAACGTAGCAACATTAAACCGCGTGATTCTTCCAGTAATCCGTCGTGTAATGCCTACAGTTATCGCTAACGAAATCGTTGGTGTACAACCAATGACTGGTCCAGTTGCACAAATTCACACATTACGTGTGCGTTATGCAGACCAAGTTAGTGCTTCTTCAGGTGACAGCACTACTCCAGGTGATGAAGCATTATCACCATTCAAGATCGCTACTGCGTATTCTGGTACAACAGCAGGTTTAGCTGCTTCAACATCAACACTTGAAGGTGTGCCAGGTAATCGTATTAACGTTCAAATCTTGAAACAAGTTGTTGAAGCTAAAACACGTAAATTAAGCGCACGTTGGACATTTGAAGCTGCACAAGATGCACAATCAATGCACGGTCTAGACGTTGAAGCTGAAATTATGGCTGCTTTAGCGCAAGAAATTACAGTTGAAATTGACCAAGAAATTTTGGCAAGTTTAGCTTCTCTTGCTGGTAACACATATAACTTCAACCAAGCTACAGTATCTGGTACTGCTACATTCGTTGGTGACGAACATGCTGCTCTTGCAGTTGTTATCAACCGTGCTGCAAACTTGATTGCACAACGTACACGTCGTGGTGCTGCTAACTGGGCAGTTGTAAGTCCAGAATCTTTAACAGTATTACAATCTGCAACTACTTCAGCTTTTGCTCGTAGTACAGAAGGTACTTTCGAAGCTCCAACAAACACAAAATTTGTTGGTACATTAAACAATGCTATGAAGATCTATGTAAACAGCTTTGCTGCTTCTGGTACTTCAGTATTGGTAGGTTACAAAGGTTCTAGCGAAGCTGATGCAGCTGCGTTCTATTGCCCATATGTGCCTTTAATGAGTTCTGGTGTTGTGTTAGATCCTAGCACGTTCGAACCAGTAGTAGGCTTCATGACACGTTATGGTTATGCTGAGCTTACAAATACTGCTTCTTCACTAGGTAACGCAGCTGACTACTTAGAAACAATCGGTATCTCAAACCTATCATTCCAATAAGATTAAAAACCTTAAAGGTATAGATAAAGAAAAAGCCCCGCAAGGGGCTTTTTTGTGACTAATATTTCTCGTTGTAATCTAGTGTATCGGTACGAGGAATATTTTTAACTAACTGTAAAATTTTATTAGCATCATTTCTATCAAAGTTCGGGTGTCTAAAGTGCCACTGTTTTTTACTTTCTGCCCTATCTAAACAATAAAGTAAATCCATCTTAACATCAAAACTTTTAGTAGTTAAAAGCAGTGCATTCATTTCTTGTATATCTAAAAAGTATTCTACATATTTCTTAGTAGCGTTAACACTGTTATAGTTAGTAGCACCACCTCTGAAAGTAGGTTTACTTTTTTTATATTTTGCAGTATACCAAGTCATAATCTACTCCTTATACAAATGAAATGCAATTATACTATAGTTTAGTTAATTTGTCAAGTCTGCATACTTTAACCTAAAATAAGTTTCAGTTATGCCGGGTTCTATAATATCTATTGTGTAGCCACGAGAACTTTTATGAAATGGACCGTGCTTGACGTTATTATCTTTGATGATCTGTTGAAACTCACGTAGTTCATTGTGTTTAATAGTTATCGTCATCATTGTCTAGATCCTCGTCTTCATACTCCCAAATTTCTTGACCGCTGGCATAGTCAAAGTAATATTTTTCGTTGGGTACTAACAAGCGGAATTGACCAGCATACTTAAGAGCAGCCAAGAGTGCTTCATTCTTGTCTGTTAGGTCACAGATAATAAAGCTACTGCCACAGCCACCATGAACATGTTTAATCTCGCTGTGTTGAAATTCATCTGCTAATAAAGCATTATGAAAATTTCCACGATTGCCGGCAATGATACGATTAGCAATGAATGGGTGTGGTAAACGTTTATCTAATAGACCTAACTTGCTGAGTGTAGCATTGTTATCGCGGTCAATACTTAGCTTACAGTCTTTAAACTTGATACTACCTTTGGTACTTGGATTGTCTGGAGTTTCTTTAGTAGTCCAGGGAATTTCTGCTGATACATGATTTACATAAAATGTAATACCATGACTTTTGACACACCACATAGGAACACTTGGATCCTCTAGGTGTTTTTTGTTAAAATGAAAAACTACGTCTTTACAACTATATTCAATCTACAACATGTTATTACTCTCCTTGTTTATCAAGATACTTTCTTGTATCTGCTCTGGTATTTATACCGTGTAACTCCGCTGTTACTAAACTAGACAAATCCTGTGGCGAACAAACTTCTTCAAATCCTACTCCTAACTTCTTAGCACGTGGTACTACCTCGTTAAGTAAAATTTTTGCTGTAAGTTGAGCGTATTGTTTATCCATATAATCCTTTTGGTGCAGTTGACGGGAGTCAAACCCGTTACCAGGAGTTTTAGAGGCTCTTGCTATTCGATCAGCTTCAACTGCAATATGTTAATAATACACTGATCTAAGCTGGTTGTCAACCATTTTAGATAAATATATGTGTTCGCCCTTAATCGGAAGGGTTTATGCGGTCCCCACCGCGTATAGCCTAGAACGCTAAACTTATACAAGGAGAAAACAAATGGGACGTCCTCTAAAAAGAAAATATTTTGGTGTTAGTAACGTTAATGACGGCCAATCATACAGCGGTACTGGTGGTGAAAGCGTAGTTAGCTTTACTATTACTAACGTTGGTAGTAACTATTCACAAGGTGTAACATTAAGTGTAGCACCAAGTCCAATTGGTGGTACTACAGCATTAGATAGTTACACAGAAGCTGCTAACGGTTCTATCATGACAGTCACAGTGTCAAATGGTGGTACAGGTTACGATACTGCACCAGCAGTTACAATCAACAAACCAGGTAACGTTGCTACTACAGCTACAAGTTACTATCCAGCCAGCAATGTACTTACAGTAGGTACTACGACAGGTTTATATATTGGTATGGCGGCTAACGTAGGATTTAGTTCAACTGCACGCATTACTACAATTTATACAGCTAACTCAAATGTTGTATTAAGTGGTTCAAACACTGCGGCATTAAGTGGTACACCAATTAGCTTCGGTGATATCGGTTCTGGTGCAGCAATTACTGCGGTATTAGCAAGTCCAAACACTACAGCTAACACAATACAAGCTAACGCATGGATTACTGGTGGCACGATTGGTAAAATTGCTGACATTGTTAAACAAGAAGGCGCACGTCGTTATAAAGTAGTTAATGCAGATGGTACAGCATTAGTTAACCTATATGGTAATGCGGCTATAGTAGCAGCAGGTGGTCCAATTGGTCCAGGTCAAATGACTATTACAGCAACAGATTCAGCTGGTGGTACTTATTTCGTTGAAAAACTATATGATCGTACAGCTACCTTGAATCCGATAACTGGTACACAATTTACTCACTATCAAAAAGTAAAATGGGTATTCAATGGTCCGGCTGTTCTTAACACAAGCGTGACTTTAGCACAAAACAACTAATTTTATTAGTTATGAAAATAGCACCTACGGGTGCTATTTTTTTCTATATTGCTTTTAGCATAAATAATAGAAACTGGATGATTTAAATGGCAATAGTTAAAAGAGTTAGTTCACCATATACCATACAAACTATTAATAGTACTGATGGAATTACCTTAAACAGTAGTTTGGTTACTGTCACAGGTAATTTAGTAGTATTGGGCAACACATCACAAATTGAATCAAATGCCACGAGCATTACTGATAACTTTGTTACATTAAATGCAGGTGAAACAGGTCCTGGTGTTAGCCTATTGGGTACAACTTCTGGGATTATTGTTGATCGCGGTACACGTGCTAATGTAAAATTGCAATGGCAAGAAGGTGCAAACGTTTGGCAAGTTAGTGATGTTACAGGTAGTGTTTTTGCTAATATCTACGGTGGAGGCCTAGCTGGTGATCCAAGTCCAACATTACACGCTAATTTAAATACTCAAAGCTATCAGATATTTTCAAATGTTGGGAATATTAATTTTAATGGTAATTTACAATTAGTTAATCAAACTTCATTACCTGCATATAGCTTAGGTAATACGATTATCTATGCCGCCAATGTAGGTGGTGGTACATCTGGAATTTATGTAGTCAGCTCAGGGGCTGCAAACCAAGAATTAGTTACCAAAGCACGAGCATTTGGCTTTTCATTATTATTATAGGAACACAAGATGTCTTTAATTAACACCCAATTAACAACAAATATAGCAAATATATACGTTAGTACCGGAAACACGGTAATTCCAGTTACTTACTTCTGTAATACATATTCATCATCGATTTTCTTTAATTTGTATGCAGTACCTTACGGAAGTTCAGCTAATGTATCTACACAAATATATAATAATGTACAAATAGCATCTGGTGATACATTTGTTATGGATTGGGAAAAACTGGTATTAGGCAGTGGAGATTCTCTAAGAGCAAATATTACTTCAACAGCTGCTAATTTAGCAGTTATTTCGACAGTTAGCTACGTAGGAATTTAAAATGGGACGCATGATTAAAAATACCGTATTTAAAAATGGTAGTTATGCGATAGGGATTCCGCAAGGCTCAAGTACAGTAATTCCAGCATTTCCAACAACAGGACAAGTGCGTTTTAATGACGATACTCAAAAATTAGAATTTTATAGTAATGTTAGTGGCACACCTACATTTCAAGTTATATCTCGTGAAGGAAATGCAAATATTCTACGTGATAGTTTTACTGGAAATGGTACACAAACTACATTTACGTTTTCTTCTATGTCATATAGCGGAATATCACTAACTACTGCGGTAAATTATGTGGTAGTATTTGTTGGCACAGTTATTCAACAACCTACTACTAATTATACTTTTCCGACCAGTAATAGTATACAATTCCTTTCGGCTCCATTGAATGGGGCAACTATTAGTGTAATTCATAATCTCGGAAGTACAGTAGCGTCTTAACAGCTTCGGCTAAATATTAGTTAGAGGGGTTGTTATGGCATTAGCACAAATACCAGGATCGTCATTATTATCAAATCTTGATCGTCAAGGCTATCCATTATCATTTACAACGAACGGCAACGCATTAGTCTACATGGACTTTTCAAGCTTCAGTGTAGGTATAAATGAAGCTAATCCTGCCTCTTTTGGTCAAAGTTTAGTAGTAAATGGCAATGCTCTAATAGAAGCAGGTCATATACTATCGACTGGTAATTTAATATATAGTATCGGTAACGTTACTAACCAATGGAATACTGTTTATGCTAATAGTATTTCAGGTACATTATTAACCGCAAGTCAGCCAAATATTACTTCTATTGGTACTTTAGGTAATTTAACTGTTAATGGATCTATTACTTCTGGTACTATTAATGCTAATATTACTGGTAATTTAAATGCTGGTAATAATAGAATTATTAATGTCGGTACTCCTATAACAAGCACAGATGCCGCAACTAAAGCCTATGTTGATTCTGCAATTGCATCAGAAAGCTCAGGAAACTTAATTCCTTTAGGTACGCCAACAGTTAATAGTGGTAACCTACAGGCCAACGCAGCCTATTTAGGATTCACTACTGGTACACTAATTACAGATGCTATTGATATTTTAAATTCAGTAACTGAAAACCTATTTACAAATACGTTTGTGCGTAGTGTTAGTTTTTCAGCTAATACTACCGCAGGTGGTGCAGGCCAAGATGTATTACTAACAATGGTGCCACAAGGCAACGTTAATCAATATGTAATTAATTGGGGCGACGGAACCGCAAACACAACAACAAGTTCTACTACGGCTACACATCAATATGCTACAAACGCAGGTACCCCGTTTACAGTTACAGTAGTAGCATCTAATACCAATGGTGCTGGGCCCAGCAATACAGCTACAGCAACTATTCCTGGTTATATTCAAATTTACGGCCCTAATCCAGTAATGAGTTTTAACCTATATAGAACCAACACTGGTGGTACTGTTCTTAGTGGTAACAATTTATATGTTATCCAAGGTAATACAGTATACCTACAAAATACCACAACTAACACAGCTACAAGTACAGTGACTTGGAGTGTGCTATGGGGTGATGGCACAACATCAAACATAGCCAGCAACAGTAATTCGGGTGGTGTATTGGGTGCTAACCTATCTTATACCTATAACAGTAATAGCGGAACAAGCACTGATACAGTAACATTGAACTTGTTAACAGATAATCTAGCCAATCCGGCGATTATCCCAATGAGTACTACACAGGCATTAAAAGTCTATGCTAACGTGCCACCAACTCCGTACGGTACAAGTACTAGATCGTTGGGATTTGGTACCAGCACAGGAACTTCACCGTATCTAGCATACGGATATACAGATAATACCGGTGGTACAACATTAACGGCAGGATCGTCAGTCAATCGTGCTACATACAATCAAGCTACAATTCTGATTAACACAGGTACAATTACTAACACATATACCTACACTGCTAACGCAGGCATATTAACAGCGTTAATTAATAATGTCGGCAGTGGTAATGTTAATTTAGCACTACCACAGACTACTGGTATATATGGAAATTTAGGATTGTCTGCTCTTAGTGATTACAATCTAGTATCACAATCAGGTGCCGCAACAACCTTTGCCAGTTCGATTTATTATCCTGGTTGGGGATACGGATTCCAGGCCAACGTATATACGTCGGGTAGCAAACTACCTGTTGGAGTTAATAGAGCACAAATTGTACATTCAATTACTGGTTCTACACCTAACGTAGACTTTGTTGTAGACAATGTCACTTCAACTCCGACCTTGTCAGTAGGCAACATAGCTATTCAGACTGCAGGCACCTATAGATATATTTCAGGTATACCATATTTTAACAGCGGCAGTCCGACACTTTGGGTGCAGAATGTTACTATCGGTCCTAACTGGATTGGCCAAACTTATGCAAGTGTAGCAAATCCACTACAGGTATTAACTGGTCAATACCAAGAAGGAACATCGAGTGCAGTAGTTAATAGTACAAGTTATTCTTATACACAACTTAGCAATTCTAGTGCTACTATGTTAAACGGTAGTACACCGATTGCAAATACCGGTAATGCCAGTCCTTATGCTATTGCTAATTTAACATTAGCTATTACATCTAGCTCTATTAGAAGTATTGCTAATATCGGCATGTATGTAACAAATGTAAATGGAACAGCGGCAACACAATACGGTACAACCAACGTAGCAGTACATACAGCAAGTCAAAGTGGTATCAGCGAAATAGCTATTACGGCTAACGCAAGTTTAGGTGATGGAACGTATACTTCTAGTGGCGTGCGTAGTTTCTATTTTAATGCCGCAACTACAAATACACCTAGTTATGTAAACTCAACAAACTTCTATACTACATCAGTATACTCGGAAGCAAGTAACCCTGGTGTAGCTGGCACTAAAGAAGCAACTATTCGTTTAGGTGTACTTGGATATAATGTAACAAATTATAGTAGTGGTTACTTACCAGTTGGACCAAACCGTAGCGGTGATACAGGTACACAATATTTTACTTTTGCTTTCCAACGTAAAGCAGTGGCAAGTTTCCATATTAATATTGTAGCACCATCAGGAGTTGCTGGTGCATGGATAGCTGCTCCAGGAACTACATTAGATAATACCAGTGGATTAAATGGTTGGTTACGTTGTGATACTCAATATGCAGGTAGTGGTAAACCTGGTAGCAATACAGGCAATGGTGGCAATGGATCTGATGGTGTAGCGTTTACTGGTAGCGATAAAATAACAGGCAATACGGCATTAAATGGCAATTATCAAATGACATTAGGAACAGAAAACTTAACTAACGCTACGAATAACGTATGCTTAGTTCGATTAGCATTGGTAAGTGGTCAAACTGTAACTGCTTTGGGGATAGTATAATATGACAATATCCACTGGCCAACAGGTTGATTATTTATGGAAAAAGATAGGATACGGTGCTGCTAAAACCGATATACCTACAGTACTTGATGCAACTAACGAACCATTTGCAAGTCCGTTACAAATTCGTGCTGATAAAATTTTACAACAATCAGGATCAATTCCTAATGTTATCCCTGTAAGCAATACCAGTGTAGTTAGTGTATATACAACCAGTGCACCAGTACAATGTATTGCTGATACAGGAGCAAGCACTAACAGGTCATGGGAAACAGGATTGTCTTTCTGGATACCTCCTGAGTTTGGGTCAACATATCAAGTTAAGGTTTATATTAGTCCTACTGGTCAACCCGGCAATGTGCTTTCAAAAGGAACACAGATATTTGCTACAGGATCAGGTAACAGCGATGAATGGTTCTTTGATTATCAAGCAGGTATCTTAAACTTTATTGGTACTAACTTACCAAGTGTAAGTTTTACAGGTAACAGTGTTTATGTAAGTGGTGCAGTTTATTCTGGTGCATTCGGGTTTCCAGTTGTTCCTAGCTTAGGCAATATTACGATTGCTGGCGATGTTATTAGTACATCAGATCCATCGGGTAATATTTTTATCAATTCTACCGGTAATGGTATAGTACAAGTATCTGGTTCAAGCGCAGTAGGTATACCTTATGGTAACTCAATTGTACGTCCATCAAATCCACAAATTGGGTTTACTCGTTTCAACACCGATATTGGTGAACTTGAATCATGGAATGGAAATGCATGGGTAACTCCTAATCAAGCTACAATTAGTTCGGATGTAATCTCTCCTAACGGAACAAGTAATGTTTATACATTGAGTTCATCTGCAACTACTGATGGTGTATTAGTTAGTATTAACGGTACATTACAACAACCATATGTTTCTTACACAGTTTCTAATAATGCTATTACATTTAGTGAAGTTCCGTTATCTACAGATTCAATCGAAGTTCGACACATTGCAGTAGGCGCAGTTTCTGTTTCGTCTGTACGTTATGGTGTAACACAAGTAGTTTTAGATACTGCCAATGTAAATGTTACAGGTAATTTATTGCCAAGTGCAAATGTTACCTATTCTGTCGGTAGTCCAACATTAGAATGGACATCAGGATATTTTAATACATTAAACACATCAGGTGCAATGGTAGTTGGTGGCAACTTAACAGTGTTAGGAACAACTACTGCGGTTAACACAGAAATTATTAATCAAAGCGAAATAATTGCAGGCAATTTAAGTGCAGGCAATGTAAATTCAAATACTTTTATTGGCGGCACTTTAAATGCAGTTACTATTGGTAACACAGGAGCAACATTAACTGGTACATTAAGCACAGCAAGTCAGCCTAACATTACAACACTTGCTGGATTAACTAATATCGGTAACGGTGGAAGCATTGCAGTATCCGGAAACCTTAATGTATCGGGTGATATTAACTTTGCTGGTAATGTAAATCAAATACAGATCACTGGCAATAGTGGACAGTTTTTTGGCAATGCACAAGGATTTGGTGCATTGTATGCAGGTATTGGTACTGGTTACACAATTGAACCACAGACTATTATTCAACTATCCGCTAATTATAACGGTTATGCGCAGATTAATTTACAAAATACGAACCCTGGAAACGTTGCCAGTTCAGATATTGTTGCAACTGCTGATAACGGTAATACTAATGTTGGTTTTATTGACCTAGGTATAAACTCAAGTACGTACAATCAATCAGGATATGGATTAACTGGGCCGAACGACGGTTATGTCTATGTAGTTGGCAACACTGGTATAAGTAGCGGTAATCTAGTATTGAGCACATACAACTCTAATGCTGATATTATATTCAGTTTAGGTGGTGGTGATACAGGTAATGAAATTGCTCGATTTAATAATGCAAGTAAAGCATTTAAAGTAATTGGTAACGTTATTGCGACTGGATATACCAACGTAGGTGCATTATATAGCCCGACTATTGGTAACACAGGTGCAACATTAACCGGTACAATACAAACAGCAAGTCAACCTAATATTACTGCACTTGGGACATTAGGTAATTTAACTATAACAGGTAATATTACAGCAGGTAATATTATTGCTGGCGGAGTTAGACAAACTACAGCCAATGTTGCTCCAAGTAATCCAACAGTTGGTGATCAGTGGTACGACACCAGCACAGACATTTTATTTAAATTTACTTCTGATGGTACTAACTATGTTTGGGTAGATATCAGTTCAGTGGCGCTAAACACTAACGTAGCAATAGCATCCTATACCCAAATATCTGCTTCAGGCAATGCCAGTGTGGGTACAAATCTGGCAGTTGGTAATACATTAACGGTTAATAGTAACGGTGCACCGGGTGCTATAATAAACGGTGGTACAAGTGGCGTAGGTAATATTGGTAGTTCTACAGGAACATTTAATATTATATTTGCTAAGTCAACGTCATCACAATACGCTGACTTGGCAGAAAAATACCTAGCAGATTCTGACTATGAACCCGGTACAGTATTAGTATTCGGCGGTAGTAAAGAAGTTACTCAATCATATAAAGCATATGACACTGCAGTAGCCGGAGTTGTATCTACAAATCCAGCACATATAATGAATGACGGTATTGATGGGACAGCCGTAGCTCTATTAGGTCGTGTTCCATGTCAAGTACACGGTCCTATTAATCGAGGTGATTTATTAGTTACCAGTGATACACCTGGAGTGGCAGAACGTTTGGATGAAACACAGTGGCGTCCTGGTTGTGTAATAGGCAAGAGTCTAGAAACAATGCTAGAAAATAAAACAGCGATTATTGAAATCGTAGTAGGAAGAATCTAATATGGCATTTCCATCAAGCCCATCAAACGGAACCCAAGCTACAGTAAACGGTATTACCTATGTTTACAATAGTACCAAAACAGCGTGGATACGTAACTCTACTACGGGTGCAAACTTAACAGCAAATAGTTTATCTATTACAGGAACCACAGTAGCAGTAAGCCCAACAAGCGGTGCGCTAATAGTTGCAGGCGGTGCTGGCGTGGCAGGTAATTTATATGTAGGTGGCGCATTATATGGTAACGTGGTTGGTATAGTTAATACCACAACCCTATCGTTGACTACATTAACAGCATCTACGGTTACAGCAAGTAGCGGAATTACAGGTACACTGCAAACAGCCAGTCAACCTAATATTACTGCAGTCGGCACATTAGGTAGTTTAACTGTATCAGATAATGTTACTGCGGGAAATATTACTACAACCGGCACAGTTAATGCAACAACATTAATCGGAGCAATATCGTCGAGTCAGGTTACATCAGCATTAGGATATACCCCATATAACGGAACAAGTAATCCCAACGGTTACTTATCTACTGCAGTAACATCAGCGACTGGTGGAACTGGAGTGTCAGTTTCGGCATCAACCGGATCTGTTACGTTTAGTATTGGTCAAGCAGTAGCTACAACATCTAATCCACAATTTAATAGTTTAGGTATAGGCACAGCAGCATCTACTAATGCTGGTGAAATTCGTGCTACGGCATCAATTACTGCATACTATTCATCTGACAAACGTTTAAAAGAAAATATTGTAAATATCGTAAATCCATTGGCAAAACTACAACAACTTAACGGTGTTGAATATGACTGGACAGACAAGTATATTGCAGATCACGGTGGCGAGGACGGTTACTTTGTACGCAAGCATGACGTAGGCTTAATTGCTCAAGAGGTTGAGGCAGTGTTGCCGGAAATTGTTGCAGAGAATAATGAAGGTTATAAAGCCATTAAATACGAACGTGTAGTTGCGTTATTAGTAGAAGCTGTTAAAGAGCTATCAGCAGAAGTTGCACGACTTAAAGGTGAATAATGTCGACAAAATTAAATAACGGATCTATTACGTTTGGCGATGGCACTACATTAAGCAGTGGAACAATACCGTTTTCATCAGTATCGGGCTTGCCAACTAATCTATCGCAATTTACCAATGATTTGCCAATTCCTAGCGGTACATTAATTGGAGTATCAACTGCGCAGATCGGTGGTGTAGGTAATCCAGAATTAACATTGGGGTTCGACAGTAACAATAATTTAACACTTAGTATAACGCTTCAAAACTGTTATTGTAACTGCTAAGGATATAAAATGTCAACAACACTAGGAAATGGCACAGTAACATTTGGCGATAGTACATCATTAAGCTCGGCCAATTTTACGTCAACACAAATAACCAGCAAACCAACGAATTTAACACAATTTACAAATGATTTGGGCAATTACGGCTGGCTAACTACAGCTAATGTTGTGACAGGCGGCCCGTATAATGGAATACCTTATAAAAATGGTTCAGGTTTTGCTTTGAATTATAACGGAACTGGTAATAACTTTGGTATATACTGTACCAATTGTAATTGTAACTGTAACTGTTAAGGATTAGTAATGGCGGAAATTTTAGGAAACGGATTAGTTGTATTTGGTGACGGTACTTCGTTATCAAGTGCCAACGTGGCCTGGAGTGCGCTATCTGGAGTAAAAACTAATCTATCACAATTTGTAAATGATTTGCCGTTGCCGGCTAACTCGATAAGTAAGAGTGGAGTAGTTACTACAGCACCAGGTTTTTGTTCTGGCTGGGATGGTAACTATTTTTATCTAACATATACAAATAATACGATACAATTAGTCCAGACAAATTGTAATTGTAATTGTAATTGTTAAAGGAAAAAACATGGAATTTCTTAAATTAACCACAAATAGAGTTTTATCATTAAATCAAGTTACTATCGATGGTAACTCTCTAACTATATCTATTACAGATACTAACGAGCAACCTGGTAATGTTGATATATCAGCATTTTCTTATTCCGGAACCTTTGACCTAGCAGATCTAGCTGCCAATTACTCACAAGATCACGGATGTATTGCTGTTCATCCATATAATATGATGGA
>Ga0316232_1002168_pt1 | contig 21180 bp, 24 predicted proteins | sample TBHtaG_FD_206006 | JGI IMG/M metagenome (GOLD analysis project Ga0316232, IMG submission 206006) | Freshwater microbial communities from Trout Bog Lake, Wisconsin, USA - TBH18025_13 | ecosystem: Environmental > Aquatic > Freshwater > Lake > Hypolimnion/Profundal zone | place: USA: Wisconsin... | reverse complement strand
GAAAATCTTCTCTATCAGACTGAAGTTGTATACGTTCTTGTTCGTCCTTTTTTTTTGCGCTTTGTCAAACTTAGACTTGTCTGCCATTAGCTTAGATCGTTCCTCTTGGAAGTCTGCCCAGAGTGATCCTAATTCTGGAGGGGCTTCCCATGTAAGCATTGTTCTAAGGTCTGCCTCGGCTTGTTCAAGTCTTTTTCGTCTGAGGACGTTGTCAAGGGCAATGGCTTGAAGACTTTTGTTTTTAGGCGGGTTTTTCTCAATTTCTTTTGCATACTCAATTGCCTTTTCTTGATGTTCAAAAAAAGACCCAAGACCGTCTGCGATCTCAGTAATAACCCCAATTGCCTCTTTACCGACTGATTTAGCTTCCTTGTAAAAAGCAACTCCCGATTTAACCGCACCGAGAGCCATCATCGCTAAAGTAAAAGGATCTATGATTGCACCTACTTAGAGATAACCCAACCATGCGAGGCCAACCAAAGATAGACTAGACCGGCAAACGCTGCGGACATTAATCCACCTAAAGTAAACTTACCAAAGGCAGCAAATTGATCGTTTAGCCATTCTTTTAAGGCTTCTTTCGCAACTTCTTTCAGTACATTTGGGTCTATTTCTGCCATGATTTACTCGTATTGAATGTTGATTGATCCTGCGTCAAATGTATCTGTGCCGTTTGTAGTTGTAATAAGAACACGATCTAATGATCCAGAAAGTGCTATTGATCCACCTCCTTGGGCAGTAGTATTACCCCCTGCACTTATACCAAGTACAAAATTAATTACCCATGTATTTGATCCTATTAAAGTTAAAAATATGTTTCCATAATACAAATCATTTGCACTCGAATTTGCGGAAGTATTTAATGGAAATCCTTGTGTTGATGTTGCATTTCCATTTGTTGTATATGTTGCAGTTGTAAATGCGTTATAACCAGATGAAGTTACAGATCCTGCGCCTACTTGTAATAAAGGGATAGATGTACCACTTGTACTAACTCCATTTAACATCACAGTAATACGCTTAACTCCACTAGGAATACCAGTAAAAGTTATTGCCGTTCCCGAAGTGGATGCCTGAGCAGTGCCAAGGTTAGGTATGCCAACCGTATTAGCGTTTGAACCGTCTAAAATTATGGACAAGGTAGTTCCCCTTAAGCGTTAGCAGTAATAGCAGACTGAACCGGTGCAATTGCAGCGACAAGTTGTGCGGTTGTTGTAGATGCAGTAATCGCAGATCTAGCCGTTGTGAGTGCGGTAGTCCAATCAGAGTCTGCCATCACGTTTGACATTCCAATCCCTGCTTTGTTTGCTCTATGTTGTACTTCAGCATAAGCCATTGCGTTCAACTGATTTGTAGCTTCTGTTTTAGCTTTGGTCATGTCAACTGTTACAGTTGTTCCGCTTAGTGTCCATGCGTTAAAGAATAAAGCATCATCGCCTTGGGGTAGTGTTGAATCATCAACGATTACCGCACCGGCAGGAGCATCTTTAACTAAGACGGTTTGAATTGGTAGTTCGCCAGTAGGGACGCAGACCGAGACACCATTGTTTGTGTTTGTATATACTATTACTTGTGACATTTTTTATTCCTTTTAATTTCCAAAGACCGCAAAAGTTACAGAAGGTGGGTCGTAAACAGTTGAACCGCTTCCGAATTTAACCAAAATACGAGTTTGAGTTGTAGAGTACAACACGTTAGAACCGTTATCTTGGTAGCCCACAGAAATATTCGCAGCGTTTCCAGCAGCGTTTTGGTTTGTAGACCCGAGCCAAGCATAATTTGAATCTGCAAAGGCAGTTGTGTAATTTATTGTGTAATCACCAGTACCGTTTCTTGTAATACTGCTGACGTTATAAGAAGATCTCGTAGACATTACAGAGCCTGTGTAATAAAAATTACCCCAAGCCAACGCATTAGTCGTAACTCCGTTTGATTGTACTTTTATTAATCCTGAACCATCGGCAGTCTGTGTTATTCCTGTTCCAGATACGGCATTTATAATATTCATTTTGTTTTATCCTTATCAACTAAATACTGAAACAGAAACAGTTGTTGCATCAAAAACACCAAATGATGTATTGTAAGTTGCTACAGTTATAGAACTTGTCGTATAAGTTGAAACTCGAATAACAGCACCACTATCAAGTGCGGCTACCGCACTATAATTAGCATTAGGCATTGCATTTGTAAAATTAACTGTGTAATTTCCTGTTGAATTTCTAGTAACTGAACTAACATTAAAATAACCATTACGAGTTCCACTTGCACCGGCAAAATTTACCCAAGCCTTGCAAAGCGTACCAATTTGCGTACCCGACCCATCATTAAACTGAGGAGCAACTCCAGTCGTACTTGACTGAACTACATCCATTAAACCTGATCCATAACTCATAATTAATTTCCTCTACAAAATTACCCAACGACTACCGCTAGGAATTGTTATTGTTGCGCCAGAATTGATTGTGATCGGGCCAGTACTGCTTGCGCTATATCCTGTTGGTATTGTATAAGAAGTAGTTACAGTTTGACCATTTTCAACAAATACTGTGTCCGATCCCCCACCAGTACCAGATCCTCCACCTTGTGCCCATCTGATACCGTTCCAAGTCTCTACGTTAAAAATAGTGGAGTTGTATCCCATCTGACCAAGTGCCGGACTGGTTGGTCTTGTAGACGTTGTCCAGTTACTCAGTAATATGCCATTTGCCCCGATTGTTGTTCCTGCCATGTTCGTTCCTTATGGGGTTGTTGCACTATATACAGATCCAAGAGTCTTCCAGTTTCCGTACTGATCCAAGGAAGCTATCGGAGTGCCTTGGAAATAGAAAAATAGCTTACTGTTAGATTCCGATATAGTGTAATCAGAAAATGAAAAAGATTGGGGCGCATCTGTCTGAACATCCCAAATCAGATTCATATTCACATCATAGACTTGCTGACGGTAAGAGCCTGAACCGTAAGCCTGGCAACTTCCAATTCCATCAAGAACAATAGGATTGGTGTTGAGAGTTGTTAAAGTATCATCCTGATAGGTGTTTTTGAATGTTGTTGTGCCTGGGATGTAGTAATAGACAAATCCCCCCGCCAATGGGCCACCATTGGAATTAAAGAATTGTTGCCTACCGTTTGGGATTATTCCACTCATATATCAATCCTTTTTGTTCTCTCTGAGGTTCAGTATGCTAGGACGTTTAGCATTTTTTTGCATGTTCTTTTCTGTTTCAGTCGCTGCTTTATTTAAAGCATTTTGAAGCGAACTTTCACGAAAAGACGTACCCAAATTTTTACCAACATAACCACCGGCAGCAGCAACATAAGGATTTCCACCGCTAATTACGCCTCCAACTGTAGTGCCTACTGCTGCGCCAATCTTCGGTGCATGACTTGCAAGCATTTCAATTCGTTGCGCTTGAGCTGCTCCTCCTTCATACCCATGAATCCCAGGCATGATGTGACCACCAACATTTAAAACATGATAGTTTCTAACTTCACTAGGACTAAATGTTTCAGCAATCTTTTCTCCAACGACTGAGTTAAGCATTTTGTTTACATCGTTTTGATTCCAAACTCCTGCCCTTCCCCCTCCTGCATTATATACTTCACGAGCTAAAGCACCATCTATTTCAGCAAGTGCAGACTTGGCAGATTTGCGTAAACTCTCAGGCACTGGAGGTAGACCTTCAGGTGCACCTCTAACTATACCTTTGGACAAATCTTCCAATGTTCCTCTAACATGCCTCCATTGATCTTTGCGTAAATTGTTTAATTTACTAGGTATCTTTTCGTTTGGAGTTGTTGACTTAACAATACCATTTTGATCAGTTTCACCAAATAACTTTTTAAGACCTTCAGCTTCATAAATGTGTTGTTCGGCTTGATGGATTCTGTCACCAAGTTTATATAACTTTGGATCTGCAACTTCGGCAATATCACGATCAATAGCTGAATTAATGTCTGAAATTGTGCTTGCTTTCTCATGTGTCCATGAGGCATTTATACGTTTTCTAACTGCGTCAAAGGCAGAAACAGATCCAGGAGGATATACATTCCCAAATTTATCAGCAAATCCTACTTCTTTTGCAAGTTTAATAAGTTCGGCAGCGCCTTGAGCAACTTCAGTAGTTCCATGTAATTTTAAAGAAGCGTTCCATTGTGGATTTTTTAGCAAAGTATCAACATGATTTGTTTCAATTGGAGTATCTCCAATCTTATCTTTTGCATCTTTAAAGATTGTCTGTTTAGCCTCTTGTAAAAATCCTTTAAGGCTTGTAGGTTCTTCCGCACCAATTTCATGTTTTCCGTAAAAAACATCATTGATTTTCATGCCTCTTTGTTCGTCATTGGTAAGACTAGGAGATGCCCCAGTAGCTTCGATCCGCTTTTGAGCAAAATCAGACAAAGCATTTTGTTCTTCAGCAATTTGTTGCCTTAACAATTCACCTTTTGGTGTTCGATCTGGGTTTTTAGCCTCTTGATGCTCGTTTCTTAAAGTATTTTCGTTTCCAGTAATTACACCTTCACGAACTCTACCGTTAGGATTAATCGTACTTGCCACTTCAGATCTAATATTTTGCTCACGAACTGAAGCATCTTTAGGAGATTTTGAAAGTTTGTAAGCAGGGAATAATTCTCTATTAGCCTTTTCTTCGCCTGTAATTTCACCGGCAAATGGATTGTTTTGTGCTTTTGCTGCGCCTGTTGATCCTGCCATTACCTCGCTAGGTTGGGCAATTTCAGTTTTCATTGGAGGAGTTGTAACCTCTTTAAACTCTTGGGCTAACTTAGCACCTTGATTTAATGCTGCACCTCCAACTTTACCCATTGCTTGACCTACAGGCTTACCGGCTGCTAAAGTCAAAGAATTAATGTAACTTTGAACGTCCCCAGTTGGAATTCCTGTCTTCTCGGATATATACTGCGCTCCTTTATTAATATTCTCACCAATAAAGTTTAAAGCATTTTGAGACAATTCATTTTTATAAGCAGGAGTTTCGGTAACTCCAAAAGTCTTACCAAAAGGTTTTTCAAGAGCACCAGTAACTTTAGCCGATGTTGCTTGTGCTTGTTGATCGTTTTGTTGCAACGCTCTAGCTACGTTGTATGTTATTGGCCCAGCAATTCCAGGCAAAATATTACCAACTGTCACATCTGCCAATGATGAAAGACCAATACCTAAGTCTTTTAAGGCATTGATTCTGTTTTGATACATCTTTTCCCCTGCGTTCATCTGTCTTGCAGGAGCTTGAACGACTGGCGCAGTCTGAGTTACTTGAGGGGCTTGTTGGACAACTGGAGCTACAGATTTAGCTTGACTTGGTGTTTCTCCTACATCTTCTAAGAAACTGGCAAAGTCTGAGGGAGTTGATTTGGTTTGTGCAGACGGTTGATAAATGGCTTTAGTTCCATTCTCATGCTGAACAATTCCGGCAGATATTTGATGACGAATCACCGGATTACTTAAATCAATCTTTTGATTTGGATCAAGTCCTGCAACTTTTGCAACGTGAGCAATATAAGAGTTTGTGTCGTTCTCATTAGGAGGCGCCCATTTAGAGATTACATCCGCTAAAGTGCTTACACCTTTTTTTCCGTAACTTGCTAAGTTCTTATCAAGTGCTGCAAGTCCTTCCTCTGGAGTTTTGTACTGTGCCAACTTTCCACCAGGCATGAGTGCGCCTGGATTGTTATTCCTGATCGGTGCAGGAACATTTTTAGATTGAGGCTTTTCAGTCTCAACGTCATCAAGAAAATCAGCAAATGATCCCATTACAAACCGCCTGTGTTAACTAATTTTTGAATAACTTCGTGCTTGTCTTTGAATTCTTTTAATAGTTCTTTCTTTTTCTCAGCAGACATTCCAGGAGTTATACCGGCTAATTCATCACGTTTTTGCTTTTTCTGCTCATCCGTCATTGTCTTATCTTCGTGATGATTCATCATTTCAAATAATTTACTGTCTGCGTTATCGCCCCAAATCTTCTTAAATGTGTCCATGTTATTTGCGCCATAACGCTTAATAAACTTGGTTGCTGCGTCCGTTTGAAGATCAAGATTCTTCATGTCTGATTTTGCTCGTCTTCCAATGTTTAAGAGCACATCTGGATCATAGACTTCACTTCCGTTTGCATGAGCCTGTAAAGCCTGTCCTGCAACCGTATCCATTGAACCACCGGCAGCTTTTAGATTGGATATCTGCATATTTGCAATGTCTTTTGACAATTGCTGATACTTTGGATCTGCAACCATGCTACTTGCGTATCTAATTCCTTTATTTGCAAGATTGACTGCACCACCAACTACAGGCAAATCACCGCCTGGAATCCGCATTGTTTCCTCTTTGACCTTTTCAACTTGTTTGAGCATTTCATCCAAGTTTCTACGGTCTGTGACAAGGTTTTTCTTTCTGTCAATCAATCCACTGACGTATTGACCGCCTTCTTGAGTCTTTGTGTCCTCATTTGGCAATGGTGCGTAATTAGTTCCAGGTTGACGAACAGGGAACATCAATTGAGATGCCACTGGGTCTTGAGTTTGTGGAGGTGCGCTAGGAAACTGTCCAGGAGGTGTACCAGATGCGCCAGGAGCTAAGTTAGTCTGCGGTTGTGCTTGATTAGGATTTGCGTACTGTACAGGCTTAAATGTGCCAGTAATAGGGTCGTAAATAGATGCCGGTTGACCGTTTGCGCCTGGTTGTAAAGTGCCAAGAAGTTTATTTAGCTGATCCGCATTGGATATTGTTGCAAAATGCTCTTGTTTGATAAAGTTGTGATAAGCCTCTTGATCTTTCTTTTTGTCTCCAGTTGGAGTAGGGGCCATTCTTAAATGTAAAAGAGCCTCGTCTGGAGTTAATGCTCCTTGAGCAATCAACGCTGCCATTTCTTTTGCATGCTCGTCTGGAGTTACAACACCACCTTTATCAATTTTTTCAACCAATCCACCCAAACGCTGACCAGAAATAGTGTTCTTTTGAACCAGATTTCCTAGTTTTTTGTTGATATTTTCTTGTTGAGTTCCTTGTTGACCAAGTAAAGATGTAATTGTTGGTGCTAAATTAGTCGCTGCCTCTGGAGACTTGGAAAGCATACTAATAACACCAGGGATATTTACATTTCCGTTTTCGTCCGTGTTTTGTTGGATAGCTTTGGAAGATGCTTTATTTAACGCAATCTCTTGTTGAAGTTGCTGAAGTTGAAGATCGCCTTGTTGAACCGCAATATTGTTCTTTTGCAAGTTCATAAGATTATTCACAAACCCACCGAAATCGGGTATGGTTTGTTTTGTAGGGATTATTGATGGATCTATTGGCATATTTTTATCCTTTACCCTAATGCTAAAACTGCATCTGAAACACCGCCTGTAGCAGCAGCTCCACCAGTACCGCTAAATAAATTAGTTATTGCAGAGTTCAATCCTGATTTAGCACCAAGAGAATAAATTCCTGCTCCTCCCAATCCTAATTGCATCAAACTATTTAAAGAATTAGATTGAGCGTTTCCTGCTGCAACTTGTCCTGCTGCGGTTGCATTTGCTCCACCCATTAGGGCATTCCCTACGGATGAAGCATTGGCTGCACCAAGTCCACCAAGACCGGCAGCAGCGTTTTGCCCCATTCCTACCGTATTCATGTAATTATTCAAATATTGTTGATAATTACTTTGAGCCAATCCGGTTGTGTATTGTTGCAACCCTTTTTGTTGCGCCCCAGATAAATTCTGACCAGTCGCAGATTGTTGATTCTGTAACTGTTGAAGTCCTTGATTTAAAGTAAATTGATAGCCAGGAGTATTAGCCAAAGTAGACTGAATCCCTTGACTTCCTTGTGGGCCAAGACCTAAAAGGCTCATAAGTTGAGGCATCGCTGCCGTACCAAGACCCATATAAGGAGCTAAATTCTGCTGAGTTTGCTGAAACTGTGAGTTTTGCAAATCCGCTGCATATTTAGCTGCTGCAGCTTGAGTATTCGCAGCATCAGTTGCAGCTTTGGCTTGTTGATTTGCCCCTGTTAAATCACGAACTGCATTTGCAATAAAAGACATTATTCTCTCCCCATCATTACCATAGACCGATCTACACCATCTCTACGGTAAGCCTTGCTAATCCTACCCTCCTCGACAAATCCGCACCGCAGTGCTAATTTTAACGCAGAGGTGTTCCATTCACCAATAGTTCCGAGGAACTTTCTTGCTCCTTTTTGCCTCATTTTCTCAAGACAATCTAAAAAGAAAGAATCCACTTCTTTTGCCCCCTTCAACATACAAATGTGAACCTCGTACATTGTCGGAGTTGCGGGTCTAAACATCACAAAACCATGCGTATTTGTGTAGTAAATCTCGCTCTCTTGATACCCAAAATTCTCTTTTTTAATCCCATCAACCTTAACCCACTTCCAAACTCTATCGTCCCGCATGACGGATTCAATAAAGTCTTTTATAAAATGATCCATTTACTTCCTGTTGGGATTGTCACCGTAGCCCCTGAATTGATCGTAACTGGCCCACCAGAAACGCAACTCGAACCCACTGGAATTGCGTAGCTAGAAGTTACCGTTTGAGAGTTAACCACAAACGGAGTCGTTGCCTGTACCACCGGCACAGTCTGATTGAATTGAAAAGACTGACCTGGGAAAGCCATTAGTATTGACCTCCAAAAGCCATAATATTCAAATCTGCGCTTGTCGTGCCTACTTGTTCAGAGATATACAATTGATAAGTTGGAGGTAAAACCAAGTTGTTAAACGTCACTGTTGTCGTAAAAGCCTGGACTGTCGTGCTCGGAGTGATCGCAGATACTGGGATTTCAGCGTACAAGAATGAAGTTGTGCCGTTATAAATCCAAATATCTACAATATTAGCTACTGTCGTACCCTTGGCAGTGACCGTAATTGCGTCTACTTTTGTTCCGTTGGTAGAGGTTGCAGTCAATTGAACCAAGCCAGTTGTGCCGGTAATGTTAGCCCTGGAAGTAATCGCAGTAGCCGAGGTTAGCGTTGCAATACCAACAATAGGGGTTAATGGAAAAATTGGTGAAGTATTAGAAGCCATTTATAGGAAACCTCCGAAATTTTGTTGTAATGTTACATTTAAAGCAGGAGGAGATGATCCACCACTTCCGGCATTTATCCAAGTGGGAACACCGCTAGAACCACCTGAACTCAAGACTTGTCCTGAAGTACCGTATTGTCCATTAAGTGCAAGCGCTCCACTGGTATTAATAGTCATTGCATCGGTTGCACTACCACCAATAACGAAGTGAATAGGGTTAGCGGTTGTCGTTCCAATTGACAAATCGCTTGACGTTGCAGTTAAATAAACCGCATTAGCCAAAGATAAAGAACCAGTACCACTAAAAGTGGACGAGTTCATCCCGAAATCACCGTAATAAGTGGTTGAAGTCCCTAGATTGTTAGAAACAACGTAATCTGTCGATGCTGCCGATCCAGAATTGGTGTTTTGTAAAATGATCTGGTTGTAAGTATTTACGCTTGAAGTAAATGAACCAAATATATTTACATCTGAATAACCAAGAGTTCCATAACTAAAAGCACCGGCAGACAATGAGCCAGTGATTGTTTCAGTTCCTATAAAACTTCCACCACTAAAAACCGTAGAAGTAAAAGTACCTGTACTTGGTACATATTGAAGTTTTGTAGAACTTGTGTCAATTACTGAAACTGTGCCAGTCGTTGCATTTAAAAATGCAGGGTAAAAAGTGCTAGAACTTGATGTTTGATCAGAAATAGTGACCAAAGATGTAAGCGTTGTCCAAGTAGGTGCTGAAGCGCCATTGCTTGTTAAAACTTGTCCAGTTGTTCCGTTAGCAATAAAAGAAGTAGCCCCCGATCCTGTTTGATAAGGGATTTGACTTGCTGCACCACCCGCCAAATTAGTCGCAGTTGTTGCTAAAGTAGCAGTCGCAGCGTTTCCGGTTGTATTCTGATTGAATGTAGGCCAAGTAAACGTACCAGTCGAGAAGTTACCAGACTGAGGAGTTCCAAGGATAGGAGTAACCAAAGTCGGTGAAGTTGCCAAAGCTACAACCGTTCCAGATCCAGTCGTTGAGTAAGATGTACCCCAAGCACTACCAGTCGAATTTGGTATCCCTGCGCCTGGATAAACCATCGTTGATGACGCATTAATTGTGATTGCAGTTGATCCGTTATAAGTTGACCCACTGCTAAAAGTTACATTCGTTCCTGCGGTAAGGTTAAATAAACTATTACCTAAAGCAACCCCCGAAATGGTTGAGTTGGCAAGTTGAGCATTTGTAATCGTTCCAGACAATGCCGTTGTTGGTATTGTTGTAGAAGACGTTACATTGCTCGATCCATTGGCATACATATACCCTGTCAAACCAGTTACCGCTAAGTTAGCCGTAGTCAGATTTGTAAAGGATTCACTTGCAGACCCTGGGATTCTTTCCCATTTACCATTACCAAATATTGCCCAATCTCCAACCACCCAAACTGCATTACCGTCTAAGTTTGTTGTTCCGGCAGTAGATACTACATAGTAATATCCTTGAGTTCCTACTGAAGAAGTCAAAGTCGGAGTATTTGTACTTGCGTTCCAAGTTCCTTGATAAGCCGGTGCGTTTGTCGCTGCCGTTGTGACCGAAGTAACAATACCTTGAGAATTAACTGTAATAACTGGAACAACTGAGCCTGATCCATAAGTACCAGAGCTAACCCCTGAAGTTGGAAAATCAGCATTAACCAATGATCTAAATGTGGGAGTTGCTGCTGCGCCTGTTGTTGGCCCTGCAAAAACAGTATTTGCCGACTCAGTTGCTAAAGTAGCCGTCAAAGTGCCTGAACCAGTAACAGGCGAACCAGTTACAGAAAAAATAGATGGAAGTGATAATCCAACGCTAGTTACCGTACCGCCCGATCCAGTAGCTGATAAAGTCCCTGCGGTAAAAGATACTCCAGAACCAATTGTGACGTTTGAAAAGCCACCCGATCCGTTACCGTACAAAATAGATGATCCACTTGTTGCCGGTGCGTAATCAGTACCGCTAGTAGCTGTCGTAAACCCACTGCCAGTACCTTTAATAATCCCACTAAGGCTTGTAGATATAGCTAGAGTACCTGAGCTAGTAACTGGAGAACCAATAACACTAAACCCTGTAGGTACAGTTAGAGCAACACTAGTTACAGTACCAGTACCTGTAGCTGAGAGTGTTCCCCCCGAGAAAGTCACCCCACTACCAATCGTTACATTTGAGAAACCCCCCGATCCATTACCATAAAGTAAAGATGTGCCGGAAGTTTGGGGCGCAGGAGTATAAGTCAATGCCGTAGTTACATCGCTCGAAGTAAGCGTTACAACCCCAGTTCTAGAGTTAAAAGAAGTCACCCCAGGCACTGATTGAACGGAATACTTGATATTTCCCTGAGAAGTGACTATCTGCCAACCGCTTCCATGCGTATAAGTTAACTTGTCTTGTGCGCTCAGTTGGACATAAATCAACTGATAAGGCGTGGAAGTATCAACCACTTCAATTGTGACGTTGGCTGCAACCGTATCGGTATTGAGCACCGACAACATATCAATATCTCTGGTTGCCCCAGATGCAGGAGCAGAGCAGATTGTGACCGCAGTCGTGCCGTTAGAGTTGGATAGTTGAGTCGAACCCTGATAAGTCGATAAAGTTTGATCTGAATAACAGACGATAACTTGCAAGGGATTGCTAGTCGTAGCTGCCCCTAAGAACATCTGAAGTGATCTATTTACTGTGTCAAGTCTTATCATCCATGCCTCGCAGAGAAAGCGTAACCAGTTGGAGAAGTTCCCCCTCCTGTCGCAGTAAGAGTGCCATTGGTGAAGTTAAGGTTCGCCCCTATCGTCACCGGCTTCATTGCGCCCCCACTACCATAAATAATTCCAGAAACCGTTGTATCCAAGGTTAAAGTCGCATTTTGTCCAGGAACTACAGTTCCAGAAAATCCGTTAACCGGCTCAACCGTTAAATTAAAAAGTCCTTCGCTTTGAATTTGAGTCAAGTTCAAAGGAGGAGTATCTGGGCCTCCTGTCCTTTGATAAACCTGAACCAAAAACATCAACCATGTCTGATTTACCGATCCATCACCATTCAGGAACGGTACACCTAGATGTGGGAGATTGGAGGATAGATTGCTCATTTGTGGTTCTGTGCAACGTCAACAAAAGCACCGTTCAGAGCAGTCTTCACCGGATCTGACCATTGCAATTGAAATACCCTATCTCTAGCCATTCCCAACCGCCACCAAGATATTGAAGTCAAATACTGCCCAGTCGTGCCCATCGTTTGACCAACTGGGTTGCCGTAAGTCTTTCCTCGATCATCTGACCAAGATAGATAAACGGTTGCCGGAGCATTGCCCGATTCCATTTCAGCGATAAATTGTTTGTATCTTAGACGGTTTGAATCATCGTCTTCGGTGTGGTAGAAACTGCGAACTCTCACAATTGGGCCACCAAAATCAGAATAATTGTTTTGATCTAAAACGTATAAATTGCCGTTTTGCCAGTCTCCAACTACAAGATTTCCGTTAGCAAAAGCAAAACAATTGCTCCGATGACGATTAAAATTACCATCATTGTCCGTCCATAACCACTCATTCCATTGATTGTTAGATAAGTCAAACACCCAAGTTTTATTAGCTTGTGGTAATGTCAATACATAAAAGAAGTGACCATTTACTTCGTATGTATACCCAATAGCATCTGATAATTTACCGTAAGTCTGAAACTCTTGATCCATCGCAAAGGTAGAGATCTGAACCGCACCAAAGTTTTGGCTACGGCAGACATAAGCCTGACCTTGAGGACTTTGAGCCAACCAGTAAACCTCACCGTCCATTTGAGCTATTGAATTAGTTGCAGCGCATCCATATTGAATAAATGAACCTGGGAGAATCTGGAAAGGAAAAGAAGTATTTCCTGCGTTAAACCAGACTTCGGAAGTAAATTCACCCAGTAAGTAGATATAACGTCTTGATATGCCTATGCCAACCAAATTATCAGGTGAACCAGACTTAGAAGCGTAATACAAAGGGTCAAACTCTGCGGTATTTATCAAGGAAATGTACCATTCCCGAGTACCTGGATAGTTACAAACAAAGTAACCATCGACATAATTGACTTGGTTTGAACCGTAAAAACCTGGCTGATTGATTTTTGTAAAAGTATTGGTCGTGATGTTGTAGTCGTATCCTGCGCTTGTTCCGTCAACAATCAACAAATCAACTTGATTGTCAACCATCGAAACAGTGCCAGTGGAACTTGCGAGAGTGCCAATAGGACTAAGAATCCAATCAGTGCTAATGCTGTAAAAAGTGTTGCCACAAACACCATAAAGTTGATTATTACTTGCATAGTAAAGTCCTCTCCAAGATGTTTGACCCGAACTTGCTACAGTTGTCAGACCAGGCGTGGGATAGTGCGTAAAAGGAAACACCACTCCATCAGGATTTTGCTCCATGTACAAATTAATACACCGTTGCGCCCCTGCAATGATACTTTTGGTCTGGTAAGCACCAGTAGTTAGTGCTGCCTTTCCCATTATCCGGCACTACCAACGTAGAAATCTCCATAAATATTGTATGCACCAGACTTTCCTCTGAGTGCTACAGGCATATGGAGAAGTGGAATTTGTGAGTTGACTTCCTCAATCGCTCTCATGGATGCCTCTGCATACCCTGTGAGTTCTGGAGTAATCGGTAAACCATAAATAACACAGATAATTCGAGCTAAGTTCCATTGCATCGCTGAAAGATACTCTGGAGGCATGGTTACAGTATCCGTAATCGTCTGAAAAGCCTCCAACTGTGTCATTACAGTTAGGAAAATCTCATACTGATTATTGGGTACAGGCCAGACGTAAATAGTGCCTAGTGGGTAACCGGTGTTGTAATAAATATACTGAGGAAAAGCGTTCAGTTTCTTAATGGAAATCCGGTTGTAATCCTCATTAGCCCTTAATACTTCGAGTGGATAATCCACTGGTAAAGGACTGCCAGATTGCATCCTAAAAAACGCTGATTCTAATTTGACTGGTCTGGTAATGTTGAAATCACCACCAGTTCCGATTGTGTATGAAATTTGTCCTGTAGCAACCTTAGAAGTTGTTACCAGGTTATACACCATATAACGTCTGCGTTGCCACTGGGCAAGCATCATGTTTAATTGGTTGAAACAATCATTGATGTCAGTAGCATTTGGAGTCTGACCAACACCAATGACGTTTGCTATTTTTAACGCTTGAGTGATTAGATCAGAGGGTGTTGTCGGCAGCGGTTGAGTCATTTTTTGGTCTGCCCCTCTTAGTTTCTTTTTGCTCTGGAACTGTTAAAACTTGTGCTTCTTCTTCAGGATTCTGAACAAGATGTTGTTTCCCAAGCGAGTCAGTGACCCACTTGGGGAACTCTACGAAAGTGTACACAGGAGTAACTAACTTACCCCTGTAGTATGTTTCTAATGCCATTAAACGATATCAGGAACAATACATGACCACTCTGGACGAATCGCAGCGTAGCCGTACAAAATATCCAAACGAGTGATCAAGGAGTCTGACATAACATCATAAGCCTCAATCATACGTAAGGAGATACCATCAAACTGAGCACGAGCAGCTTGCACAACACCGGCAGTAGGCATCTCTAAGTCAGCAGTTGCCAACGTGAAAGCCTCTGGGAAGTATGCAATGTTCTGACGATAGCTAGATGATGCAGGCATTACCAGGCTGATCGCTGCTGAGTTAGCAGGAGATGCATTTACTGTATTAAACGCTGCGGGAGCAGGAGTAATAGCAGGGTAAATTGGTATGCTTGTAGCACCAGAGTTTACGTTAGATGTAACAACGAATTGACGGAGCTGACCTTGTGAGTTGCCAGTCAAACGGTTAATTGCATATACACCCGCGATAGTGATGATGTCACCTTGGTTCAATGTACCAGTGATAGCGTTAACTGTCAGAGTTGTACCTGTTTGGCTTGCACCGTTAACAGTACCGGCAGAGAACGAACCTACTGTGTGAACCAGAGTAGTTTGGTCATACATCCAGTCAAATCCGAGTGTGTCCTTGGTAATAATACCAGTTTCATAGTTTTCACCGATTTTAACTTGTGGGTTAAATAAACCGGCCAATGAAGACACTGTACGAGCTTGAGTAACTGGATCAAGAATAATCTTACGATCCATTCTTGGAGACAAGTTTTGATCAAGTGCAGATCCAGCAGTCAACCATGTAGTCGCATTTGGGCTTGATAGTGTTGAACCACTCAAGTTTGGTGTGATGTTGGCTGATTGTGAAGCTACGTTCATTAAGTCGGCTGCAACGTATGCTGCGAGACGATTAACGGCAGGAGCAAGAATACGCTCAGAGAAATCGTCCAAAGACAATGTTTTCTCAGCAGTACCAAACGAAACAGGTACGTTTGCTTGTGTTGCCACAGTCAAAGATGTGTTTTGTTCGTTAGTGCCTTGAGGTGTAATTGCAGGGCCAGTTGACACAGTGTAATCGTTGGGTAAACGGATACGGAGTGCTGAACCTATTTTTGCACCTGTACGAGCAAATTGATCGTCATATTGACGGCTAACAGTGCGTAAAAACGCATTAGATTGAGTAAACAGACGCACCGCTTCGTTGGTGATCTGATTAATCGTCAGTAGAGAATTAGTAGTCATGTTGAACTACCTCCTTATGAACAAAAGAAATGAATTGCTTACCTTTCGGTAAACTCCTAATTTCCCCTGGCCTATGGAGACAAACATTTAACGGCCCAACACAACGATTTACGGCTCGTTTCTGCCTGTACCCGATTCTAATGCGTTTTTTTTAACTTATCAACTAATCAACGCTTTTTTCTAGCAGTTTGCCTTCTCCAAGCAACCCAAGCCTCGGTATCGCTCATCGGAGGTTCAGCACCACCACCAGTCGGTGCAGACGATCCACCGGAAACTTCCCCCACCGGAGCAGGGGCGCTAGACTTTTGTTTGCTGAGTTCTTTGGCTGCCTTTGTTGATAACTTGGTCAACTCAATACCCAGTTGCATTGGGCTGAGACTTGCAATTCGGATTGCATCGTTCACATTCTCAGACTTTCCAAGCCAGGTAATTACCTTCTCAGGATTGGGAACTTCAGCTAAAGCATGGAGAAAATCGTTTCCTCCAACCCCTGCCAACTGTAAATTTTGAACGGAACGGTCGTAATCCTGGCCAAACTCCTCTTTTGCCCTTTTCTCAATATCATTCATCTTATTAAGGAAAGTCTGCTCCTGAAGACGCTGATTAGCGATCTGAGTAGCCAATTCCTCGACATTTTGCTGAGGTTGATAGGACTGTTGAGGTTCTTGCTGAACTTGAATCTGCGCCTTGAGAGCTGCGAGTTGTTCGGCTGCCGAGTTCTTAGCTGCTGCAAGTTCACCCATCCGTTTTCTAGCCCATTCGGGTAGGTCGTGATAGGAGTTGTCTTTGGCTTCAGGAGCTTTCGCCTCTGGAGTTTGCTGATTGGCATTGGTTGCGTCAGCTTGTGGAGTTGTTCCTTCGTTTACTGGTTGGTCAACGGTTGTTTCCATTTTTATCCTGTGATAGTGGGAATTTCTGCTTGCAAATATTGTGAGGGGTCTATACGGTCTGGGTTGAAATCTCTAGCAGGATTGTCAGCGCCTTCTATCTCGCTCACCATCTTGCTTGTGATTTCACCCATCTGCACAGGGTTCACATCCGTAATTAATGCCTTCAACCTTTCAGTCTCAGCTTTGAAAGCACTAATTAAACTGTCACGCTCTTTTTCCAGACGAATCGCCAAATGATTCAATGCGTCCATATCCAAGCGTTGTTTCTCCATTTTCTGATCAATGGATTTATCTTGTACTTGCTGAGTCAGCGCAGCAATAACTTGTTGAGCCTGTTGGAGTTGAGCAGTCAATGCTTGCTCAGTCTCGCTCGGGCCAGTCCCTAAAATTGCAGGAGGAATCCAGTTTCTCATCCGTTCCTGAAGTTTGTCAGCGTTCGGGAAGTCTGCCGATCCCATATAAAGATCACCGATAACCTGAGCTAATTGAGGTTGTTGTGCGATCATTTGAGACATTGCAGAGAAAGCCTCTTGTCTTCTCGTGTCGTAATTAGATCCGCACTCAGCTACTACGTCATAAGTACCAACGGAGGGGTTGAAAATAGTGGAGACTTTAGCCTCCTCCTTATGTTCCATCTGCTTAAAGGCTTCCTTCAGATTAGGATCAATCATAATCTGTTGTTCTTCACCGTCTTCACCCAAAATACGAACCGTCCGTTTGGTGTCGTAAATGTGTGGGATTAAGTCAATAAGAATCTTACCGGTGAACTGAATAGCCATGTTTTGCATATCTTGAAAGTGATAAGTTACCCTCTCTCCCTGATATTTGCGCTTATCAATAGCAACCCCAGATAATTCTTGACCTTCAGCACCGAAACTTTGTTGATACTGCCCAGAGGTCATCATCATCTCATTTTCAGCGGTCTGCATGCCTTCCATGTAAACCGGTGCGCTCATTGGAGCTTGTGCCCTCTCCGGTCTAGGAATTGCGTTTCCATTCTCGTCCGCATGGTTGTACGCTAGATAAGCATGGTTTTCGGTGTTGGCAGTAGCCCAGTAGTTTTCCAATCCTTCAATAGCCTCAACTGGCGCAAGGTAAGGAGTCTTAGACTGTAAAGCACCATATTCAAGTGCAGCAGAAGCGTTGTAGTTGTACGCTCTTTGTGCGTCTTTCATGTACCGAACCAGACCCTTACGGTCTAATCTTCCCTCAATTGTCATTTCCTCGCCAGGCACTCGAACGATTGGAATGTACTTTCCTGCCCAGATTCCCTTCTCCAATACCTTGTTTCCACCGATCAAATACTTGTGGATAACATGCTTGTCGATCCTTCTGCGCTCAATGTCAGCACCCATGCGGATTGCCTCATTCAGCATCTTAATTTCCTCTTTGCTCATATCTGACTGTCTCTCAAACTTTAAAGAACCGTCAGCTTGAGGAATAGAGTAAAGCCATTCTTTTTTAGTCTCTTTCTCGTAATAAGTAGCCAATCGAACTACGTCTTTAGTCACCCAGGACTGATTGCCACCGGAATAAGCCATTGGCACAGATTCGCCAGGGTACTTTTTCTCAAACTCCTCCCTTGGCATATCTTCATAGATAAACCCAAATCGAGCGTCCGATCCGTCCCTTTTCTTAATATGCGGATCAAGGTAGACCGACATAGCATCAGGGACTTCCCTAATATATATCTCTTGGTCAAAGGTTGAATCGTCTGCGTAGGCAGTTGTAACCGTCCAATATCCTATTCCACCACCAACTTGTTGCTCGGCTGCCATATCGTAGGCAGTCTTAGCGTTGGAGATGTACTCAATGTGTCTTACCAATCCCTCAAATATCTCTGCTGCCTCATAAGTAGCTTCGTCATTGGTTGGATGTACCGAAACGGAGGGTTTATTTTCTTTTAGGTTGTTGACAACATGCAACCAGTGAGTGTGCACCTTATTAATAGTGATCATCGGCTGAGTATTTAACCTCCGCCTGGCTTTTACTGCCGGTTCCCACTGGTCTTGATTGTCAGAGTCAGCAAAAAGGAATCTCATGTCCTCCCTGAACCTTTGTCTTGACGCTTGCTCCCAGTCTAAACAGTGTTTAAAGTTGTCCTGCGCTCTTTTGACAATTTCGTCTTCGGTAGTATTTGCCATAATTACATCCAATATCCAGGTGAATTGTTTGAATTAAATTGTTTTTTCGGTGTGTTTTGCGGTTTTTTCTCAATTTTTGATCGCAAAATTGCCGGAAATAACTCAGTTAGCACCCAAATCCAAGCATCTGCACGATTTGGTGACTTAGACCCATTGTAACCATTGGTGCTAAATCCTCCAAGTTCCTCCTCCAAATCAACAAACCTACCTACATGCCTGATCTTTCCTTGTTCGTATAGTGGAGCAAACGGCTCTGCCCTGACCATCTTTGATCTTGTGGCAAGTACCGACTTGTAATTAGTCCGAGGTCGTGATGCCTGGATAACCATTTCAACCATCGCCCCACCATAATTATTTTCTCCAACTATTATGTCTGCGTTATGCCTTTCAAATGCGCTTGTTGCAACCTTACCCCAAGTTGCAGGCCCTGCCTTCACCGTACAGTCTTCCAGTAAATATGCGTTTCCATCCGTTCCAAGCGCCCCTACAACAATGCCAATTGCGTCATTGTCAGCGTTGTCACTATCACCTGCTCCACTGGGATCGACACCAACGACAACTCGCACAAACTCGGGTAAATCTTCCTCTTGAGTTCTCCACCGGTCAAAATAAAGGTCTGTAAATAACTGGTTAGGGTTAGCATCGGTAAACTCTCCCTCTAAAAATCGTTTTCTAAGCCTTGCTGATAATCCCTCAAGTGTCTTGATGTACCCATCGGATAGATTCTCTTGGTTGTCCTTTGGGTTGATCTGGAAATACTTGTAATCCTCTGGATCGTACAAATTAATCCCTGTCTCTGGGTCTCTCGTTTGAACAAACAACTTATAAGTCCAATGGTTCTTATCGGGCGGGTTGCAGTCAAAGAACATCCTCGGCTTAAGAGGCTTCATCTCAATCTTTTTGTCCACAATGATCTGTTGATTGACTTTTTGAGCTAACCTGGTCATTGCTATCCCAACCGAAGGCCAAGCTATCTGACTGGATTCGTTCAGGTAGATCGTTGAGAACTCCATACCTAGAATCTTCTCCGTCCGTTCCTTGTCATCCAGTCCACCAAACCAAATCTCACTTCCATTGTCAAACTTGGCAAACCAGTGTGTCTTGTCTAGCTTGTATTTGACCGTTGGATAACAGACTTTCATTACTTTCGGAAAAGTGTCGTACACCACTGAGTTGACAACGTGATTGAACCTGAAACGTAGGATTGTGTGCCTTGACCCTCCTGCCTTGATTGCCCTGGTAACAATCTGCCGAACAATCGTAAAAGTCTTTCCTGAACGTGATCCACCAAAAAGCATGATGTAAGTGGCATCCCCACTCATCAACTTCATTGCCTCTAGTTGTTTCTCGGTGTACTTAAGCGTCATTGTCTGTAGCTACTTGCATAAGAAGTGGGCCACCAGATGCTCCGGTAATTTCTTGTTCGGTCTTGTCTCGCCATCCTAAGATGTTCTTTGCGGTAAAGATTGAAAACTGTGCGTTAAACACTCCCGCAGTCGCACCTTCGACTAAAACAGACTCTTGTAACTGCCTTGCAACTTTATATGCGTCGGAAAACTCAGGATGTTTAAGTCTTTCGTTCTCATCTTTTGCGTTAGCCCATTCATGTAAAGTGTCTCTTGTGACCCCTCTACTGGCTGCAAATCGGGTTAGTGTGGGGAATAGATTAGATAATCTTTCAGTCCGTTCTACTCCGTTGGGGAGAATAATTGTTTTCTCCGAGTATGCGGGCTGATTGAAATAATCTATTAATTCTTTGGCATATTCCTCTTTGTAAAGGGATGGTCTGCCTATTGGGTTGGGGTGTGATTTAACTGTTTTCTTCATGGTTGCCAATTGTATGCTTAAATTGACGTATTGCAAACTATTTGTTTATTAACAGGTATGAGGACTGGTAATGGCGGGGATGTTATCAAAGGTTCATCCCTATTTTTAGCACGATAACTTAAAACAGACGGTCTTCAGCTTTTTATCGGCTTGGCTACCGAACTCAGACATCTGTTGCTCTCCTTTGTGAGCTACCTCCACGCAGGGAAAATATTTCATTCCTTGCCGTCAATCCTCATACTTGTTAAATTTGGGACGGTTCGCATAAAGCAGCGTTCTTTTTGTGCACCAATTCTTCGTGATTTACGGCGCTAACCCGTATTACCGTCCCAAAATCTTTATTGGACTGGGTTTCCGTCCGTTTGTTCGCTTTCCTTTTGAATCTTTGCCTGATACTGGCTGACCTGGATTGCTACTTGTTGTCTGAGTTTGTTCACCAGTTGCTCGACTTGTGCCATTGGGAGACTTCCTAGTCCTGCAAAGATGATATCTGTCTCTTGAGTTGATAGATCAGAGAACGTGATTTTTAGTGGGTTCATGGTTGTTTTTGGGTTGATAAAAACGAATGTAAGTCACCTAAATAGGTTGGTGAGTATACATCTGAAATATCGAAATCTTTTGACTTTAGACCAAGCATTGTGTGTAGGTCTTCTA
>Ga0316232_1002162_pt1 | contig 21240 bp, 20 predicted proteins | sample TBHtaG_FD_206006 | JGI IMG/M metagenome (GOLD analysis project Ga0316232, IMG submission 206006) | Freshwater microbial communities from Trout Bog Lake, Wisconsin, USA - TBH18025_13 | ecosystem: Environmental > Aquatic > Freshwater > Lake > Hypolimnion/Profundal zone | place: USA: Wisconsin... | reverse complement strand
AGATTTCGCAGATAAAGGATAAAAATATATAGGTTTAGGCATAGATATTGCTATTGGCGTCTTTGATGCTGCTATCAATTTCATTGATTTTATTGGAAATTAGGTAAAAAATATTTTTTTTATTATGTAGCTGATGTGAAACAATAGAGAACAATCAAAATAATAGTCTGATGCAAAAATGACGTTTCAAACCCTACCCTTAATCTTGATTCTTCTTGTGAGTTCTGTGCTTGCTGTAGCAATGTTCCGAGCATTTCGCCTGCCGGCTATGCTTGCTTATTTTTTGGTAGGGGTAGCGTTAGGCCCATACACTTTTGGACTGTTGCCTGACACCAATGCTAATCGTGAGTTTGCTGAATTTGGTATCGTATTTCTAATGTTTAGTATAGGCCTTGAATTTAGCTTGCCACAGCTCTACGCCATGCGTAAAAAAGTACTTGGTTTAGGTGGTGCTCAGGTCGTTGTTTCCTTAACGATTTCAATGATTGTGGCAAAATTAGCGGGCTTGGATTGGCCTGCAGCATTTGTCATTGGTTCTGCATTGACCATGTCATCAACAGCTATTGTATCTAAGATTTTGGCTGAGCGTGTAGATCTCAATTCCCGCCACGGCCGATTAAGTATTGGCGTCCTGTTATTTCAGGATATTGCAGTAGTGCCGGTCTTGGTCTTAATTCCTGCCCTAGGAATGACGAATCACAATTTGATGGATGTGCTGGGACTGGCTATGCTTAAAGCAGTTGCTATGCTGTTATTTTTATTTACCATCGGTAAGTGGTTGATTAATCCTTGGTTTAATCTTTTGGCAAGTCAGCGCTCGCGCGAGTTGTTCGTGATGAATGTGCTAATGGTAACTTTACTGTTGGCCTACGCTACAAAGTTGGCAGGTCTATCTTACGCACTAGGTGCATTTATTGCAGGAATGTTAATTTCAGAAACTAAGTATCGCTATCAGGTGGAGTCGGATATTTCACCATTCCGCGATATTCTGCTTGGCTTATTCTTTATTAGTGTGGGTATGCTACTTAATTTGCAAGAAATTTTCCTCAACATAGGCTTGGTGTTAATAATATTAGTTGGATTTATGTTGTTAAAAGCCACTGTTGTAGGTTTGGTAGTTAGGCTGGTGAAATACGAAGCTGGGGTAGCGATTCGCACAGGACTAATATTGGCGCAGGCAGGTGAGTTTAGTTTTGTGATTTTGGCGCTGGGTGTAGAGCAAAAATTAATTAGTGGGCAAGCACTCCAGTTGATATTGGCAGCATCCTTACTTTCTATGGTTATTGCACCATTTCTGATTCAATACAATGGCCGGATTGCACGTCGTTTAGTCAGAAGTTACAGTCGAAATAGTGGCCAAGTAGTTCAAGATATTGATGACGTTGGTAAGCACTTACATAACCATGTAATTATTTGTGGGTATGGTCGGAGTGGCCAGTATCTAGGTAGATTTTTAAAAGAAGAAAACATTCCATTTATTGCTTTGGACATTGATCCAACAAGGGTATTAGAGGCCTCAGCTGCTGGTGAAAATGTGATGTTTGGTGATGCGGCGAGGCGAGTGGTGTTAGAGGCTGCAGGCGGTACTCGTGCTAAAGCGTTGATTATTAGTTATGCTGATAATCGGGCTTCGATGAAGATTTTGCATATTGTTCAAGAAAACTACCCTCAATTGCCTGTAATTGTGCGCACCGTTGATGATTCGAATATGGAGGCCCTTCGCGCCGCTGGAGCCGCTGAAGTGGTGCCAGAGATTTTAGAAGGCAGCTTAATGCTTGCATCACATGCACTTATGTTGCTGGGCGTGCCACTTAATCGTGTGGTGAAACGCATACGTTTGTTTCGTGAGGAGCGTTATAAATTGTTTAGGGGTTACTTCCATGGCATATCTGATGCTGAAGATGAAGATATGGAAAAGAAGCAAGTACGATTGCATTCGGTAGTAATTTCACCCGGAAGCTATGCTATTGGCCGCAGTTTATTGGAGATGAACCTTCATAATTTTGAAGTTGAAGTGAAGTCCATTCGCCGCCCTAACGGAAATGGAGAAACGCCTAATGAAGAAAGCATGTTGACCGAGGGTGACGTGATTGTGTTGTTAGGTCAACCCGTAGGTTTAACTAATGCGCAAAATGCCTTACTAATTGGCCGTGTGGCAAATAAATAAGCGATGAAAGAACATGTAATTATTGTGGGTGGTGGCATTGTCGGTTGCATGACCGCTATGGAGTTGGAAAATCGTGGTTGTCGAGTCACTATCGTAGAGCGCAACGAAATTGCCAGCCAAACCTCGGGTGAATCTTCATGGGCAGGTGGCGGCATTGTTTTTCCTTTGTTACCATGGCACTATTCTGATTCGGTCAATAGGCTCGCAATTAATGGAGCAAATAGTTATCGAGAACTCAGCCTACTTTTATTTAAAGAAACTGGTGTCGATTCTAATTTTGAGCAATCAGGTTTTTTGTTATTGCCTAGTTTTGATTTAGATGCGGCCAGAACTTGGTGCGTGCAGAATCATGTACCCTTAGAGACTGTTAATGCCAGTGCCTTCGGTGTGCAATCGCCCAGCGGTGAAGATGCTCTGTGGTTGCCAACTATCTGTCAGATACGCCCGCCATTCTTTATGAAAGCTATGCGACATTGGCTAGAAAACAATAGCAATATCACTTTACTCGAGCACACTGAGCTAATGCCGCTGAAGCAGGTTGAGAAACTTAGGGAATGGCAAACAATAAACGGTGAAAAATTAAGCGCTGATAAATTCGTAGTGACTTCGGGTGCGTGGAGTTTTCAGCTATTGAAAGAAACTACGGCTAAACTCAATATTAAGCCTATGCGTGGACAGATCCTGCTGTATCAACCTAAAAAAAATCTTGAGCAAATTGTATATCGGGAAGGTTTCTATATGATTCCAAGACTTGATGGTTATTTGTTGGCAGGAAGTACATTAGAAGATGTAGGTTTTGATACGACTGTCACTGAAGAAGTGCGAGCTGAAATCAGTGCCAAGGCCGAAGCTATCATGCCTGCATTAAAGAGTAGCGCTATTATTAAGCATTGGAGCGGGTTGCGTCCGGGCACACCGGAAAACTTACCTACTATAGGCGCGCATCCCAGTATAAAAAACTTATACTTAAACACGGGTCATTTCCGGTATGGGTTAACTATGGCTCCGGCCAGTGCGAAACTATTAGCGTCATTAATGTTAGGTGAAACACCGGCTATAGATGCTTCGCCTTACGCCTGCATGTAACAATATTTAATTGTTAACGACACGATTAAGCTGAAAGCCAGTCACCAGATTTCCCACCTCTTTTTTCTAATAGTTTAATTGGACCTATGCTCATGCCGCGGTCAACAGCTTTGCATGTGTCATAAATAGTGAGTAAGGCGACGCTAACAGCGGTAAGTGCTTCCATTTCTACACCAGTTGGTCCAATTGTTTCAGTGCTAACATTACAAGAAACTTGGCTGTTTTTTTCATCAAGCTCAAAGCTAACAGAAACTTTGGTCAAGCTAATCGGGTGGCAGAGCGGAATTAAATCTGAAGTTCGCTTTGAGCCTTGTATAGCAGCAATGCGAGCAATCCCGAGCACATCACCTTTTTTAGCATCCCCATTTTTAATTAGTTGTAAAGTGCTAGGCAGCATGCTGATAACGCCAGCGGCAACTGCCATGCGTTTGGTATGGGATTTATTGCCCACATCGACCATATGTGCCTGGCCGCTGTGATCAAAATGACTGAGCTTTTGTGGCTTAGGATTACTCATGAATTCCCCTTAAATTATTAATTTGGCGTGAAATAACAGCCTAAAGTAATTATGATACCAACTATGAAAATAAAGATCATAGTCATTGCATTATTACTCGCTATAAATCTAGGTGAAAACATTGCAAGTGCTAATGAATTGCCTGAACTTGGCGATGACTCACAAACGGTGCTAACTCCTTTGGAAGAGAAAGCAATTGGTGAACAAATTCTTCGCCAAGTAGCAAGTAGCGATGATGTTATAGAAGATTCAGAAATTACGGATTACTTGCAAGTTTTAGGTGAGAGATTGATTGCCAATACTTCCAATAAACAGCAAAAGTTTAAATTCTTTCTGCTTAAAGATAATACTATCAATGCTTTTGCTATGCCAGGTGGTGTAATTGGCGTACATACTGGATTGATTTTAGCGACAAATAGTGAATCCGAACTTGCCAGCGTTTTAGGTCATGAAATTGGACACGTAACCCAGCATCATTTGGCTCGTATGTTGGCCTCGCAGAAATACGATATTTTCAAAAATATTGGAGGTATCGCGCTAGCGTTATTGGTAGCGAGATCCAATCCCCAACTCGCTGGAGGCGCGTTAACTACAGCCACTGCAATTGGTGTTCAAAGTCAGCTAGATTACAGTCGAGAGTATGAGAGTGAGGCCGATCGTATAGGATTACAATTACTTGATAGTGGTGGTTTTGATGTACGGGGCATGCCATCTTTTTTTAAGACTTTGCAACGTGGCACTCGATTTTCAGAGGGCAGTGCACCAAGTTTTTTAAGAACCCATCCATTGACCACTGAGCGTATTGCCGATATCACAAATCGTGTTGAGCAGATACCTTATCGTCAAGTGAATGATAGTATAGAGTTTCAATATGTACGCGCCAAGATTCAATCGGAAAACGGTTTAGTGCAAAATGCTATTGATGTATTTGAACAAAATATTCGCGACCATGTCCATATTAATGAGGAGGCCGACCATTACGGCTTGGGTGTAGCCTATCTGCGCAAAAACTCATTAAATAAAGCAGAGGAGCAAGTGGCGTGGTTAAATCAAAATGCACCAAAACACGCCATGATTGAAAATTTAAAGGCTCGACTTCTGGTGGCTGAAAATAATCCGCCCAAGGCGGAGAAACAATATGAGGCTGGGCTTAAGTTGTTTCCCGATAGCCGAGCCTTGATTTACGGGTATGTCGAACATTTTGTCGCGGTTGGGCAGCCTGATAATGCGGTTAGTGTATTGAAAGAAAAACAAAATTTATATCCCGACGATGCTAAGCTGTATGAGTTGTTGGCCAAATCTTATACGATGAAAAATAAGGTATTATTGAGTCATCAGGCACAAGGTGAAGCTTATTACAGAAAGTACGACCTAAAGCACGCGATTGAGCAAATGGAGTTGGCAGTAAAAGCCAATGATGGTGACTTTTATCAGAAATCTATCGTTGAAGCGCGTTTACAAGTGCTGCGCCGGATGCTTAGTGATGAAAAAAAAGGCTAAAAATGCAACGTAGGAATTTTTTGACACTTATGCTTGGTGCCGTAGTTGCTATATTTTTGCAACCATTCAATGCATTGGCGGCACTATGGAATAAGTCAGCATTTAATGCCATTGCAATTCAAGAGGCCACCCAAATTCTGGGAATTCATGATGAAATTAATAGCAACAACATTCAAATAGTAGCACCAGATCTTGCCGAGAATGGGGCTGTTGTGCAAGTGGAAGTTAAAAGCAATATTGCTAACACTGAAGCTATATTTATTTTGGTAGAAAAGAATCCCACACCCCTTATTGCACACTTTGAGTTGAGTCCGGAAATGTATCCATATATTGTTACCCGGATTAAAATGGCTGAAACTTCAGATATAAAAATAGTAGTCAAGGCGGGCACGCAATATTTTAGTCGAAGCAAAAACATCACCGTTTTAGAGAATGGATGCGGTTGATATGAGCGATAACATGAAAATGCGAGCACAGCTTAAGGATGGTATGGTCGAAGTCAAAGTTCTGATGAGTCATCCAATGGAGACTGGGCGAAAAAAAGATGATTTTGGGCAGTTAATTCCCGCACATTTCATTCAATTATTGACTGCAACGCTTAATGGGAAAACGGTTTTAGAGGCTCAATGGGGTACTGGAATAGCTAAAAACCCTTACCTGACTTTTCGGCTTATAGGCGCAAAGTTGGGCGATAAAGTTACAGTGACTTGGGTTGATAATAAAGGTGAAAGCGCTACCCAAGATATTTCTGTCATTTCTGCTTAACAAAATAAGCGTATGGTGAAAGACTAATAATGTTGATGAGTTAAATTTATCACCATCATTGAAATCTAATATTAGATTTACAAAGCACTCTTCTTTACAATCCAAACTGAAATTTAATTAATATTAATTTAATCAACAAAAAGGAAAACATCATGTCTTTAGTGAATACCGCAATAAAACCGTTTAAAGCGCAGGCGTATCATGGCGGAAAATTTGTAGAAGTGACAGAAGCTAATCTAAAAGGCAAATGGTCTGCTGTAGTGTTTTATCCAGCAGATTTTACTTTTGTATGTCCAACAGAACTTGGTGATTTAGCGGATCACTATGCTGAATTCCAAAAAATGGGTATTGAGATTTATGCTGTATCAACTGATACACACTTTACACACAAAGCTTGGCATGACACTTCTGAAACTATCGGAAAAATTAAATACCCAATGATTGGTGACCCTACCGGTGTTATTACACGTAACTTTGAAGTGATGATTGAAGAAGAAGGCTTAGCATTACGTGGTACCTTTTTAATTAATCCAGAAGGTATTATTAAGGCACTAGAAGTCAACGATCTAGGTATTGGCCGTTCAGCACAAGATTTGATCCGTAAAGCGCAAGCGGCACAATATGTGGCTTCTCATCCAGGTGAAGTGTGTCCAGCTGCTTGGACTCCAGGCGCAGAAACATTGGCACCATCATTAGACTTGGTTGGTAAGATTTAAATTAATAAAATAAATTTCTCTGTGAAGCAGCATTAACTGAAAAAATATTTATTACATTATGTTTATATGTTGATTATTATTTTCTCTGAATCTTTCTTAACAAAGTTATTTTAATAAATCTATACAACGAGTTGTAGTAATAAAAACATAAAAACCCCGGGCGATAAACTCGGGGTTTTGTTTCAGTAGTAGAGTAAATCCATAAGAATAAGCAAGTAATCAAAAGAGGTTGGACATGGCATTAGATAGCAATATCAAAGCGCAATTAACGGCATATTTAGAAAAACTGGTGCAGCCGATTGAATTAGTAGCTTCGGTCAATGACACTGATAAATCTAAAGAGATGCTCGCGTTGCTGGCTGAGATTTCAAGCATTTCCACTAAAATCAATTTGATCGAAATTCGCGATGATGAAGAAAGGAAACCTTCATTTACGGTTGGTCGAGTTAATCAGCCGGCACAAATTCGTTTCGCTGGCATACCTATGGGACACGAATTTACATCATTGGTATTGGCTTTATTGCAGGTCAGTGGTCATCCGCTCAAGCTAGAAGCTGAAAAAATTGAGCAAATTGCCGCGCTTGAAGGAAAATTTCACTTCGAAACTTATATCTCACTCAGCTGCCACAACTGCCCGGAGGTTGTACAAGCGCTTAATTTAATGTCGGTGATCAACCCTAATATTACACACACCATGGTTGATGGATCATTATTTCAAGATGAGGTGAATGCACGCAAGATTATGGCAGTGCCAACCATTTTTATGAATGGTGAAGAGTTTGGTGCAGGTCGTATGGGTGTAGATGAAATTTTGCCTAAACTGGATATAGGTGTTGTGGTGCGTGAAGCGAAGAAGCTAGATGCCAAAGCACCTTACGATGTATTAATCGTTGGTGGTGGCCCAGCAGGTGCATCTGCTGCTATTTATGCTTCGCGAAAAGGAATACGAACAGGTATAGTTGCAGACCGCTTTGGTGGTCAAGTGATGGATACTATGGGTATAGAGAATTTTATCTCTGTGAAAGAAACCGAAGGTCCTAAATTGGTGGCGGCTCTGGAAGAACATGTTAAAGCTTACGAGGTGGACGTAATGCATTTACAGCGTGCATCAAGTCTAGTGCAAGCATCGGCAGCCACCCATGATCTTATAGAAATTACCTTAGAAAGTGGTGCAACACTAAAAAGCAAAGCAGTAATTATTGCTACAGGCGCTCGCTGGAAAGAAATGAACGTGCCTGGAGAAAAAGAGTATCGCGGTAAAGGCGTAGCTTATTGCCCGCATTGTGATGGACCTTTATTTAAGGGAAAAAATATTGCCGTCATTGGTGGTGGTAATTCTGGTGTAGAGGCAGCGATTGACTTAGCTGGTTTTGTGAACCACGTTACTCTACTGCAGTTTGATCCAGAGTTGCGCGCGGATGCGATTCTAATCAATAAATTACATAGTCTGCAAAACGTAACCGTCTTACTCAATGCACAGACCACAGAAATTACTGGGGTCGATCAAAAGGTAAATGGCTTAATTTATAAAGACCGTGTCAGTGATGATTTTCATCAGGTAGATTTAGAAGGCGTATTTGTACAAATCGGGTTATTGCCGAATACTGATTGGTTGAAATCCAGTAACATTGAGCTAAGTCAATATGGTGAAGTGATGGTAGATGCGCATGCTCAAACTTCTTTAATGGGTGTGTTTGCTTCTGGAGATGTCACCACCACACCTTATAAGCAAATCATTATTGCTATGGGTGAAGGGGCTAAATCAGCCCTTGCGGCATTCGACTATTTAATAAGAAAGTAAGCACTAACATTCATTATCTATGTTGCAACAGTTAAGTGGCATTCATAATTTTTACTTAGACATGCTTAAGGCGATAGCTTCTGCCACTCGAATACCATCGACACCTGCAGATAAAATACCGCCAGCATAACCAGCACCTTCGCCCGTTGGATATAACCCCTTAGTATTAATACTTTGCAAGTCATCATCATTACGCTTGATACGTATCGGTGATGAAGTGCGTGTTTCCACCCCAGTTAAAATACCATCAGGTAAATCAAAACCTTTGATCTGCTTTGCAAACTCTGGAATTGCCTCACGTATCGCTGTAATAGCATATTCAGGCAATGCTGATTCTAAATTAGTTAGATACACGCCTGGGGAATAAGAAGGCATGACTTCACCAAATTCGGTTGAAGTTTTATTGGCTAAAAAGTCACCGATTAATTGCCCAGGGGCCATGTAGGTGCTACCTCCTAATACATAGGCTTGGCTTTCTAATTTACGTTGTAGTGCGATGCCTGCAAGTGGGTCACCTGGAAAATCAACTTCAGGCGTTATACCAACTACGATGCCAGCATTGGCGTTGCGTTCATTACGAGAGTATTGGCTCATACCATTGGTGACCACGCAACCTGGTTCGGAGGCTGAAGCTACAACCGTACCGCCTGGGCACATGCAGAAACTATACACACTGCGTCCATTGCTAGCGTGGTGCACCAATTTATAATCGGCTGCACCTAGTATGGGATGTTGCGCGTTAGGACCATGTCGCGCAGCGTTTATTAGGGATTGGGGATGCTCAATTCTAAAGCCGATAGAAAAAGGTTTAGCTTCAATAAAAATCCCACATTGATGGATCATTTCGAAAGTATCGCGAGCGCTATGACCCACCGCTAGTACTAAATGTGAGGTGGTTATGCGTTCACCACTGGCTAATACCACCGCTTGCACTTGGCCATCATTAATCTCGATATCATCAACCTTACTTTCAAAGCGAATTTCACCGCCAAGGGCGATAATAGATTCACGCATTTTCTCTACCATCCCCACTAATCTAAAAGTACCAATATGTGGGTGGCTTACATATAAAATTTCTTCAGGAGCGCCAGCTTTAACGAACTCATTTAGTACTTTACGACCGTAATGCTTTGGATCTTTGATCTGGCTGTAAAGTTTTCCGTCAGAAAACGTACCAGCGCCACCTTCACCATACTGCACATTAGACTCGGGATTAAGTTCACCTTTACGCCAAAAGTTAAAAGTATCTTTGGTTCGTTCTCGCACTGCTTTCCCGCGCTCTAACACCAATGGCTTAAATCCTGATTGTGCCAAGACTAATGCTGCAAATAGCCCAGAGGGACCTAGACCAACTACAATAGGTCGTATTTTTAAATCGGCAGGTGCATTAGCGACAAAATGATAGGAAGTATCCGGGGCCAATTTGACATGAGGGTCTTTTTTAAGTTTGGCTAATACTTTAGTTTCACCTTTAATGGTTACATCCAAAGTATAAGCAAGTAAAATGGCATCTGCTTTACGCGCATCTACGCCACGCTTAAAAATAGAATATTCAACTAAGTCGGTTGCGTTGATACCCAGTTTTTTGATGACAGCGGCTATGATAGCGCTAGGGGGGTGATCAAGAGCTAATTTAATTTCTGTGATTCTAATCATGGTTTAATTTATCTGGAGGTAGGGGGTGCCTTGGCTTAATATCAGAATCATAACTCATCTTGAGCTCAGAGTTTAACGAAAAAAGGGTTTGCATCACCCTCCAAATATACTCAAGACTTAAATATCTAAATTTAACTGCAATAACTGTCTGAGCATTGGCACTGTCATTGGTTTTTTTGTGGATAGTGACCACTTATCTAACGCATCAATGGTAGCAATCAATGTAGGTAAATCGCGACGTAAATAGCGTAAGCAATAGTTAATAACATCGATTGGCAAGCGCATGCCTCTAGCCTGAGCATGACTTAACAGCGCTAACGCCTTTTCTTCATCGGATAATGGCTGAAGCTTATAACTTAAGCCCCAAGCTAAACGAGTAGCCAAATCGTCACGCAAGCCAAGCTTAGTGGGCGCAGCATTTCCAGCAACTATCAAAGTACGTGCTAAATTAGCATCATCTAAAAGCGCATTACTATCACGAATCTGGTTATAAGTATCAAAGAGGGAGATTTGTGCTGATTCATTAAACATTTGCACATCATCAATACATAATAAACTGCTGTTCAAGGCTTTGCATGCCGCGATTAAGTGTGATTTACCACTTCCAGACTCACCCCAAATGTAAATAAAATGCTGCTTTACTAAGCCTTGCTCTGGGGAGCAACAGTGTTGCAATTGAGCAATTGTTTCTGCATTAGATCCAATCACAAAATTATCTAAAGTCGGCGTTGCCGGCGGCTGTATATCAAGAAGAAGTTGCCTCATTACGTTATTGATAAAACGATCCACTATAGTAGCTTCGGCATAAATGACGCAAAGTAACTGCAATAGCTGCAGAAGCTGGTAAAGCAAGTAAAATACCAGTAAAGCCAAATAATTGACCGCCGGCTAAAAGAGAAAAAATCACGGCTATTGGATGCAGGCCTATACGATCCCCCACTAAATTTGGTGTCAGTATCATGCTTTCCAGAAGCTCACCTAAACTAAATACTACTAGAATAGGAATGAGCTGGCTGAGGGCGTTAAACTCTAGTAGACCAGAAATGATCGCAAGTACTGCACCCAAACCAAATCCTAAGTATGGAACAAATCCTAGCGTGCCCGCTAAAATACCTATGGGTAAAGCAAGGCTCAACCCTGCAAATTTCAATCCTATGACATAGAATGCACTCATTAACAGCATGACTGTAAGTTGCCCACGAAGAAATTCGGCTAATACTGCATCAATCTCAGTAGCAATTTGTTGGGTTTTTTCAAAAAATTTTCGTGGTACTAATTTGCTGATTGAAGTTAGCATGGGATGCCAATCACGCAAAAAGTAAAATAATACTAAAGGCACTAATAATATATTAAAAAGCCATCCTGCAATTGAGACGCCATGACTTGTGATTGATAGAAACATGTTGCCTATTAGCCCGCCAGCAGATTTCCAATTATTAATTACCATGCTTTGAAATTTATCAGCTTTGAACTCAAGAGCAATACCAAAATTTTGTAATAACCAAGGTTGTAAATGCTCTTGAAGGTAAGCGGTATAAATTGGTAGTCGATCAACAGCCATCATCAGCTCTTTTTGCATGAGTGGAATGGCGATAAATAGCAGTAATAAGACGACTATGATTACGACTAATGTCATGAATATACTGGCGGCAGTTCTACTAATGGTAAATTTCCCTAGTGACCAAGTTTCAATGCGATTAACAAGAGGGTTGCATATATAAGCCAGAATTGCTGCGGTAAGAAACGGTGTAAGGATAGGGCTTAATAGGTAGATAAATACAAAAAGTGTGGCAACAATTAGTCCTCCACTAAATTTGCTTGTAAGATTTTCTTGTTTTGTTGCCATTTAAGTTAAAATTAGAGATTGAACACAGTAAATTATATTGTAGAAAGAGAGTCAGCATCTTGAATTCTGAAAATTCAGTTAAAAATCCTTCACAAAACGCGATGAGTTATCGCGATGCTGGAGTTGATATTGAGGCAGGGGATGCATTAATTGAGCAAATTAAACCATTTGCAAAACGCACTATGCGTCCTGAAGTATTAGCTGGTATTGGTGGCTTTGGTTCTTTATTTGAAATGCCTAAAAAATTCAAACATCCAGTATTAGTCTCTGGCACTGACGGTGTGGGGACTAAATTAAAATTAGCATTTGAGTTAAATAAACATGACACCGTTGGTATAGATTTGGTCGCAATGAGCGTTAATGATATTTTGGTGCAAGGTGCTGAGCCTTTATTTTTCTTAGATTATTTCGCTTGTGGTAAATTGGAAGTTGGTACCGCCGCATCGGTAATCAAAGGTATTGCAGAGGGTTGCGAACAGTCTGGATGTGCTTTGGTTGGAGGAGAAACAGCAGAAATGCCTGGTATGTATCCAGCAGGTGAATATGACTTAGCAGGTTTTGCAGTAGGTTGTGTGGATAAAGAGCTGATTATCGACGGTACTTCAATCGGTATTGGCGATGTAGTGCTTGGTTTGGCATCCAGCGGTGCGCATTCCAATGGTTACTCGCTGATTCGTAAGCTGATTTCAGAGTCTGGTATAGATTTTGACTCCGACTTTCATGGTAAGCCATTTAAAGATGTGGTGATGGCGCCTACCCGTATTTACGTAAAGCCTTTACTTCAATTGATAGCAACACTTCCTATTAAAGGAATGGCACATATTACTGGTGGCGGAATCACTGAAAATATCCCACGCGTTTTACCGGCAGGCTTAACGGCTGAAATTCATAAAGGTAGCTGGCAAATGCCACCTTTGTTTAACTGGTTACAAACGCAAGGAAATATAGCAGATCTTGAAATGTACAAGACATTTAACTGCGGTATAGGTATGGCGGTAATTGTGGCTCAAGAGCATGCAGCTACTGCGCAAAAACTACTTCAGGATGCTGGAGAAAAAGTATTTGAAATCGGTGTTATCCGTGCACAAATAGCTGGCGAAGCACCAACTATTGTTGCATAAACAGCCCTGAATGCTAACGGGTGGGTGAACTGCCGCTATGTTTTAAAAGGAGTTGCTGTGACAAGTTACATTAGAGCTTTAAGTTTAATACTTTGTTTATTCTCGGCCGACATCAGAGCAGCTCAATCAGCAATGCCAAAACTTATTGTAGTTAATTATGAGGCGACAAGAAATGCTCTGCCTTTTGCGAAAGTACATGAGCAATTTTCTGTCACGGGTAATAGTTATAAAATTGAGAGTATTACCAAAGGCTTAGGTGTCTATGCTTTGTTTGGAGAACGCCGGCTTACTAGTGTTGGAACTGTTAATAGCCTAGGTTTAAAGCCTGATCACTTTGAATTGCAGCAAGGTGACAACCCTAAGAAGGCATTGATAGCAGACTTTGATTGGACTAAAAATAGTTTACAGATGATTGGTAAGGGCGAAGTCAAGCAGGACGCCTTGACAGAAGGTACTCAAGATTTAGCGAGCTTTGCTTATCAATTTATGTTTCTGCCCGCACCATTAAAAGATGCCGTTGTTATGACGGTGACTACTGGAAAAAAACTGAATAAATATCAGTACATCATTAATGCAGATATTGAATTCATCGAGTCAGCCGGAGTTAAATATAAAACGCTACACTTATCGCAAGCCTTAGTGCCTGGTAAATCAGAGAGTAAAGAGTTCTGGTTGGCGGTTGACTATCATTACATACCAGTGCGGATCTTGATGGTAGAAGATAGCGGCGCTAAAACTGAGCAAACGTTAACCGAGCTCCATGTGGAGTAAACTTCAAGGTTTATGGCAACGCACTAGCAGCCATTTTTTGGTATTAACACTATTTTTATCTCTACTGTTGCACCTCGTTTTATTAGGTCAATTCAATTTTAACTTAGAAGACCTTGGTGCAGAACAACATGTCATTAAAGCGCAAATTGTTTTACCGCTTCCTTCTGAATTTAAGCCCCCTAAATCAGTTGCTTATCCCCGAGCTAAGCGGTTGATTTTGCCAAAACCTGCACAATCTATTCAGCCAGTTCCAGATACACCCTCAGTAACCCAAATAAGTCCCGTTAGCGCGGTAAGTGAAGAAACTATTCCAAGTGGTGCTCCAGAGGAAATCGATCAATCTCAGAATGAGGATGAACAGATTGCAATTAATACCAACGCTTACCATTATGTGGATGCTAGGTACGATGTGCGAACAGATGTGAACGCGAAATTTGATGACAGTAGCGTCGGCAAGGCTAGCATGGAATATCAGTTGCTACTCGACGGTACGCATTACCAGTCGCGAAGTTTGATTGAACCCAAAGGGTTGGTCTCTTTATTTATTCCTAATCTTTTGCAAACCAGTGATGGCTTACTGACCAGTGATGGCTTACAACCTCAGCACTATTTATATCAATTTGGTAGTAAAAAAAATAAAACTTTTAGTGCGGATTTTGATTGGCCGAATCAGAAATTGATATTGCATAGCGATAGTGAAATAAAGCAAGTCGATTTGCCTGATGGCACGCAGGACTTGCTGAGTTTCATCTTTCAATTTATGTTTGTTGAGCCGTTGCATAAAATGCAGATTAGTGTAACTAATGGCAAGAAGCTAGGAATTTATGACTACAGTTTTGAAGGTGAAGAAATGGTGCCCACAAAGATGGGAAATCTAAATACTTTTCATATTTTACGGCTTTCTGCAGAAGGAGATGAAAAAACTGAATTATGGCTAGCCTTAGATTATCAGCATGTACCTGTTAAAATACGCAAAACTGAAAAAGAAGGCAAAGTCTATGAGCTTTTAATTAGCAGCTTAAAAACGGAAAAGCCTGCTAGGCCAACACCTTAGACTAATTCTAGTAAGAATCTAAGCGTTTAAACGCTAGACCAAACATATAAAGAGAGCAAACATGACACCCAATTTAATCCGCCAAGCATCGGTCATGCTATCTAACTTGCTTGAATTTAATAGTCCTGCAGATGTGAAGTTAAGTGAATTCTTTCGCAACAATCGCGATTTAGGTACTAAAGAGCGCGCTTTTGTTGCAGAAAGTGTTTATGGCGTATTGCGCCGTTTACGTTTTTTAAGTGCGGTTACAGCCAATGATGACAATGACCCTGATGATGCGCGTAAATTAGTGCTTGCATGGATGTTGCGTATACAGGGTATGAGCATACGCGAAATGACACCTATGTTAAGTGAGCAGCAAATAGAGTGGGCTCATACGATTAAAGCTAAATCGACTGAAAACTTACCCTTAGCGGTTCAAGCAGATGTTCGAGATTGGTTGTGGGAGAAGTTAGTTGCCCAGTACGGTGAGGGAGAAGCATTGATAATCGCACGAAGCATGCATGAGTCAGCTACACTGGATTTACGGGTTAACACTATTAAAGCAACGCGTGATGAGGTCTTGGAAAAATTCATCGCAGAAAACACTACTGGTGAGTCTAGCATTAGCAAAACGCCTTATTCACCTATAGGTTTGCGTATGCCGTTACGTTTAAATATTGGTCGCCATGTCCTATTTACAGAGGGTAAGGTTGAGGTGCAGGACGAAGGTAGCCAAATACTGGCGCATCTGGTTGCGGCTAAACGCGGCATGATGGTGGCAGACTTTTGTGCGGGTGCAGGAGGTAAAACCTTAGCTATTGGTGCGCTTATGCGCAACACCGGTCGTCTTTATGCATTTGATGTGTCCGAAAAGCGCCTACACAATTTAGGTCAACGCTTAAAACGCTCAGGACTCAGCAATCTAAACGCACAAAGTATTAGTAGTGAAAATGACCAAAAACTAAAACGCCTTAATGGTAAATTTGATCGCGTGCTAGTTGACGCTCCATGCACTGGTTTAGGTACTTTGCGCCGTAATCCAGATCTTAAGTGGCGTCAAACGCCTCAGGATTTAGTTGAGCTAACTGAAAAACAATCGCGAATTTTAGAGCGCGCGGCTAAGTTCACTAAGCCTGGTGGGCGTTTAATCTATTCGACTTGTAGTTTGTTAAGTGATGAGAACGAGGATGTTGCAGAAAGATTTTTGGCGAAGAATCCGGATTTTAAGTTACTTAGTGCGAGTGAGATATTAAGTCACCAACAAATTAATCTTGATACTGGTAACTATCTAAAACTGCTACCACATATCCACCATACAGATGGTTTCTTCGCTGCAGTCTTTGAAAAAGTGGACCCTAAAGCTAGCGCAGCTAAAGAGAGTAAGATTGAAGTTGTTGCAGTTGAGGTCCCAGTAGAAGCTAAAACTAAAGCTAAGGAAGAAAATATCACTGAATCTAATGATATAGCGATTAAGCCGATGACTAAGCCTAAAGCTCCAGCCAAAGTGGCTAAGGAAAAAGTGTTGAAAGAGCAAAAAGTTAAACGCCCGCCCGTTAAAAAGGTCAACAAAGCGTAAGTAGTGATCATGATTTAGGCATTAAGGTTTTGCTACACAGCCGATTTTCTATGTGGTGATAACGAGATCTTCAATTTTGGTCCAGTCAAAATATGGCCCTGGATCTGTTTTACGGTCTGGAGCTATATCAGAATGGCCGGTTATTGCTTGTATTGGGTAACTCTGTTTTAGGCTGGCAATTAAAGCCTTCAGTGTCTGATATTGCTCTGATCGAAATGCATCAAAGTCTGATCCTTCAAGTTCTATCCCGATTGAAAAGTCGTTACATCTTTCTCTTCCTTTCCAATTAGAGACGCCGGCATGCCAAGCGCGATTTAAACAAGACACGAATTGGAGTAATTCTCCATGTCGACGGATCAAAAAATGTGAGGATACTTTCTGCGTGTAAATTTCCGCATAATAAGGATGTTCGTTTGGATTTAATTCATTCCTAAATAACTGAGTAATGCCATTTCCTCCATATTGGCCAGGTGGTAAGCTGATGTTGTGGAGGACAATGAGGCTAATGTCTGGATATTGCTCATTGGTAACCTTAGGGCGCGCATCATAATTAGGTGATGTTATAAATTTTGCGTTTTGGGCAAAACCAGCTTTATTGATAGGATAGGATTTCATAATACCTAATTTTATGCGAAATTTAATTGATAGATAGAGCTTATTCGATAAAATTGGCATATTCACTAATGTTCATCTGCTTTACTAAGTTAAAGGAAAAGCCCTCATGGTATTTTTTCAACTGTTTTTGATGTTAATACTCATTTTAGTCGCATCAGAAGTCTTTACCAATGCCTTAGAGCACTTTGGGGAAAAGCTTGGTATTTCTGAAGGGGTTACGGGTTCTTTATTTGCGGCTATAGGTACAGCACTTCCGGAAACCATTGTGCCTTTACTGGCTTTACTTGCCGGCTCGCATAGCGTTACAACTAACGAGGAAATTGGAGTGGGTTCCATTTTAGGAGCACCCTTAATGCTCGCAACGTTGTCTATTTCTTTGATGGCGATTTCAGTGTGGAAGCGTCGCGGTTCCCATGGCCTTCTGCGCCCAGAAAGAACTGGCTTAAAGCGAGACCTTAACTTTTTTATTATTGCATTCTCCTTTGCAGCCATTGCTATGTATGTGCCGCATACGTTAGCTGTTGTGCGTTATTGTATTAGTGCGACAATGATTTTGACTTATATTATTTATGTTGTAATGACATTGAATGCTTCAAAAGCATTAGTGGCCGATGGTCACGCAACAGAAGCTGAAAGTGAAATGTTTCTTTGCAGAATTGGTTTTCCTAACAATAATTTAGTGATTGTTCTGCAACTGTTAATAGGTATAACTTTACTGATTGTTGGCGCTAAAGGGTTCATCAACGATGTAGAAGTTGCTGCGCAAGCTGTTGGAATTTCGACACTATTACTTTCATTATTAATTATTCCAATCGCGACAGAGTTGCCTGAGAAGGTGAATAGCATTTTATGGATACGTAAAGGTAAAGATACTTTAGCCTTTGCTAATATCACTGGCGCCATGGTATTTCAGGGCACTTTATTACCAGCAATCGGCATAACGCTTACTCCTTGGCAGCCAACCCCCGCAGTGGCCTTAGGAATTGCATTGACTTTGATCGCAGCTATTTGGTTACGATATTTAGCCGAGAAGCTCAGTCTAAGGGTTTGGCATCTCCTTATTAACGGATCTATCTATATTATCTACTGGATATTGGTGCTTAATTAATGCATGCTTATCTAGGTTTTGCTCTTTTGTCGAAGTTAAGTAATTTGGCTTCGGCAGGAATTGGGCACTGATGTTGATTGCAATTTTAAATAAATAAGAAAAGAGTCTAAGGAATTATGCATAACAAAGAGCAAGCGCAACTCATCACCAAGAATGTAATGAATAGGCCGAACCTACTCAAGCTGGGTGCTTGTTTTGTCTATGACTGTTTGGCTGTTATAGCTATTTGCTTCGCAATTGCATTTCTATTTATCGGACTATTTGGAGATTCTACGCATGGAACTAAACGTTATTTTCTGCAGTTATCTTTATGGCTAGGCGTGGGTCTGTATTTTGTTTGGTGTTGGCTCAAAAGTGGTCAAACTCTAGGGATGCGTACTTGGAAATTAAAATTAGTTGATCAGCATGGTCAATTATTGATGCCTTTAGCAGCGATGCTTAGGTATGGTTTGGTTTGTTTGAGCCTAATGCTATTTGGTTTGGGTTTTTTATGGGCATTAATAGACCGCGACCGTTTATATATACATGACCGCTTGATTGGAAGCAGAATTATTCAGTGTCATCTTCGTTCAACATAATGAAGCATAGTTAGCCCTGCAAGCAAAAATAGGATAGTTGGCATTGTGGCACTAAATAAAGGTGGCCAGTCATTCAGCAAGCCTAAGTGAACAAAAACGCGATTTAGTATTTGATACATCACACCAAGCATTACCCCAACGAATACTTTCGCACTGGCGCCACTCATACGTTGTTGAATAAAACCAAATGGTAAGGCTAGAATCACCATGACTAAGCAAGCTAGTGGGTATATTAACTTGCCCCATAATGCTACTTGATACCGAGTAGTTTTTTGCTTATTAATGGATAAGTGACGGATATACGAATACAAATTATAAGCTGACATTCGTTCTGGTAATACCAGAAGTACGTTCATGATTTCAGGTCGAATCAATGAGTGCCATTTTACCTCAGCATTTTCGCTGATATGGATTGAGTCGTGATCAAACGTGGTTTTTCTAACTTGCTTAAGATTCCAGTCATTCTCTTCAAACTGACCGCTTTTAGCATTGCTAATCATGCGTAGCTTAAAATTACTGTCAAATTCATAGATATGTATATTAAGCAAGGTCGCATCAGGTAAAATCTCCTCCACATTCACAAAACTCAGTCCATCTTTTACCCATAAACCAGATTTAAAGTCTCGAGTAATGACAGAATCTGTGGCTTCGATACGCACGCGCTGGGCCATCTTCTCTGCGATAGGGGTTACCAGTTCACCGACTAAGAATGTGAGCAAAGCAAATAGTACCCCCACTTTTAATAATATAAGGGCAATATTGAGTATGGAAACACCACTAACTCTTAATACGATTAGCTCAGAGTTTCGTGCAAATTTTGCTAAGCTATACATGCAACCTACGAGTACAGCTACTGGCATTACGTCATAGATATGCCCTGGAACGCTCAGTAGAACGAATAACAAAATCTTCCCTAAGCCATAACTACCTTTGCCCAAGCTTTCCAGTTCTTGTATTAAGTTAAAGAAAGAAAACATGGCTAGCAATGCTAGCATGATTAGCGTCACATTAACTGTGAGTTCTTTAAGTAGGTAACGGGAAATGATTTTCATGGGTAATAGGCTAGATTAAGTTATTAATGATGTTGGCATTATTAAACCAAACCATCATTTCAGAGTCATGATACCAATGGTACAAATTAAACGATATCACTAGAAGCATGCTAAGTGATAGCCATAGGAAGAAAAAGTAGATCAATTGAAAGCCAAACATTGTTTTCGGTGCATTATTAGCTAGCATTGCATATGTGGCTAGCTCAATTCCTAGGATTAACCCTAGAAAAATAAACAGTGGCCAAACTACAAAAGGCGCTAGTTTCTGAAAGCGAGTGTGCTTTAAAAGCATATGATGAATTAAACCATTTAACTAACGACTATGAATTACGTGCAAAACACGAGATAATTTATTAATTTTAAAAAAAAGGCATATGAAAGCATGAAATCTACCACAATAGAATTTAGCATAAAAAACGGTAATCCGGAAAATCTAGTGAGCGATTGTGTGATTGTTGGCGTGTATGAATCGCGAATATTATCCGATGCGGCCCAAGCAATAGATCTCGCATCCAGTGGTTACATCAGCAATATCCTTAAATGCGGTGATATGGATGGGAAGTTAGATACGACATTAATGTTACATAGTGTGCCTGGAATAGAAAGTGGACGAGTATTGCTTGTAGGTCTAGGCAAAGAATCCTCTTTTAAAGAAAAGGAATATTGCAAAGCTGTGCGTTCTTCGGTTAAAGCTTTGGCAAACACTGGCGCTCGTTCTGTGGTTACTTATCTGGCAGACTTACCACTTAAAGCATTAGATGCACGCTGGAAAACTGCGCATATTGTTGAGGTCACTTTGGATACGACATATAAATTTGACGCTATCAAAAGAAAAGCTGATGAGAGTAAGGCTTCCAAGAAAGGTATTGCAAATTTGAGTATTTATTTTGCAGAAGCAGTTGATTTGCAATTAGCGAAAGTTGGACTTGCTGATGGATTGGCTTTGTCTAAGGGCGTTATCTTGACGAAGGACTTGGGCAATTTGCCCCCTAATGTTTGTACGCCAACTTATTTAGCGGAACAGGCAAAGTTGCTTGGTAAAATTTATGGTTTAAAAGTCAAAATATTAGAGCGAGATGAGCTCGCTAAGTTGGGAATGGGTTCGTTTTTAGGGGTAGCACAAGGTAGTGAAGAGCCACCAAAACTCATAATACTGCAACATCTTAAAGGCAAAAAGAATGATAAGCCAATAGTACTTGTTGGAAAGGGTATCACTTTTGATACTGGTGGAATTTCAATAAAACCTGGCGCTGAGATGGATGAGATGAAGTATGACATGTGTGGCGCGGCCAGTGTGCTTGGAACATTCAAAACCATTGCAGAAATGGA
>Ga0316232_1002161_pt1 | contig 21242 bp, 15 predicted proteins | sample TBHtaG_FD_206006 | JGI IMG/M metagenome (GOLD analysis project Ga0316232, IMG submission 206006) | Freshwater microbial communities from Trout Bog Lake, Wisconsin, USA - TBH18025_13 | ecosystem: Environmental > Aquatic > Freshwater > Lake > Hypolimnion/Profundal zone | place: USA: Wisconsin... | reverse complement strand
CCTTTGGCTATGAGCCACTTAAAGCGCCCCCCGGAGGGGGGCAAAGAGCAACTAATTCTTTAGATTTACCGTAGGTAAATCAACCTCTGCGCAGCGAGAGGGACGCGCTTCTGCTTCAACATCGCATTTTTTCAAGGGGGCGCTTTAAGTTGCTTAAATTGTTAACCCCAGAGGGGTTAACAATTAACCTCTCGCTGCGCATTAGCCAAAGGCAAAGAGCAACTAATTCTTTATACCCTCCTCCTCTGGAGGAGGGTAAACCTCGAGGTTAATTGTTAACCCCTCTATAAATTTATTGCTTTGCAATAAATTAACCTCCTTGAGGTTCCCCTTTAACTTGTTATCAAAGATAACAAGTAATTAGTCCCTCTTTGCCCCCCTTTAACTTGTTATCGAAGATAACAAGTAACCTCGGGGGGCGCTTCTTCTGCGCAGCGAGAGGGACGCTTCTTCAACCTCGGGGTCCTTGGGCCGGCTGGGTTAACAATTTAAACGACTAATAAGAAGCGAGCCACTAATTACAACTAACCTCCTCCGGCAAATTTATTATAGGGGGTATATAAGGAGAGTAAAATATCTTGACAGTAAAGAAAATTTAATTTTAAAAAAAAAAAATATGCCTACAATTCAACAATTAATTCGTTCATCAAGAAAAAAATTAACAGATAAATCAAAAGCTCCTGCTTTAAAAGCATGTCCTCAACGTCGTGGTATTTGTTTACGTGTTTATACAGTAACACCTAAAAAACCAAACTCAGCACTTCGTAAAGTAGCTCGTGTTCGTTTAACTTCAGGTTACGAAGTAACTGCTTATATTCCCGGAGTTGGACATAACCTTCAAGAACATGCTGTTGTTTTAGTTCGTGGTGGAAGGGTTAAAGATTTACCAGGTGTTCGTTACCATATTGTACGTGGTACATTAGACACTGCTGGGGTAAAGAACCGTGTGCAGTCAAGATCAAAATTCGGATGTAAAAAGGTTACTCCTAAGACAGCTGCTAAGAAATAATTATTTAAGCTAGATCCCCCAGCCCAAGGGAGGGGGATGTAGCTGGGTCAAAACCTCCCATAGATATTAGATTTACTTATAAACTGCTCTATTGCTACGCATCCCAATTTACCTGTACCCCCCGAGGTTGAGGTTGTAGGCCATTAATTTGCCTTCGGCAAATTTAGACCCCTCGCTTTAACTTGTTATCGAAGATAACAAGTAATTAGTCTCTCTTTGCCCCCCTTTAACTTGTTATCTTCGATAACAAGTAACCTCGGGGGGCTACGAGAGACGCTTCTTCAACCTCGCATTTTTTCAAGGGGTACCTTACCGTAGGTAAATCTAAAGAAGCGTCGTTTAAATTGTTAACCCCAGAGGGGTTAACAATTAACCCCAGAGGGGTTAACAATTAACCCCAGAGGGGTTAACAATTAACCCCTCGCTGCGCAGAAGAAGCGCCCCCCTCGCTTCTTAGTCGTTTATACCCTCCTCCAGAGGAGGAGGCAACCTCTTTGGCTTTGGCTAATGCGAGGTTACTTGTTATCTTCGATAACAAGTTAAAGCGAGAGGTTGAGGTTGTAGGCCATTAATTTGCCTTCGGCAAATTTAGACCCCTCGCTTTAACTTGTTATCGAAGATAACAAGTAATTAGTCTCTCTTTGCCCCCCTTTAACTTGTTATCTTCGATAACAAGTAACCTCGGGGGGCTACGAGAGACGCTTCTTCAACCTCGCATTTTTTCAAGGGGTACCTTACCGTAGGTAAATCTAAAGAAGCGTCTCTCTCGCTGCGCAACCCCGAGGTTTAATTAGTGTTTAAGTTGCCCTATAAGGGCAACTAACTTCTTTGCCCCCCCGTAGGGGGGGCTACGAGGTTAGTTGGCCTCTTACCCCCTCTGGGGGTAACAACTTAAACAACTTAAAGTCGCTCATAGCCAAAGGCAATTAGTCTCTCTTATAGAGAGACGCTTTAAGTGGCTCGAAGAAGCGCCCAAAGGGCAAAGAGCCACTAATTCTTCTTAGAGCGACTAATTACTTGTTATCTTTGAGGTTTAATTAGTTGCCCTTATAGGGCAACTTAAAGTCGTTGAAGAAGCGTTGGCCTAAGGCCAACTAACCTCTTTTAGCACGACTAATTACTTGGTCTCTATGAGGTTTAATTAGTTGCCCTTATAGGGCAACTTAAAGTCGCTCTTTGCCCCCCTTGAAAAAATGCGCAGCGAGGGGTCGGGGGGCTATGAGCGACTAATTACCTGTTATCTATGATAACAGGTTAAGACCAAGTTAATAACAAGTTAAAGGGGAACGCCAGCCGGCCCAAGGAGGTTGAAGAAGCGTCATTCGTAGCCCCCCCTTGAAAAAATGCGCAGCGAGGGGTCTAAATTTGCCGAAGGCAAATTAATGGGCAAAGAATGACTAATTAATTTATTGCAAAGCAATAAATTTATAAAGGCAAAGAGAGACTAATTAATTTACCTACGGTAAATTTATAACCTACTCGGGGGATAATTAGTCGTTCGTAGCCCCCCGACCCCGTAGGGGAACGGGGGGCAAAGAGGTTAGTTGGCCTCTTACCCCCTCTGGGGGTAACAACTTAAACGACTTAAAACCTTAATGGACGTTAAATTCGAACATTAGGGTATTTTTATATAATTTAAAGTTGAATAACGTTATTCAACCCCCCCCAAACCCCTACCTCAATTTACCTGTACCCTTTACCCCCCTATATATCTCCTATAATAAATTTACCGAGGTTGAAGAAGAAGAAGCGCCCCATTAATTTGCCGAAGGCAAATTAATGGGCAAAGAGGTTAGTTGGCCTCTTACCCCCTGTAGAAGAAGCGTCGTTCTTTGCCCTTTGGGCGCTTTAAGTTGCTCGAGGTTTACCCTCCTCCAGAGGAGGAGGGTATAAAGAATTAGTGGCTCTTTGCCCTTTGGGCGCTTCTTCGAGGTTAATTGTTAACCCCTCTGGGGTTAACAATTTAAGCCACTTAAAGCGCCCAAAGGGCAAAGAGCAACTAATTCTTCGAGGTTAGTTGGCCTCTTACCCCCTGTAACAACGCTTCTTTATACCCTCCTCCAGAGGAGGTTTACAACGACGCTTCTTTATACCCTCCTCCTCTGGAGGTTTACAACAACGCTTCTTCAAATGAAACTCGATACCCAGCCTTGCGACCAAGTACCTGTTCCCGAACCGTACGTGCGACTTTCACCGCATACGGCTCTCCATCAGAATAATAAGGATAATACCAAAATTCTATTTCAACCTCGGTTCTTTAATACCACTTTGAAAAATTGAATTTGTTTTAATAATTTTTTTCCAGTTTTTGTTTCTTAGGTAGTTATAGATTTGTTTCATTTTTTTTTATTTTTTCTAAAATATATTTTCTGTTTTTTGCAGACCATGAAATTTTTTCATTTTCTGTACGAGGTCGAAGAAGCGTTTGTTTCTTATTATTTTTTGACGTAAACATCTATGCTTTCTTTTTTTCTTTGTAAGTTCAGTTTCGGAATCTTTTTCAGATATTTCTTTTTTTATTTTCCTACGTCTAGATTTTGTTAAATTATTATTTATCGAATCGTGCTTGAAAATTGTCTACAAGCCATTTTCTTACATTTTGTGGGCAGTTCGGGTTAGTAGTTTGAAAATTTGAACACCAAATAGCATGTTCTTCTGAAAGGTTGGGATCTTCGCGGCGCATTTGTTTTGCTAGATCACCTGGTTCACCTAAAGCTGACGCGAAATGAGCAATTTCAGTTGCCATTGTTCTACAGAATTGACGGGCTGTAGCACCTTTTTTTACTGTGTTTATTGTTCCACTGAATTCTTGAGCGTTTAAAGTTTTCCCAAAAGCTTGATATGAAACTAGTGTTGATGCATTTTTATTTGAACCTCCATTTTGAACTAGACCTGTTATAAGAACCATTGCTTTTTCAGGAGCATCTAAGTTTTTATCAGCTTGAACTTTTTTTATTACAGACTCGCAGTCCGTTTCTGATAATTCCCCTTGAACTCTTGGTTTAATTGTACCTGCTGCATCTTGTACAGCTTTTGTAATACTGCTTTCGTCAAATTTCATAATTAAAAAATTTTTTATATAAATTATATCCTTCCATTCCTGTGAATATCATGTTCTGTTTATGTTCTGTTTCAATTATAATTCTGCTAAAGCTGGGTCAAAAAAGTCTTGAAGAGCAAATCCATCATATTTCCCATTATGTATGCAATTATGGCAGGTTTTACAAACAATAATTGTTTTACGATTTAAAGCTTTCATAATAGTTGAAAATCCGGAAATGTTACCTTTTCTAACATGTTTTAAGTGATGACTTTCTATGGGATTGTTTCTAGTAGGTGTCTTTCCACAAATAGAGCACCATTTTGTAAGTTTATATGCTGTTCGAAGATTAATTTTTGTCTTAAATGGGTCAAATGAATTGTAACTATATCTAATAATATCTTGAGCATTTATTTTTTGAAGTTTTACTTTAGTAAATTTACATAAAAGGTTAGAAACTCTTTTTAATCTATGAGAAATGTATACCTTTTGACACCAAAGCATTAAGTTTTTCTGAGAAATTAAGTTGCTTTCTCTTTCTTTAATAATAATTTTCCCTTGTTTATTTTTATAAGTTTCATTATATTTGATATTTAAATTTTGACCATATTTTATTAACATTTTTCTGATTGAACTTTTTTTTATATTTGCAAGAGTTTTAATACAAGAGTATCTGTAAATATAATAATATTGATTTAAATCCGATTTATTTGTTATATTCGGGTAATAGTAGTTGAATAATCCTTTTATTTTTTGATCAAATTTTTGAACTACTTCAAAAGGTTTGAGGTTAATAAATTTAGTGGCATGAATGGGTTGTAAATTGGCATTCATGATTCCTTCATTAATTAATCTTTTCCTAATGCGGTCGTGATCTAGTCCAATATAAGGTCCAACGTTTCTAGATCTTTTGATATCTCTCTTAGCCAATATATTGTAAAATTTAACTACTTTTCTGAAACCCGGAATAGTAAATGTAAAGCCTAAAAATTTAGCTCTTTCTTTTTTTAAGTCAGTAATTAAAGTTTTTTCTATAGATAATTCTAATTTTAGATTTTTTGTAATCCAATTATTTATTAGTTCTTTTATTTGATTAGCTGTATCACAGTCTGTATTAGTCAGTATAATCCAATCATCTGCGTATCTTGTATAACTGTATCTTAAACATGTTCTTGCGTGGGAAACAGAAGGAATGGATCTTTTTGTGCTTAGGGCTTTTCTAAGTTCTTTTTTCTTTTCTTTAAATTTTTCAAAGTCTTTATATATTGGTTTGTCATTTTCATAATGAGATAATAGTTTTTTAATACTTCTTTTAATGTTATCCGCTTTCGATTTTATTCTACTATATTGTTTTGAAATAGCTTTAGGTTGTCTATTTTCTGTTACATTTTTGTTTAGTAAAAATTCATCTACTATTTTTATTATATTTTCATCGAAATATTGCATGTAAATGTTGAAAAGAGTAGGACTAGCTATACCACCTTGTGGAGTTCCTGTCATAGTATTAATAGATATACCTTGATCAATTATTCCTGCTTAAAAACCTCCAGAGGAGGAGGGTATAAAGAATTAGTGGCTCTTTGCCCCCCTCCGGGGGGCGCTTTAAGTGGCTCATAGCCAAAGGCAAAGAGCCACTAATTCTTTATACCCTCCTCCAGAGGAGGAGGGTAAACCTCGAGGTTAATTGTTAACCCCTCTATAAATTTATTGCTTTGCAATAAATTAACCTCCGTTCCCCTTTAACTTGTTATCAAAGATAACAAGTAACCTCGGGGTCCTTGGGCCGGCTGGGTTAACAATTTAAGCCACTTAAAGCGGCCTGTTTCTATAAGTTTTAAGAATTTTTTATCATTTATTTTTAATTTTAAAATTTTAATTAAAATTTTGTGATTAACATTGTCAAAAGCCCCTTTAATATCTCCTTCAATTGCTGTAGTCATTCCTTGATTTTCTAGGTCTATTTTGTTTATAGCATCTTCTGTGCTTCTTAATGGTCGAAAACCAAAATTTACTTCATATTCTTGAAATATGGGTTCATATATGGCATTTAGAATGTTTCTAATAATGTCTTGTAAGATTCTATCATTAAAATTAGGAATACTAATTGGTCTAAGAGTAGTTTTACCTGGTTTTGGAACGTATATTCTTCTTTTAGTCTCTCTTATAGAGAGACGCTTCTTTATACCCTCCTCCTCTGGAGGAGGGTAAACCTCTTGCAGGAGCCCATTTAAAATCATTATTTTCAATTTGTCTAATTTTTTCCATGAATGTTTGATAAGAATTTTCATCTGCTGTTCCTGTACTAGTTCCTGGAGTCATCGAGCCTTTATTTGCTTTTAATTTATTGAATGAAGCAGCCCACATAATTGGATCAAGGACTATTGACATCAAATTATTATTTTTTCTTTTTGTGTTTTTTTTATTTAGAACATATAATTGTTCTAGTAACTTATTTGATGAGTTATTTTCTAAAAGATCTTGAATTTCTTTGTTATATTCAATTCTAGCATTTTTCATATCTTCTGGTGAGTTAATATTGTATGGTGCTATTGGTAAATCTAGTAAGTGTGGATCTTCTTCAATATCCCATGAAAAGGTTTTTTCTTTTTTTTGTATCATTGTTGAAAATTTTTGTATTACACCTTCCTGATTCTAAAACTTTAATACTATTCTGTCCCTATTTTTATGGTAATTTTGGAAATTTCCCTCCCTAAAAAGAATCCCTGGAGTAACCTGCACTAACCGTGCAATGGAAACCTTAAACGGGGGGTTTTATTCTGACTGTCCCCTTATATTGAGGACTCTCTTGACATGATTCCTCAGAGAGGAATTTTAGTCAACTATGTTGATTTGTAATTGAGTATATTTGTTCCTGTGGGTGCTGCTATTATGTCCTTGCTTCCGCAAGAAGCGCCGTCAGGCGTTCCCGACGTATAAGATTTCGACTAAGGATGACAACGTAAGTATCCTATGTACGTTGTAGTCTAGATTCAACCATGTAGTATTGGGCGGAGAAAACCCCTTATAACATCACAGATTAGGCTATAAGCTTAACCCAATTGAACTTCCCTTGGACATGATAAAAACCGCAGTCTTTATCCCCCGTCCTTTACTGGCATGCTATGTTCCCCTAAGACTTTCGTCAACATTTCCTTTCCTTATTCCTTTTAATTTTCAGGTTAACCAGTTGGGTTTAAGAGATCCTCCCTCTTGTTAGAAATTCCATCTAACTAAACTCGAATTACTATACAACTCGCACCGACGCTTCTTCAAAAAACGACTCATTGCCCTTATATAAATTTATTGCTTTGCAATAAATTAACCTCCTTGAGGTTCCCCTTTAACTTGTTATCAAAGATAACAAGTAATTAGTCCCTCTTTGCCCCCCTTTAACTTGTTATTAACTTGGTCTCATAGAGACCAAGTAACCTCGAAGATAACAAGTAATTAGTCCCTCTAATAAGTCTCTCTATAAGAGAGACTAATTGCCCCCCTTTAACTTGTTATCTTCGATAACAAGTAATTAGTCCCTCTTTGCCCCCCTTCGGGGGGCTACGAGGGACGCTTCTTCAACCCCGGGGGGCTACGAGGGACGCTTCTTCAACCTCGGGGGGCGCTTTAAGTTGCTTAAATTGTTAACCCCAGAGGGGTTAACAATTAACCTCTCGCTGCGCATTAGCCAAAGGCAAAGAGCAACTAATTCTTTATACCCTCCTCCTCTGGAGGAGGGTAAACCTCTGCGCAGCGAGAGGGACGCTTCTTTAGATTCCCACCCCCTCGCTGCGCATTAGGGGGTGGGAATCAACCTCAACCTCGGGGTCCTTGGGCCGGCTGGGCAACTTAAAGTCTCTCTTTGCCCCCCTTGAAAAAATGCGCAGCGAGGGGTCTAAATTTGCCTTCGGCAAATTAATGGGGCGCTTTAAGTTGCTTAAATTGTTAACCCCTCGCTGCGCATGCCCCCCTACGGGGGGCTAATGCGCAGCGAGGGGTTAACAATTAACCTCGAGGTTTACCCTCCTCCAGAGGAGGAGGGTATAAAGAAGCGCCCAAAGGCAAGAAGAAGCGTCTCTCTTATAGAGAGACGCTTCTTCTTAGAGCAACTAATTCTTTATACCCTCCTCCTCTGGAGGAGGGTAAACCTCTGCGCAGCGAGAGGGACGCTTCTTTAGATTCCCACCCCCTCGCTGCGCATGCCCCCCTACGGGGGGCGCTTTAAGTTGCTCGAAGAAGCGCCCAAAGGGCAAAGAGCAACTAATTCTTCTGCGCAGCGAGGGGGTGGGAATCAACCTCAACCTCGGGGTAATGTGTAAACCTAGATATCCTAGGTTCACACATAAACTTCAACATTATTTGACCTCCTACATACTCAAACAGTAGTGTGGGTATCAAACCAGAAGGGGGGATTTTAGGATCATTTCTTCATAAAATACCTCTGAGACGGTATGCCCATTAATAAAGCAGTTAAAATTACTGCACTCTACACGTCAGAGAGTAAGTCAATCACTATAGACAAGGGGGAAACCCTAAGGTAAACATCGCCTGTCATTAAAGCGCTTCTTTCTAAGACACTGTGTTAGGCACAAGGTACTAAGAGGCGAGACCAAGAATAGAAAGATGAAGCAGTCGAAGCTGAATCCATAACCATCCTTGCATTTTCGGAGCACAACCCCAACACAGGGGCAGGTATATCTACCTCCTAGTAAGATACGGTTGCTAGTAGATGACGAGTGATTCTCCAAAGGAAACCAGGAAAATCGTAGATACCAGGACTGGAGGTTTACCCTCCTCCAGAGGAGGAGGGTATAAAGAATTAGTGGCTCTAAGAAGAATTAGTGGCTCTTTGCCCCCCTCTAACTTGTTATCGAAGATAACAAGTAACCTCGGGGGGCGCTTTAAGTTGCTCATAGCCAAAGGCAAAGAGCAACTAATTCTTTATACCCTCCTCCTCTGGAGGAGGGTAAACCTCGAGCCACTTAAAGCGTCCCTCTCGCTGCGCAGAGGTTTACCCTCCTCCTCTGGAGGAGGGTATAAAGAATTAGTTGCTCTTTGCCCCCCTACGGGGGGCGCTTTAAGTGGCTCATAGCCAAAGGCAAAGAGCCACTAATTCTTTATACCCTCCTCCTCTGGAGGAGGGTAAACCTCGAGCAACTTAAAGCGCCCCCCGAGGTTGAAGAAGCGTCCCTCGTAGCCCCCCGAGGTTACTTGTTATCGAAGATAACAAGTTAAAGGGGGGCAAAGAGGGACTAATTACTTGTTATTAACTTGGTCTCATAGAGACCAAGTAACCTCGAAGATAACAAGTTAAAGGGGGGCAAGAAGAAGCGTCTCTCTTATAGAGAGACTTATTAGAGGGACTAATTGCCTCCTCCTTTGGAGGAGGGTATAACCAAGTTAATAACAAGGACCCCGAAGGGGAACGGGGGGCAAAGAATGACTAATTAATTTATTGCAAAGCAATAAATTTATAAATGGGGGCAAATAACTAAAATATTCGAAGATTATAAAGACTTGGCTAAAGAAAGTAAAAGCACCTCAGGAAAAGTACTACTAGGCATCTATAAAAAGAACTGCAGTGCAGCTATTAATAACTCTCGAGCTATTAATTCAAACTTACTATCAATACTTGGTAACCGAGAAACGCTTATTATGGCGTATCGACATATTAAGGGAAATAAGGGCTCACTTACTGCTGCTGATTGTATTTCAAAAGATGCATATAACAACCTCGATTCAGAACAAAAAGAACTCTATTTAAAAAGTATCACTTTCCCTGACAAAATCTGTCTTCAAGATTTCTTTACTATTGCGCAGCTTCAAAAAAAAAAAAAGGATTATACCCATGGGGTACAAGCTCTCGCATTTTTATTCCTAAACCAGGGGTACAAGCTCTCGCATTTTTATTCCTAAACCAGGGGTTAAAGATAAGCAAAGACCTATTACAATCCCTCCATTCATGGACAAAATTGTACAAAAGGCTATTACACTCATCTTACAAGCAATATATGAACCTTATTTTGAGAAAATGAACCGATCTTTCGGTTTTAGACCAAATAAAGGTACTTTAGATGCTATCACTGCGTTAATTAGTAAAAAAACAAATGGAATGCGTACAGCTTTAGAAGGAGATATTGAAGCGGCCTTTGACTCCGCAAAGAAAGATAAATTAATAGAAATCATGCGCTCTCGAATTAAAGATGAAAAATTCTTAAAACTCATTAAAAACAGACTAAACTACGAACTTGTAATTAAAACAACAGGGGAGAGAGTTACGCCTGAAACGGGGGTACCTCAAGGCGGTGTAGATAGTCCATATCTATGGAACATCTACATGTTTGAATTGGATAACTTTATACATACTAAATTAACATCTCTTGTAGATAATATCAATAAGAAATACGGTGGTAAAAGAGTATTTAATAAGTTATATAACAGTAATAGAGCTACGGTTAAAAAACTTAAACGTAAAATGCATACTGTTAAAAACATTTTAAACAAATCACCTAACTTAGATACTAGGAAAGAGCTCTTTGAATTAATTAAAAAGGTTAGATTAAAGCAACACCAATAAAATCAGTAGTGCTACTACTAATAAAAAATTACTAAGGATCTTTTACGTTCGTTATGCCGATGATTGGATTATTTTAACAAATGGCGATTCTCAAATCGCTGAATATTTAAAGAAACAAATCTCAAAATTCTTACTTGATGAGTTAGGATTAACGTTATCCGAAAAGAAAACTTTAATCACAAACATTACCAAAGAAGCAGCGCACTTTTTAGGTTTTGAAATCCGCTGCAGCGGACGCGGTGCATTGTATCGTGAAAAGGTTAATTCAAAATTTAAAAAACATAACCTTTCAAAAAAATCTGGATTACTAGTCTGGTGTCAACCAGACCGACAAAGATTGATAAATAGATTCCATATGAAGGGATTCTGTGACAAAAACGGCTTCCCTCTAGGGTTACCCTGGTTATCATGTCTTGAACCTCAGGTGATTATTGAAAGAACAAATGCTGTTATAAGAGGTTTCTCAAATTTTTATTTACCTTGTATCAGAAATAAGTCGAAAATCCATCGCTGGGTTTACATCTTAAGGTTCTCATGTCTAAAAACATTAGCCCAAAAATACAAGTGTTCAATTAAAAAAATCTTTAAAAAATTCGGGCACGATTTATTTAGTAAAAGCGAACAAACAATTCAATTTACGGTGATACAAAAATACTTTGATAAAACTTTTTCGAAAGATTGGAAATTGTTAACATATAACTCCAAGGGAAACACGAAGAAGATTTTAAACTTATGTTAAGTAATTTCTGGGACCGTGAAAACGGCATAATTGGTAACTATCCTCTTAAACGAGGACAAATAGCTCAAATTACGACGGATGATTACTTAGATAAATTTACTTGGACTTCTTGGCGAACAATGGCTAGTCTAAATATGCCATGTGCATATTGTGGTACGTTTGAAAAGGTGGAAATGCACCATATTAAACATATTAGAAAACGAGCTTGAGGTTGTAGGCCATTAATTTGCCTTCGGCAAATTTAGACCCCTCGCTTTAACTTGTTATCGAAGATAACAAGTAATTAGTCCCTCTTTGCCCCCCTTTAACTTGTTATCGAAGATAACAAGTAACCTCGGGGGGCTACGAGGGACGCTTCTTCAACCTCGCATTTTTTCAAGGGGTACCTTACCGTAGGTAAATCTAAAGAAGCGTTGCCCAGCCCAAGGAGGTTGAGGTTGATTCCCACCCCCTCGCTGCGCAGAAGAATTAGTTGCTCTTTGCCCTTTGGGCTATGAGCAACTTAAAGCGCCCCCCGTAGGGGGGCATGCGCAGCGAGGGGGTGGGAATCTAAAGAAGCGTCTCTCTCGCTGCGCAGAGGTTTACCCTCCTCCAGAGGAGGAGGGTATAAAGAATTAGTTGCTCTTTGCCCCCCTCTAACTTGTTATTAACTTGGTCTCATAGAGACCAAGTAACCTCGAAGATAACAAGTAATTAGTCCCTCTAATAAGTCTCTCTATAAGAGAGACGCTTCTTCTTGCCCCCCTTTAACTTGTTATCGAAGATAACAAGTAACCTCGGGGGGCTACGAGGGACGCTTCTTCAACCTCGGGGGGCGCTTTAAGTGGCTCATAGCCAAAGGCAAAGAGCCACTAATTCTTTATACCCTCCTCCTCTGGAGGAGGGTAAACCTCGAGCAACTTAAAGCGCCCCCTGTTATAAATTTATTGCTTTGCAATAAATTAACCTCCTTGGGCCGGGGGTCAGAAAATTGGTACGAAAACGTTGCACAACGTTTTCGTACCAATTTTCTTATTCCCAATCGTGGGGTTTTTAATCTACCGAAAGGTAGAGGATTAGTTGCTCTTTCAGCTTAAGAAGAAGCGTCTCTCTATAAGAGAGACGCTTCTTCTATACCCCCTGGGTATACCCCTGGAAATTGGGAAGCTTTTTTTTACAAAAAGCTGGTTGAGAGCGGCCCCTCAAAGGGGGGTTCAAGTGTTAAAAATAGGTTGATACATGGTCAACTGCCTTGGGCAACTAGCTCTCTGCAGCCCCTTGACGAGGGGCCACACAAAAGGACGTTTTTAAACGTCTCTTGCAGGGCTGGGTCTAGTCAAGATTTTTTTGACGTTGGCGAACAGGAGGAGCCGATTGTTGACGTGTTGAGCGAAGATGAGCCTTTTAGCTCATCTTCCGACGCGGTGCGACGCCCCGACACACAGCGCTTCGAAATAATACCTGTTGGTAGGGGGTATAAGTGGAAAAACAACAAAAATCTTCTCCCTAACATTTTAAACGCAAGGTTTCTTGCTTTAAGTCATTCGAAGAAGCGCCCCATTAATTTGCCGAAGGCAAATTTAGACCCCTCGCTGCGCATTTTTTCAAGGGGGGCAAGAGGTTTACCCTCCTCCTCTGGAGGAGGGTATAAAGAAGCGTCTCTCTTATAGAGAGACGCTTTAAGTGGCTCATAGCCCAAAGGGCAAAGAGCCACTAATTCTTCTTAGAATGACTAATTCTAGGCCAAACATGGTTTGGCTAACTGATATCATGAAACTAGATGCTACTAGCATCGTTGAAACAGGCGGAAAAATGGAGGTTTTAACGATACTTGACGTCGCCGACGGTCGTATCGTTGGTTGGGCCTGCCACTCAAAAATTAACGACGCCCACGTTGTTAATCTTTTGGGGCCTTTAGTGGCTCAAATAAAAAGAAGTAAAGAGCTTTTCCCTGAGAACGAAACTCCTTTCCTTATTATTCACTCGGATCGAGGGGAACAGTTTAGGTCTAACCGTTATTGGAATTTTAGTGTTATTAAAGAAGCGTCTCTCTTATAGAGAGACTTATTAAATGAGGGGTTTTTGTATTTATCTCATTCAAACCAAGCTACGCCCACTGATAATAGCCCTCAAGAAAGGGTTCAAATAACTCTGTTTACAGCAGAGAGGTTAAGTACTGGGCTAGGTTGGGTTACCCAGAGGGAGCGCCTGCGCAGTTAAATACTAAGACTGAGTTGCGACTTTTAGTTGCTGGCATCATTGATAATTACAATACTACGCATGCCAATGAAAGATCCTTAGGTATGACACCTAACGAAGCTACTTTCGCTTTTTACCTTGCTGACGCTGCGGGGCGCTTCTTCTGGCACCAAAAGCTCTTTTGGCTTACGCTAATATACCTACGGCGGAAACCGCCGAAATTCAAACTTATTTAGGACAAGTAAAAGAAAATGCTTTTATTACAAACCGAACAAACCCAACGGACTTTGTTCAGTTTCAAAGAAACAACGCTCTTAGAATGGAAGCTTTTCAAAGAAATTAGTCTCTCTTATAGAGAGACGCTTTAAGTGGCTTAAATTGTTAACCCCAGAGGGGTTAACCTCGAGGTTGTAGGCCCCGTAGGGGTACCTTACCTACGGTAAATCTAAAGAATTAGTTGCTCTTTGCCTTTGGCGCTTCTTCGAGCAACTTAAAGCGCCCCCCGAGGTTGAAGAAGCGTCCCTCTCGCTGCGCATTAGCCCCCCGAGGTTACTTGTTATCTTCGATAACAAGTTAAAGGGGGGCAAGAAGAAGCGTCTCTCTTATAGAGAGACTTATTAGAGGGACTAATTACTTGTTATCTTCGAGGTTGAAGAAGCGTCCCTCGTAGCCCCCCTTTAACTTGTTATCGAAGATAACAAGTAACCTCGGGGGGCAAAGAGGGACTAATTACTTGGTCTCTATGAGACCAAGTTAATAACAAGTTAGAGGGGGGCAAAGAGCCACTAATTCTTCAAGCTGCAGCTAGACAATATTGCTCAAGCAGAGCAGATAAAATCTGATCTGGCGGAGTTTCGCTTGTTATTAAACTCGCCACAAAGCAAAAAGAAAGCAGCCCCGGCCCAAGGAGGTTAATTTATTGCAAAGCAATAAATTTATAAAAGGCTTGATTCGCCTAAGGAAATTAGGGATCCTTTCTCCTTAATGGCGTTAGAAAGCTTTATAAGCTACGCGTTTGGGGGTAAAAGCATAAAAGCTAATCAAGTTAGGGACGCAATAGCAGTTGTACTTTTAGTAGGTTTAGGTATTAGGATTTCAGAGGTTGTTGCCGTTAGGCATTCAAATATTCTTGGTTTATTTGTCTACCGTCCCCTTTTATGGAACTTTGTCTTAATACTCTTTTGGAACCTTGTTTCACAGTTCCACCTTTATATATAATAAAATAATAAAGATAAAATTATCTTTATTATTTTATTATATATTTTTTTGGTACAAAAAAATTCTTTTACTAGAACACGGCGCAGCCGGCAACCGCGTCAGCGGTTGCAAAATACTTAACTAGTAGGCTTACCCCCGCGAGGGAACTAGTTAAGTATCTTAATTGAAATAGCCGCTTAAAATACTGAATAAAGACATTAATAATTGCGGTTTAAAATAATAAATAAAATAAATATAATATTAGTTCCAAGAAAGATAATTAAATATTAATTCCAAAAAAATATAATATAATATATAGTACTTAGTAAATAATTATTTTTAAAGAATAAATTAATTGTTAAGTTAAAACGCTCATAGATATTTTAATATCTATTAGGAGACCTTTAGTTTTTATTAATCTTTTATTATTAAATGCTAATTGTATATACTTTGTTTATATAGCAGACATACGTTATTTTAAAAAATTTATATTATGTCAATGGATTCCTTATTTAAAACAGAAGGTCAAGTGGGTAATTATGGTAATTTAGATTTTACTCCTCCTCCGGAGGATGTGTTAAATTTAATATCTAAAAATCCAGGCTCTTTATTTGCTATTATCTTACATGCTGTTTCTTATTCTTTTACAGATAAAGAAACAAAAGCTTTGGTGGAAGGCATTAATTTGGTTACTACTTCAGGTGGTGTTGCAACGGGTGAAGGTGCTATTGGTTATAGTATTACTAATTATACTTATCGTCCAAGAAGTATAAAAACGGCAATGGAAGAATTGTCAAAGAAAGACTTTCCTATTTATTGTATTTTTGTAACAACGGTTTCTTCAAAAGGTAAAGTAACTTTTCAAGATATTTATTTTCTTGAAGACATTATTGAACGTTTAGAAGCAACTAATTCTAGTTCAATTGTAGATTTATTTGCTGATTTGGGTTTATCTAAAAAGGCTGGTCCTATTTTGGAAGATGAAGATTTAGATTTAAAATCAGAGGCTAAAACTGAGGTTGTTTCTAGTTCAATTGTAGATTTATTTGCTGATTTGGGTTTATCTAAAAAGGCTGGTCCTATTTTGGAAGATGAAGATTTAGTTTCTTTAGAAGCTCCTGTTTCTTTAGGTTCAACTTTAAGTAAAGGTTTTTCTTCAGTTTCAAAATCTGTAAAAAAACAAGGTAAAGGTAAAGGTAAATCTTTAAGTGCGCTTTTAGCTCAAACAGAAAGTGATAATGTAGCAGACATTTTTGAACGCGCTATTTCTGTTTCTTCTGGTTCAGTTGTAAATGGTCTTTATCGTTTTATGTTTCGTTGGACATTTACTGTAAATGATCGTTTAAATGAGACTAATTTTAGAAATAAAGATTATATTATAAATGTATTAAAAATGCATGATATTGAAATTCTTTATTTTCAATTGGAAAAAGGTGAGCTAACTGGTAAGCTTCATTGGCAGGGAGCTTTTAAGTGTTTAAAGAAAAAACGTCCTATTCCTTTAGGTCAGAAATTACAAAAACATTTATTTGGTGTTGATTTGCGTCCTGTAGCTGGTGATTGGAAGGAAGCAAAGGCTTATGTAACTAAGGAGGAAACTCGTGTTGAAGGTCCTTATGTTTATCCTTCTAACACCTCAGAACCTAAATAGTTTAAAAATGTCTTTTCAAGATGATTCAGATTGGAAAGATTTAGAGCTTTTTCCTTGGCAAGTTGTAGGCCATTAATTTGCCTTCGGCAAATTTAGACCCCTCGCTTTAACTTGTTATTAACTTGGTTAGTTTTGCCTCTATGAGGCAAATCAACCTCTCATAGAGACCAAGTAATTAGTCCCTCTAAGAAGAAGCGTCTCTCTATAAGAGAGACGCTTCTTTATACCCTCCTCCAGAGGAGGAGGGTAAACCTCTTGCCCCCCTTTAACTTGTTATCGAAGATAACAAGTAATTAGTCCCTCTTTGCCCCCCTTTAACTTGTTATCGAAGATAACAAGTAACCTCGGGGGGCTAATGCGCAGCGAGAGGGACGCTTCTTTAGATTACCACCCCCATAGGGGGTGGGAATCAACCTCAACCTCGGGGGGCGCTTTAAGTTGCTCGAAGAAGCGCCCAAAGGGCAAAGAGCAACTAATTCTTCTGCGCAGCGAGAGGGACGCTTCTTCAACCTCGAAGATAACAAGTAATTAGTCTCTCTTTGCCCCCCTTTAACTTGTTATTAACTTGGTCTCATAGAGACCAAGTAATTAGCCCCTCTTTGCCCCCCTTTAACTTGTTATCTTCGATAACAAGTAACCTCGGGGGGCGCTTTAAGTTGCTCGAAGAAGCGCCCAAAGGGCAAAGAGCAACTAATTCTTCTGCGCAGCGAGAGGGGCGCTTCTTCAACCTCGAAGATAACAAGTAATTAGTCCCTCTTTGCCCCCCTTTAACTTGTTATCTTCGATAACAAGTAATTAGTCCCTCTTTGCCCCCCTTCGGGGGGCTACGAGGGACGCTTCTTCAACCTCGGGGGGCGCTTTAAGTTGCTCATAGCCCAAAGGGCAAAGAGCAACTAATTCTTTAGATTTACCGTAGGTAAATCAACCTCTGCGCAGCGAGAGGGACGCTTCTTTAGATTCCCACCCCCTCGCTGCGCATTAGGGGGTGGGAATCAACCTCAACCTCGGGGGGCGCTTCTTCTGCCTTCGGCAGGAGACGCTTTAAGTGGCTCATAGCCAAAGGCAAAGAGCCACTAATTCTTCAACCTCGCATTTTTTCAAGGGGTACCTTACCGTAGGAGGTTAGTTCTTTACCTCTTTGAGGTAAAGAACTTATAAATCTAAAAAAGAGTTGTTGGCTTTAGTTAAAGGTCCTGTTCATCATCGAAAAATAGTTTGGATTTTTGACCCAGATGGTTGTGGTGGTAAGACTTCTTTTGCTAAGAAGCTTTTTTATGAGGTTAATTGTTAACCCCTCGCTGCGCATTAGGGGTTAACAATTAACCTCAAAGAACATGAACATCCTGAAAAGGTTTTTATTTCAGATTGGAGTAATAGTCGTGATATTTTGCATGCTCGTGCTGAGCAGATGGATACTAAGATTGTTATTTTAGATTTAACTCGTGCTAAAGTAGACTAAAGTAGACTAAAATAGCCTACAATAGCATTAAGTAACTCAAAAAAGAACCGTAAAAAGTATTCTGATTAGGTTTAAAAATAAATATCTATTTTAATGAGTTTTTTTTACTATTTATTATAAATTAAAAAGACTCATTAAAATAGATAGTAAATAACGTTTACTTTTTAAACCTAATCAGAATACTTTTTTTCGATTTCAATTTCTAGAAAACTAACCCAATCGCTTAAAAGAATTAAGCGTTGGGGGTCTAATTGTGGGTTGTTTTTAAAAACAACTTCCAAATAACCCTTTAATTGACATAAATTTGTGTTAAATCCACATTTTTTTTTCCTTATGTACTACGTCTAATAGTGGCAAACCATTTAATATACTGAAAGTCAGTTGTGGAAACTCTTTCTTACTATTAAGGTGATGAGCTACTATTTTACCTTCCTTTGTACTAACCCCGGTAATCACGCATTGATTATTATATATTGATTTTATTTTTCGACTCCAATCACGTGTTGATTGTGGTTGAAAACCTTTTTTAGATTTACCTACGGTAAGGTACCCCTTGAGGTTCCCCTACGGGGTCGGGGCCTACAACTTCCATCTGTGTAATGAAAAACTTATCAGGTAAAATTAGAGGAGTAGAGTAATGATCTTTATTCATTAAATCCCTCCTCTAAACTGATAAAATAATTAAAATCTTTTTCGCCTAAAAATTGTATAATGTTCTCTAATTGCATGCCTTCAGCTCTTAGACTTTTGTGAGGTTGACCTGTTTTTATGGGGTCAATAGGCGTATTACGGATGAGGCTAGGAACGTTTTTTAAAGTAACTAGGAATTGTTCCCATAAAGAACGGCTCCTACCATTTAAAAAAGAACCGAATTCTTTTATGTAAAATAAATTTAGATAAAAATTTCTTACTGTTCTAATGTTACTTAAATACGACAACTGTTCTATAGACCAAAAATCACAAGACAACGGATTGTTAGAGGGAACAGAAAAGCTCTCACACCCAAAAAATTCAGCTGTTTTCGTTAATAAGTCTCTCTATAAGAGAGACTAATTACTTAATTTTTTATTTAAAATAACAAAAGATAAAACATTTGAACGAGGGTCACCTCTAACAACTGTAATGTCTTGGATTTCTGTGCTACTGCCACCTGTACCGCAGTACCTGCGGGTACAGGTGGAGTACCTGGTAGGCTTACAGGTGTTGTCGTGATTACCGCAGGTAAACCCCCGCTAGGAGGACTATTAGTCTCTCTTATAGAGAGACTTATTACAGGCGGACTTGGAGGGGTACTACCAGAAATTGTAGGACCACCACTCAAAGTTGGTGCTGTAGAACTCTTGAGGAAGCCGGAGGAACAGAAACAAGAATAGTAGGGCTCGGAGTGGCGCTACCCCCTGTAGGGGTAGCGCCACTCGGTGTTAAAGTAGTACTAGGAGGACTACCGCCACTAAAATAAGGTGTAAGACCCCCTGGTTTAGATTTATAAGTTCTTTACCTCTTTGAGGTAAAGAACTAACCTCCTACGGTAAGGTACCCCTCGCTTCGCATTTCCCCTAATGCGAGGTTACTTGTTATCTTCGATAACAAGTTAAAGCGAGGGGTCTAAATTTGCCGAAGGCAAATTAATGGCCTACAACTTTCACTAAGCTTAAATTAGCGGTTTGGAGAGTACTAAGAATATACCCATCATTAGGGTATATTCATGCCTCCTCCGTTTTTAGTAGTATCCGAGATAAAACTATCCGGATTTATAAGCGGTGCCGATGAGTTTTTACTATTTGCAATTAGCCCTACTGGCAGTGCATTTAGAACAGGTAAGTACTGCATAATATTAGTCTCTCTTATAGAGAGACGCTTCTTCTTAGGCAGAAGGTGCTTCTCTTCTGTTTTAATTGCAAAACATAATTTTAAATTAGTTAAATTCCCGTTAACATCTTTTACCGGAAAAGTAATAGGAAGTTCCAACAGTTTACAAAAGAAGTCTTACCACCAAGGTAACTTCATTTACGTTCGACTGACGGTTTAAAACCTCCAGTGTACGACTGATAAACGGTAATCTATGACTACCAGTCTCACTATTGTTACTAGTACCCAAACTGCTGGTACGTATTAAAAAAGTACGCCCAGAAGGAAAATGTTCTACGCCGGTTAAACCCCCAGCTAAAGTAAAGGGTTTATTAACTAATTTCTTTTCAGCTAAGCTAGCTAATTCTAATTTTAAAGAGATTTGTTCAAGAACCACCTGATTGCTTACCAGATTGAAAAGGTATTTATCAAAAATTATATTTTTGATAACTTCCATAATCGATTCAGCAGGAATTTTAGCGATGTTGTTTTCAATAACTAACATATAAAAATTATATGTTTCTGGCATATAATTAAGTGCGTTAGTATGAGCGTACATATCAACTAAAATAGTTTGACGCGAGGTGTTTATTAACTGGGTAGCATTAGCCACGCGCTCTAAAAGGTATTTAAATAACATTTTAACCTCAATCACGTCTCCGATATTAAAAATGTAAGCTGTTTTACCAAAATTTGCTGATTGACCAATGGTAATCGTAAGAACGTCATTTTTATTAGCGTTACGTAACCAAATAGTTTGCTCAGGAGTTAAAGGTAAGCTTTGTGATTGTAGATTTAACAATTCCCAGATTACACCTTTTTCGTAATTACTACTAGGTGGAGTAGATATTAAATCTAATTTAAATTGATTATTATCAGAGATAATAATACTAAATTCAGATCCCCCTGAAGTTGTTACTTTAAATTTGCTTACTCCAGCAACATAAGCGCCTGTTGAACCAAACTCAATAGTACCTGAACCTGAACCTGAACCTCTAGGAGAGGGGGTATTAAAACTAGTAGTTCCACCACCACTCCAGGTGGTAATGCTAAAACAACAATACACAGAGGTTAATGCGCAGCGAGGGGTTTTTTAAACGTGTAGATGAAAAAGTAGGACCAAACCCTCTTGGTTGTAGGTCTATAGGACTGCTTAAACCAAAATATGAAAAACTTTTTTTAAAATTTATTGATAAGAAAATTTTGCCTCCAATTTTTAATATTTTTACTTAATTATTACTAACCTTGTGTTAGGTCTTTAGTCGTATCAAAACAATTAAATTAAAACCCCCTCTCGCTGCGCAGAGGTTTACCCTCCTCCAGAGGAGGAGGGTATAAAGAATTAGTTGCTCTTTGCCCTTTGGGCGCTTTAAGTTGCTCATAGCCAAAGGCAAAGAGCAACTAATTCTTTATACCCTCCTCCTCTGGAGGAGGGTAAACCTCGAGCAACTTAAAGCGCCCCATTAATTTGCCGAAGGCAAATTTAGACCCCTCGCTGCGCATTTTTCAAGGGGGGCAATAATAGATAGATCTTATATTCTTAACACTACCTC
>Ga0316232_1002157_pt1 | contig 21266 bp, 11 predicted proteins | sample TBHtaG_FD_206006 | JGI IMG/M metagenome (GOLD analysis project Ga0316232, IMG submission 206006) | Freshwater microbial communities from Trout Bog Lake, Wisconsin, USA - TBH18025_13 | ecosystem: Environmental > Aquatic > Freshwater > Lake > Hypolimnion/Profundal zone | place: USA: Wisconsin... | reverse complement strand
TGGGGCCGTGTCTGGCTTTACGACCGTGAATCTCCCGGTTTCGGATACTCAATACCGATACACTTGGAACAACCTGTTGGCGTCGAACGGCAGCATCGTGTTGCAGTCGGCGGTTCCCTTGGTGAACACCAACCCGGCGACCGCGAACTTCATAGGCGTGCCCGGGTCGAACAACACGCTGAACTTCACTTGGGCGGCCGACCACCAGGGCTGGCAGTTATACACGAACAACGTGGGACTGACCGCGCCAAGTGCCTGGTATCCGTTGGCGGGTTCATCCAATGGCGTCAGCGCCACGATCACGATCAATCCGGCGCAGCCGCAGGTGTTCTTCCAACTGCGCTATCCGTGAGCCTTTGAACCGAAGGCGGAACTGCGTTGGGAACGGTGGGGTGCGGGTTTTAATAGGCTCTGCACCCCGCTCTGACACAAGTTTTATGAAAAGAAAAATGACTTCAGGCGTTCTGATTGGCGCGATATTTCTGTGCGGCACCCTTTTGAGGGGCGGCGCTGAAGGCGGTCAACCATCGGTGGCGAGTGACGCCGCTGGCCAATCTGGTCCCTACCCAGGTTGTGTGAGGATCTTCGACGGAAAGAGTTTCGACGGGTGGGAAGCTGACCCAGCAACGTGGAGCATCGTGGAGGGCGCGATGCGCGGCGTCGGCGGCACCTCCCGTTTGGCCTATACGAAAGCTGACTACGGCAGTTTCCGCCTTATCTTCACCGCCCGAATGAATCCCGTGAACGGTGACCACCTTGGAGTTCTTTTCTGGGGAGACCGCCCTGCGGATCCGGCAAAGCCCAAGATTGACAATGCTGGCTGGCTTCAATTCATGCCGCCCTTTGGCGGGATGTGGGATTACCACCCGCCGCAACACCATAATTTGCCGCACGCGACGTTGGCGCCGGGAGCGAAGGATTCCACCAAGTGGACGACGACGGAAATACTCTGCGATTTGGAAAAGGGCACCCTGCGCGCAGCCGTGGACGGTGTCGAAATTGTCCGCTACACCCATCCGACCCCCGCCGAACGCGCCGATAGAGAAAAGCGCATCATCGCTGGTCCCATCGGAATGTTTCGTCACGGCGGTGGTGCTTCAGAATATAAGGACATTTATGTGGAAGCCAATCCGAAGGAGGACAAGTTAATCACTGTGAAATAGCCAGCCGCCTCCCCGCGGAGCATCCAGAGGGCCAACGCAAAAACATATCTTTGGTGGAGGTCATATTCTGCAAATCGCGATGGATTTGCGAAATGCTCAGGTTTCATTTTTCGCAAAGGAGAATGAGGGTGCGATCACGTTGGCTGCGACGGAGCGCAGGGGCTGGCGGGGACGGCCGGTGGATTGGCCGTCCCCGCTCTTTCCTTTAACTTGTTGGTTTTTTGAACATGAAGTGTGTTGTTCTAAGTTGGTTGCTCCTGGCAGCGACTGTGAATCCTGTTCCCGCCCAGACCTTCGCCTCGGTCACCATCGGTGGGGGCGGCTATGTGGACGGTCTCATCTCCTGTCCCGCTCAAACGAACCTGTTCTACGCCCGGACGGACGTGGGCGGGGCCTACCGCTGGGACGAACCGAGCCAGTCTTGGATTTCGCTGCTGGATTGGTGCTCGCCCAGTCAGACTTCCTACCAGGGGGTCGAATCCATCGCGGTGGACCCGGAGTCACCCAATCGGCTATATATGGTGGTGGGCACTTCCTATTGGAACAATGACATCACCGCCGTGCTTTGCTCCACCAACTACGGCGCGAACTTTACCGTGGTGAATGTCACTTCCCTGTTTCAAGCAAATGGAAATGGCAATGACCGGAACAAGGGCGAAGAACTCGCGGTGGACCCAAACTTGGGGAGTGTGCTCATTTGCGGCAGCCGTGCCAACGGCCTGTTCAAGAGCACCAATTACGGGGCCACTTGGACCGCCGTGTCCAGTTTCAACACCAACCTCACGCCGCCCAGCCAGAGCATCAGTTTCGTGAAGTTCGACCCCAAGTCCGGCTCGCCGGGATTCGCCACGCCGCGCATTTTTGTGGGGGTCTTTTCCACCGGGAACAACCTGTTTGTGAGCAACGATGGTGGGGTTACGTGGAGTGCCGTCACGGGAAGCCCGGCGGCTTCGGTGCCGGAACGGTGTGAACTGGCCAACAATAACCTCCTGTATGTTGCCTACGGCATAAACAACACCGGTTGTCTGATGAGCTACAACGTTACCAACCAGGTTTGGGCTAATTGCACTCCCGGCGGTGTGGCGCAAACCTACGGTGCCATCAGCGTTTGCGTAACCAATCCCAATCTGATGATCGCGACGACCTACAGCGTATGGGATTATCAACCGTCTTGGGGCGGGTATGGGGACAAGATCTATGTGAGCACCAATGCCGGGACGTCATGGATTGACCTGTTTGGCAATGACCAGATCAACATGAACGCCAATGGTTTTCCGTGGGTCGTCGGGTCAGCCATTCACTGGGCGGGCACGATCGTCATGGACCCGTTCAACCCGAACCGGATTTTCGTCGGTTCTGGCCAGGGCGTTTGGAGTACTACCAATCTCAATTCCGGGCGGGCCGCTTCAACTTGGAACTTCACCGACAAGGGTTTGGAGGAAACGGTGCCTATCACCTTCCTCAGTGTGCCGAGGGGACCCTTCATCAGCTCGGTGCGAGATGTCAACGGCTATGTGCACACCAATATCCAGGTGGCGCCCAGCAGCCGGATCAGCCAATCTTCGGGATTGGCCTATGCCGCCCAATTGACCAATTTTGTGGTCCAAGCGGTCAACGGTGGCGGACTCAATTATTCCACCGGATTGCCCGTGACCTGGACCGCCTTCGCCACGACCCCTTCTGGCATGGCGGGAGGAACGCCCGCCGTGGGTGCCGACGGCAAAACGGTGCTGTGGAACACCACCGTGAGTAATGTTAATACTTGCTATGTAACGGCCAACTTCGGCGCCAGCTGGACGGCAAGCACCGGGCTTACTTTTGGTTGCGCGCCGCTGGCAGACCCAGTGAACCCATCCAAGTTTTATGCCTATAACAGCGGGAATGGCTACGCTTACGCAAGCACCAATGGAGGATTGAGTTTCCTGAGCAGCGGCTATGCTGGTAGTGGCGGCTCGATGCGATTTGCGGTGGCACCGGGTTTGGAGGGCCATCTTTGGATCGCGACTTACGGCGGTGGTCTGCAGTATTCCACCAACTCAGGGGTTTCATTCAGTTCGGCGGGCGTAGCCGAGGCGGATGCGGTGACCTTCGGAAAGACGGCTCCCGGAGCAACGTATCCCACACTATTTATCTGGGGCAGGCCAACGGGTTCAAGCACGGTTGGAATGTATCGCTCGACCGACCGAGCGGCAAGCTGGGTGCGCGTCAACGACAACGCGCATCAGTACGGCGGTCTCGGCGGCGGCACGGGCGTGATCGAAGGCGACAAGAACTCCTTTGGACGAGTCTTCATGAGTTCGGCGGGGCGGGGCATGCCCTACATAGCACCTGCGCCGCAATCGAATTACTACAACCAAGCGGTTTTCTCTTGCGCCCCTTCTGCTTTTTATGAATTGAATGAGCTGAGCGATCCTTCGGCGGGTGGGGTGCCGGCTTATGATTGTGCGGGAGGCTATAACGGCACCTACGGTGCCACCACCAAGAACGGCTTCAATGGCATTTCCGGCCCCGTTCCGCCAACCTACCCGGGTTTCCTGACCAACAACTCCGCTTTGAAGACGACGGGTGGCGACGGCAATTCCATTGTTACGCTGCCAAACCTCAATTTGAACACCAACACCATCACCATCCTGGCCTGGATCAAGCCCAACACCCTGGCCGTCAACCGGGGAATTGTTTTTTGCCGCGGTAATGGCACGACTGCCGGCCTGTGCCTCGGAAATGCGGGAGACAATGCACTTGGATACAATTGGAACAACAACGCGGATGCGTACAATTGGGACTCGGTCCTCGTCCCCAATACAAATGAATGGGCAATGGCGGCTTTGGTGGTCTCCCCCAGCAACGCGGTCATCTACCTGATCAGCCCAACCAAAGGGGTGCTTGCAGCCACCAACAACGTGGCCAACGGAAACCAGTCTTTCGCCAATCCGACCACCATCGGAGCGGATGTATATAGCACCGCCACTCGAACTTGGGACGGGGGCATTGATGAGGTGGCAATTTTCAACTCCTGCCTCTCTGCGTCACAAATCAAAAACCTGTACAATGCCGGGCTTGGCACGTTCAGGAATCCGCCCATCATTGGCCAACAACCCGCCGGGCTGACGATCTTTACGGGGTCGACCGCCAACCTGAGTTTCAGCGCCAATGGTGCCGGGCAACAATATCAATGGATGTCCGGACCGGTGGGCAGCGGTACCTACACCAACGTCCCGTTGGGTGGCCGCATCAGCGTCCAAACCAATGGCACCCTGGTGATCAGCAACGTGCAAACTTCCGACCAACTGGACTACGTGGTGGTGGTCAGCAATATGGCAGGCGCCGTCGTGAGCAGCCCCGCCACGCTCACGGTCCTCCAGCCCAATGCGCCTTTGGGACCGATTTATTCGGTCAATGGCTTGGCTGGAACAGGAGGCGGAACCGGCGACCTTACCGTCACGCCGAGCATTGCGCCGGCCGGGAGCACTGCCCTGACGGATTTGAACCAAACGGGCAACCTGGGGTTTGGTCCGGGATTTGACGGTACCCCCGGGCGCGCTATCGCCAGTGGGGACGTCACCCGAAGTGGTACCGAGTGCTTGGCGGGCACCTTGGGTCCGGCAAGTTCGCTCGGGGCATTCACCATCACTTTTTGGGTGAACAGCGCCACTGCCGCTTACAACAACCAGCGCATTCTGGACGTTTCCACGGGATCACCCCCCACCACGGGCACCGCTGATGGCAACGTGGTTTTTATTTCGTGGAATGGCTATGGCGGGATTCAGTATAAGGTCAATAACGGCGGCGGGGATATCGCCTTCGAGTCGGCGGGTGGCGGTTGGAATGGGGGACCGTTGGTGGCGAATACCTGGTATTATGTGGCGCTGACCTATGACAGCGTGGCGGGGGCGGCATACCTGTTTACGGGGGGCACAAATATTCCCGCCACCGAGCAATGGTCGTTCAGCTCAGGAGTTTGGGGTTCGGGGGTCGCGCAATTCAGCAACTCGACCTCCATCATGCTGCTGAACCGCCCCGTTACTACGGCCAGCAACTCACGCGGCTTCCCGGGGGCAATTGACAACGTGAATATCTATGCCGGGGCGTTGACCGCCTCGCAAATCGAGGCGGTCCGCTATACCGAGGCCACCCCGACAAATACCATTCCGTATGTTGCCGCGCCGATCGTCACCCCCGGCACCACGGTTACGGCCCTCACGCCGGTGACCCTGACAGGAGTTGCCGGCGGGTATCAACCAGCTTATCAATGGCAGACGGATGGCGGCAGCGGCGGCAGCTTCACCAATATTTCTTATGCGACCAACCTCGTTCTGTCGTTGATCCCGCTAAACCGGCTGGTTGCTTACAACCTCCGCTACCAATTGGTCGTGAGTAATGCCTCTGGCGGCGGCGCGGTGACTTCGCCAGTCGCGATTCTGACGGTGAATCCAGCACCCATCGTCAAGCCCGCCTCCGTGCTCCTTACCTCCGTGTCAATTCTGCAAGGCACCAACGTCCAACTCGTCGGCAGCAATTATCCGGTGGGTGCCAACGCTGCTTTCAACGTCCTCTGCACCACCAACTTGTCATTGGGCTTGTCAATCTGGTTCACCAATGGCAATATTGTCGGTAGCCGATCCTTCGATGGAACCGACGGTCGGTTTACCAATGTCGCCATCAATGCGGTCACCAATGCCCAGGTTTTCTTTCGGATTCAAGTGCCATGACAACGAAATTTTTTATGAAGCTGACAAGGATTTGCACCAATAGTGTTGGCGTCGGCATGGCGTATCTCTTCCTGGCCACCTGTGGATCGGGCAAGGACATCAATTGGCCGGACTTTGTCGCTACCAACGACTTGGTTTGGACAAACGGAATCAAACCCGACTTCTACGATGGCGCCTTTATCGGGGACGGCGTCCAAGGCGCGATGATCATGCGGGACACCGTGGACACCAACGCCGTTCGCGTTTTGATGGGGCACTACAATGCAACCACGCACTACGCCATTCCCAATTTGGAATATTGTGTATCGCGAGTTTTTGCGGGCAACATCATCATCAGCCCGAAGGGTGCATCGCCATGGCACACCATGCGCTTGAATCTGTGGGACGGCGAAGCGACCGGCACGATTACGACCGCGGATGGGAAGATCAGTTGGACTGCGTTCTGCGAACGCACGCACAACGTCTTCGTCGTCACCGTCAAAGGGAGCGGCAGCGAAGCCGGAGCGGCGGCTCGTGTGCGCGAGGAGTGGGGCATCACTCCGTGCCTTTATCTGAAGAAAGCAGATCCAAAGCCTTTCGCGGCGTATCTGCCGCCGAAGCCCGAACTCAGCCAGTCCGGAGAAATGAATCTGGTGACGCAAAAGATGAAAACCGGCGGCGCTCATGTCGTCGCTTCGCAATTGGTTCGGGAAGAAGGCCAAACGCGGTTGTTCGTTGCCATTGGCACGGCGGAAGATGCCGATATCAACCGTGCGGCCAACAACGCGGCGAAGGATGCCGTAGGCCGGGTTGAGGCCGCGGTAAAAGAAGGCGGCGCGGCATTGACCCAATCCCACCGGAATTGGTGGCACAACTATTTGCAGAGCAGTTACCTTGAAATCCCCGATGATCCTTATTGGCAGAAATTCTGGTGGCGGCAGCTTTACAAATTCGGCAGCGCTTCATCGGAAAATTCTGATTTGGTCATGGACACGCAAGGTCCGTGGCTCTGGGACAGCGGTTGGGCCGCGATTTGGTGGAACTTGAATGTGCAGTTGTCCTATTATCCAATGTTCAGCGCCAACAAGCTGGCCGCCGGCAAATCGCTGATTAATGGCGTGAACCGCATTTACAAATCTGGGGCGCTGCACGAAAACGCGCGGCCCAATCCGGGCATCACCATCGGCCGCGCCACGACCCAGGATGGCCGAGGTTCGTGGGGCAACGAATACGGCAACCTGCCGTGGGTGCTGCAATGCTATTGGAAATACTGGCGCTATTCAGCCGACGACACGATCGGTCGCGCGCTCTTTCCGATGTTGAAAGACAGCGCTGCATTTTTGCAGTCGGAACTGAAGCCGGACACAAATGGCGTATGGCACATGACCGTCTCGCGTTCGCCGGAATACAGCGACACGCTGCATCCCGATGCAAACTACGCATTAATGTCCACGCGCTGGGTATTGCAAACCCTGCTGGCGATGAACGACGAATTGAAATTCAACGATCCGCAAACCAATGACTGGCGGAACACGCTGGAGCATCTGGCGCCTTATCCGGTGGACGAGCACGGCCTGCGGATTGATGCCGACCAGGGCTTTGACATGAGCCACCGGCATTATTCGCATTTGCTCGCCATTTACCCCTACCACATCCTCACGCCGGAGCAGGGCGACCAAGCGCGGGAACTGATCATTCGCTCCGTCAACCGCTGGCAGGATTTGAAAGGCGGTCAGGCCGGCTACACGTTTACGGGCGGATGCGCCATGTTTGCCACGCTCGGCGAGGGGGACCGCGCGCTGGCCACGCTGGATAAATTGAAGCCGCTGCTCAAACCCAATACCATGTATTGGGAAGGCGGCGGTGAAGTGGTGGAAACTCCACTTTCCGGCGTCGAGAGCATTGATTATCTGCTGTTGCAAAGTTGGGGCGGGGTCATTCGGATATTCCCGGCAGTGCCGCAACGCTGGAAAAACGCGACCTTTCACGATTTGCGCGCTGAAGGCGCCTTTCTGGTTTCCGGCGCGATTCATGATGGAGTTATCCAGAATGTCAATATTCGCAGCGAGGCCGGCAAGACCTGTGTCGTGCTCAATCCTTGGGCCGGACGGGAATTGTCCGTGGTTGACGACAGCGGTAAGAGAGTGGGCATGACTCGGATTGGCAAATATTCTTCATTCGCTACCACCAGTGGAACGCGCTATTGGCTGCGTCCATTGGAATAGCTTCATCTATTTAGCGATGGAGTCTTGGTAACGAAATGTGTCTGGGGCAGGTTGGATTTTGCGAGTCTATTGGTGCAATGAAGGCAACGCTCCAGGACTGAACTCTTCATTACTGTTTTCTTGGTATCATACGATTCTACGACATGACGTTTTTCGTTGTTCGTGGCAAAATTACAGCCTAATCACCATTTGACAATTTGAGGTTGGCGTGGTGAAACACAAAAACGCAAATGAAAAAACTGAATTTTAGCGACATATTCCCGCGCCGGCCACGGGTCGTCGGCTTCACCCTGATTGAATTGCTGGTGGTCATCGCGATCATTGCCATCCTGGCCGCGATGCTACTGCCCGCATTGGCCAGCGCGAAGCGCCGGGCTCAAGAACTCAAGTGTAAGAGTAATCTCAAGCAAATTGACTTGGGCTTGTTCATGTATTTGAATGATTACGGTTCAATTGCGCGCAACAACACCACTGGCAACTGGGTGCCCAGCCTTGCTTCCGTCCAGCAAGGACTCATGACCGCCGCTTATTGCCCACTGGCCACCACCAACAACCACGGGTTTGTGGCGACTGGCGGTAGCGCTTGGGGCACGGCCACGATTCCCTGGATTGGAAATGATGGCGTGCCCTCGGACAGCGCCAGTTACTTCCTCAATGCCTGGATCTATACTTCCGATGCGAATGTCTTGGGCTACATCGGCGGCCAACCGGGCCAGTTGTTTGGGAAGCAAAGCAACATCCGTTTCACCTCCCAAACGGTCCTGTTTGCGGATGGTATTTGGGAGGATGGCTGGCCGAATTGCGGCACGGCAGCTGGCCCGGGAGATGCCATTCCATCACCCGCGAATCTATACGCGGGAAGCCCAACGGTGATGATGGGACGGATTTGCGTTGCCCGGCACGGAATCCCCAACGCGCCCACTGCGGTGTCGGGCACGTCGCGTTTTCCCGGCGGTATTAATATTGCGCTGGCTGACGGCCATGTGGAATTTGCCAGACTTGACACGCTTTGGTCGGGTTATTACTGGAGTGCAACCTCCGTCCCACAGAAGCGGCCTTGATTTACAAAAAGTGAGGAAATGCGCATGGTTTAATCCCGGACTCCGAAGTTGGGGGAGCACGCCCGCCCTCGCGTGTGGCTGGACGCGCCCCGCGTCCAGCCTCTGTGCGTGCGAACGTTTGCAAAGCACCTGGAACTTTTTCGTGCGTTCGAGGTTTTCCGCGAGGGCGCGGAAAACCGCACGCGGGGCGCGTGCGCTCCCCATCCAGCTTCGGAATTCGGGTTAATTGTTCGTCGTTGATGCCTTTGTAATCCAAAGCGCTCCCACCGTGACGAAACCTCCCGATGAACCTGGGGCGATGCGTTTCTCCTGGGTTTCGCGGCATCCTTAGGGCGATCTACCCAAGAGTCCTTATCGCTGCAGGTCGCCCGGATGTTCAGGAATGCCTGGATCGTCGAGAACTTGAATTGCCGTAGCCTGGCCGAGGTGCTTCCAGTCGCGCAAGGCCCACACTACCTTTTTGTCCGGAGTGACTTCTACAAGTTGAGTTTTTTCGCCGTTCGCTCGCGAGCAAAAGATAGTGTTTCCATTGTCGAGCCGAATACAGCTTTGGCAGCCTTTGAATCCAATTTCTGGCGGCAATTCGGAAAGCTTGAATTCCCAGACCGTCTCGCCTCGGGAATTTACTTCGCGCGTCAGTTCCTCCCTCTCGTCGGTGATGAGCGTGTTGCCATTTTTCAATCGGATGGCCGCCCACGGACTGGGAATATTGTAAGACCAAATCGGTCTCCAATCCTGGTCATATTCCGCGACGTGATTTGCCTGAAGATAAGGGATCAGATAAGTTCCTTGCGCGGTGAGGCGGGCGCGACGGAATTGGGCGTGGACGCTTTGGCCGGTGTCGGCCGTGGAAAAGTCGTGTTCCATCTCCACTTTGCCGGTCTTTTTGTTGATGATTCTGCATTTTGCGGGCGAGCCATTTTCTACCACCAGGCAGCGGTCCAGGCCGATAGGCTGGATGGTATGAATTTCACCGCCCTTGCCAGCGTCCATTCGCCAGATGATCTTCTTCTGTGGTGTCACTTCGCCGGCCCATTGCATCCGTGTGAATAGAATGTTTCCATTCGACAACAGCCAGGCGTCGTCATATTCCCAGCCTGGACCCGTGGAGTAGGTCCAGATGACTTTGCCCTCATGGACGAGGAACATTTTGTTGCACCCTTCTCCGATGTAAAGCATGGGGTGCTGGGCGAGTCCTTTGCCCGGCAATCCAGCGCCTTCCTCTGGTGAACCCTTCCCGGGCATCTCCACCGGAATTTCTTCGGGACCCACGGCGGGCACGTTGGCGGCGGTAAATTGACTTAGCGCGTCCAGTACCGGAGCAGCTTTTGCGCCGCACTCCGTGCGCTCCGGACCATGGGTGGAACAACCCGCCATGAGGAGAGATAAGCTGGCTAAGGCCGCCATGGGTTTAAGCAGGTGTGGACGCTTTGGCGCGAGCCAAGGTGACAATTGGAATTGGTTTCGATTCATAAATTGATTCTGGGGCAAAGTCCGCCCGCTTCTAATTTGCGGGCTGTGAATTCATGGATTTCCGGATCGCCGCCAACGTTTCGTTTGCGGCTTGAATTTGGCCGGGCAAAAGGCCGGGCTGCTGACGCAATTGTTCCAGTGTGGCGAGGGCCGATTTCCAGTCGCCGGCATTGACTGCGGCAACGGTAAGGTCCCAGGCTTGTTTGGCATCCATGCTGCCGGATGTGAAATCATCCACGTGCTTGGCCGTCACCGACGCAGGATCGAGCGTGGCGGAAGTGGTTGCACAGCCGGTAGTCAATAGCATTGCGGCAAACTGGAGCAGAACCACGGTCCGAATAAATTGTTTTCGGGCGAGAAGTTGTAAATTCATGGCAGATATCAAGTGTTGCGCTTGTTCAAGGCGGGTAAATCGGGATCGCCGGATGGGAAGGAACTGTCGGCTCTGGTTTGTCTGCGCCAACCTCATTGACGATCAAATCGTCGAACAGCGCCGTGTTTCGGGCGTCGTTTTCGCCTCCTGCGACCAAACCGGCCATGCCTTCAAGGTACGTCCCATCTTTGACCGAAAGTACTTCAACGTCATTGACAAATGCCGTCAGCCTTGTGCTGGAAAAGCGGAGCTTCAGATTGTTCCATCCGGCAGTTGAAAAAGTCGGAGCCTTGGCGGTCGCGAGCAATTTTCCAGGGGCTCCATTGTGCGAGTCATTGGCGACATAAAGTGCGGTGAATCCATCTTCCTGCAAACGCAGGTAATAACCTTTCGGATTGCAGCCCCAACCACCGCCCGTACTGCTGATCCGCCCCATGATGCCTGCCCATCCTCCTCCGTCCAGGCAGATGTCCGCCGACACTTCGTAATCCCGCCATTTCCGGTCGCCGATGATCGTATAGGGCATCCACTCCGGTGCCCAGCTTTGCGCCTTCTTCGTGACAACCTGCCGCAGGCATTTGCCGTTGCCGTCAGGCCGATTCGCTAGCTCGAAACCACCACAGATGTCCGCGGTATAATGCGGTTGGCAGCCCCACCACTCCGGCTGCGTGTATTCGTCGAAGGTTTCGCGATACGGGAACGGGAACGCTGACTCTGCCGGGACGGATTCAAAACCGCCTTTTTGCTGACCGGTTAAGGTGGAGATCGAATAGATCGAATCCGAGTCCAGGGTGATGCTAAAGTCTCCTTTCATTGGCACAATGTCCTCCAAGTGTACAAACTGTTCCTTCTCGTTGCTACGCCAGACGCAAAGTTTACGCGGTGAAAGGCCGCCGGTGAGGTTGATCCGCACCTTCTGTTTTTCCTTGGCGCCCTTCGTTTCGGCAATGATGCTAAAATTCGAACCTGAATCAAGCGTCACCAGGCTGCCGCCACCCGCCAGGTTGGTGCAACCACCGTTCAGGTAATTCCAACCAACTTGGCAGAATTGGCCATAATGGGCGTAGGCCCAAAGTGCCGGATTAACCACATAATGACCGCTCCACGGTGAATCTGCCACCATGACCGTCACGTTGTTATATGGTTCAATGGGATATAGGGATGACACCAAATACCAGCAGACAACTTTGGTGACGTCGTTGGAAATGAAATTCTGATTAAACGCCTGCACGAGGCTGAGTTCACAGTCGAAACCTTTCTTGTAAACGTGCTCTTCCGTATTCCAGATGGGCTTGCCGAGTCGGTTCGCCAATGCCTTGATCTCTTTCGGTGTCGGCACTTCCGACATCGTGTGATTGCCCAATATGTCCACCGCCTGTCTCAATTCGGAATCGGTTTCCAATTCCTTGCACCATCCCCACTTGTCTTTGCCCCAATTGTCAAAACCATGAATTTTCACTGGTGCCAAACCGTTTTGATCAAGCGTGAGTCGCAGTCGCTTGACGAACTCCAAATTCACCCCGCGTTCATTGCGGCAACCGATGGCATCAAAATCCAGTCCGTAAACGTTCTTCAAGCCCTGGATCCATTTGACGTAATAATCGCACATGTCCTGTGACCAGAAATTGCCATTGCCAATCCAATTGGGGCAGCCCCAAGCCACGCCATCAAGTGTGATCTTGGGATTGCGCTGCCTGGCCTCACGCATCAGCCACCATTCGTAACCGCGATGGTAGTTCTCGTCGTTACGAGCATGCATGTGACTCAACTCGGAGCCCTGTGTGGAATTGCCATCGCCGGGGATTTCAACAAACAGTGCCGACATCGAAGCGCCGAACTTGGGCTTGAACAGCAAGTCGAGTATCTGGCTGCGTTGCGGCTCGGGATAATCCTTCAGCAACACGGAAGTTGCTCCCCCGCCACTGACCGCGCCAAGCCCATCAAATCGTTTCCCTCCGGCAGTGCCAATGAGTTCAATGGTTTGGCCGGCATGGGCATGGTTGACAAGCATGGTTGCCAAAATAAACAAGTTCAAAACCATTATGCGCAGCATAGATATAGTGTATTTGAATATGAGCTATTGACTGTTGCTTGCGACTCCACGAACGGATGGTTTTATGGCTGCTCCGGGCAGGAATTCCGCCAGCGCATAAATCAGCGCCGTATTCCAGTTGATGGCGATTTCGTTGCGGGTAAAATCCTCTTGCGTGTCCGCCCAGTCCTTGGGATTTGGCTGTGGGCCGCCCACGAGCCGGCCCGGGCAGGGAATACCGAGTTTAAGCGAGGCCGAAAGCCGGTCGTGCGGATGCAGCGGCGGCTCAAAGCCAATGCCGGTCACAAACGAACGCCCAAAGCAATTCCGACCCAGCAGATAATCCACCGCCGCCAGGGCCGTCTCGCGGTATTCAGGTTTGGGCGAAACGGCTTCCGCCGCGCGCAACAAAACTGTCTGTCGCGCGACCGTGCCGTTGCTGCCCCAATACATTTTCTTGCCCTGAGGGCGCGCATAACCATCCGCTTCGCTTTCGGCGACGATGCTGTCGGCTTCGCGCAGCAGATTGTCTTTGACGGTCGCGACGAGCGCCGCATCCCGACCGGCGCGGCGCGAATCCAGATATGTCAGCATCGCCAGGTCGCGGTAATCGCCGTAGTCGAAATTCGGGTACAGCTTCGGATTTAGCTTGCGGGCGGCATTTTCAAAATCAGCGAGATAATTGGTCTCCCCCGTGCTTTCCCACAATTCCACGGCCGCCCACAGGCGCGCCGTTTCACTATTAATCTGATAGATGCCGGTGGTGAACGGATGCTTGTCGGTCGCTTGTCGTTGCGGATGTTGCGCCAGAAAGGCGTAGTTCCTTTTGGCCGCCGCGAGGCAGCGGCTGGAGAACTCAGCTTCGAATTTTTGGTAATCCCGCGCCGCCTGTGCCAGCATCGCCGCGCTCACCGCCGTGGAAGCGGTGCTCCACGACGAAAAATAGCGGGGAACGGTTTCGTACTCCGGCATTTCAAACCGGTCAAAGCCGCGCGCGGAAACCATGTGGTAAACCCCACCGTCGTCCGCCTGCATCTCGAGGAGCCAGTCCAGTTCCCACTTCACCTCGCGCAGGAAATCTGGGATGGCGGTTTTTTCCGCCGGCAATTGCAGCCGGACTCTTTGCAGCGCGCCGCCGAAATCCTCCCAGGCGCGGAGCATTACGCCCACGCTAACGCCGGCATTGACCACATATTTGTTGTAATCGCCGGCATCGTGCCAGCCGCCATTGGCAAACTTGCGAACGTGCTTGCCGCCGGCAAAGTCCAGAAACGCGTCGTTGGTGTGGCAAGCTGCGTGGGCAAAGAGTTTTCCGTCAAAGGCCGCGGAAACGGCGGTGCCGCAACGCCACAGATACATCCCCAGCATGGCCGTCTGGAAGGCATTCGTGAAAGCGCCCGTCCCGATGACAAATGGCGCAGATTTGCCAATGCCGTCAACGGCCAGTGCAAAAGCTCCCGGCTCGCGCCACGCTGAAAAATCTGCGGTGAACAAATTTTCCGCCGTGGCTTCGTTCCATTTGGGGCCGGTCATCTGGCCGGTGAAAACCGTACCGCCGTCGCTCACGCGGATCAGTTGGAAATTAGTGCAGGCAGTGGCGATGGTCGCCGCCTTCCTCATGTCCGGCAAAAAACCGACCGTGTTGAGCCGAATGGGGTTTTCCACGGCGGCAGAAGCATTCCACGCAATGGCTAGCGTGAGCAGCAGAATTTTATGGCAGAGCTTTTTCATAGATCACCACTTGAGGTTCAACTCCGTCCTGGCGCCGGACGGAACAGTGCAGGCTAGTTTGCCAGTGATGGGATCGAAAGCGTACTCCAGTTTGTTGTTTGCATCAGAAATTTCTTTGGGCGACTGTTCGCACAAGGCAACAAATTCGCCACCGTCCCGTAAGGTCACAGTGAGTTCGCTTTGGCCGTGCCACTGCTTCTTGAGGACAGCGCCGGTGCTGTTGAACTTGTCCGCCAATCCGAGCACGGCCACGCCATTTTCAACTGGCGCAAACGAGACGATTTCCCATTTCCCTTCACCCAATGAGAGCGGCGTGCGGTCGTTCTTGCCGCAGCGCCAGACTTTGCCGCTGGTTTGCGCGAAGGCTGCAAATTGGTCGCCTTTCAAGGCCGGCGCATCGGCGGGAGCAACCGTGCCGGAAAGTTCGCGCCGTTCATTTTCATTCTGGTGGTAATTGCAGTTGAAAATCCCCAGCACGGCGCAATCGCGGTTGGAATTGAAGACTTTCAGCAGCACCGGATCACGTGTGACATCGGCAAACAGGCAGTCGCGGGTTGGACGACCAATGTCGTCGCAGCGCAAAATGGTGCCGTCCGATAGGACGAGTTTGCGGAGCAGGTTGAAGTCGTGACCGTCGAGCGTGTCGGCCACATAGACCGGCGCGCCGGAAACCGCGCGGCCGGCGGCATGAAACGCGCCCATCGGATGACCGGACTGAAACATGTCCCAGTCCGGCTGCATGAATTCACCGAACCAGACGCTGACCAGTGAATTGCAGAACAGATGCTGGCCGTGCGTTTCCGGCTTGTTTGGCCAAAAATCAATCGAGGTGCGCATCAGGGTGGAGCGTGGCGAACAATAGTAAGTTTCCATGGCGTTGGCCATGCAGTTGATGAGCCGCCCGTCAAAATGCTTCGCCACGGACTTTTCCAGCGCGTCGCGATAGGCCCGCGTCAGGGCGACGCGACCACCGAGGCCATGCGCGACGGATTCGATCATGGACTGATTGTCCACCTTCACGCCGTCCACGCCCTGTTGCCGAAGGCGGCGATGGTAGTCGTCATAAAACTGCGCGATCTTCTTCGGCGGAACGACGCCAACCGCGTGGCCCCACCATTGCGTATTGTAATTGGGATGCAGGGTGAGCACGTCCCGCTCGAAATCGCGGACAGTGTCCCGCACGTCATAACCGGCGAGCGCGTGGCTGTCGAGACCGCTCCAATAGCCGGTGAACGCGTGCCAGACCAGGAATTGTTTCACCTTGAATTCGTCTTTGGCGATGCGCACGGTCGAGGAAAGATCGCCGTTGAAATTCTTTCCGGCATTGAGCGAGCGGAGCATCTGTTCGCCCTTTGGAACCTCGCAATAATCCTGCCAGCCGTCGTCAAGAACCAGAAAACGCGGTTCAACGCCGCCCTGGGTGAACGTCGCCAGACCGGCGCGGACTTTTTCCGGCGTGACGTCGCGGTAAAAGGAATTCCAGGTACACCAGCCGAAGTTGTCAATGAAATCAGGCAATGGTTTTTCGCGGCGCAATTTGCCGGTGCCGAGATGATTCATCACGGCCTTCGCACCGGCGTCGCACATTTGATAGGGATCGGTGCCAGCCATGACGAACACTGCCGTGCCGCCGCTCGCGATCGTTTCCGGGTCTGCCGTTACCCCGGTGAGCACAAGTCCATCAGCTTTGCCGGAAAGTGTGAAGACCGTCGGGCCGTCGAAAATCGGCACCAGCATCACGCACGTTTGATTGGTGGTTTCGGCGAGCAACCATTGGGTCTCCACTTTCACCGCAGAAAGCCTGGTGCCTGCCTGCGGACGCATCCAGAACGGTTCATCACGAAACAGGCTGGTAAAGCGAGTCATTCCCGTCACCCTGCCGAAGGGAGAATGAACCAGAGAACTCGCGGCACCCATTTTCAACGTCAAGAAAGTGCCGGCGCTAGATGGATCCTTCGCGAGCGTGAACGTCTCTGGAACACCCTGGAGCATCGGCTGGCCATCGCAGGCCAGCGTGCCGTTTCGCAAGGTAAACGAAGCGGACTGAACCGAGACGGCCACCAATAAGGCTGCCGCCAAAATTCCGTTGAGGCTTTCCGGTCGTATCATAAAAGCTGGCTTTGCCGCCGTAATGCGGCATTTAATTCTCTTCGATTTCTCAAAACGTTATTCAGCGCCATGTTGGAGTTGAGATTCTTGAAATCGCAATACACTGGCATGGCCAAGGTGGCTGCGCCATGCTGCCGGGCGCTGCAAATTATTCTATTGGCGATTTTAGCGTTTGGGCGCATTTTGCCTAGTCAATTGAACCTATGACACGAAAGCCGCGCCACGGCAAACGCAGTCCGTGCCGGTGTTGTTGAGCCAGCCATGGTCTTGTTGGGTCTTCCTCTGCGCATGGTGTTTGATCAGAAAGGCGGCGTTCGGGTGAGGTGGAAATTGCATTCGACTTTGTTTCGAGAATTTCATAAATAGCGCGCGTGCTTCCCAAGCCGCCAACGATTGCTTCGCGCCGCGCATTCAGAATGGGTCTGTGGCTGTTGGGAGTGTTCAGTTGGCATGGCTGGTTGCTGCCAAACCTGTGGGGTGGGAACTTTCTCGTGAACACTTACGGCGCGGATGAAGGGTTGCCGCAAAGTTCGGTCATGAGTGTGGCCCAGACTCCCGACGGCTATCTCTGGATCGGAACTTTGATGGGCGGCGTTTCGCGCTTTGACGGCTTGCGTTTTGTGAATTTTGACCTGGAAGGGACGCAAGGACAGGGACCGACGCAAGTTAATCGTGTGTTCACCGATGCTGAGGGGCGGCTTTGGGTGAACACTTTCTTTGGCTTGTTGCGTTACGAGGCGGGCAGATTCGTTTCGGAATTGCCCAAGGAAATGAGCGAGGAATTGCGACTCGGGCGCGTGGCTTATTCGTGCTCAAACCAAGTGCTGTTCACCATGGCGCAGCCCAAATTGTTGCAAGGAACCTTGCGCACGAACGGGACTTGGTTGTGGGATTTCATCCCGCTGACCGGAGCCGCCACGAATGCTTACTTGCAAGTGGACGGTGAAGGGACGGCTTGGTATTTTGGAAGTGATCATCAGCTGTTGCATCTGATTCATGGCCGGATTGAAATCGTGGGGCCGGAAGATGGTTTGCCGGCCGGGCGGTTGAGTGTCTTGACTTTGGACCAGCAAGGGAGGCTCTGGGCCGGCTCGGAGCGCGGGTTGGCGGTTTGGAAGACAGATCATTTCATTTCAATGGTTCCAACCAATGGTCCGGCTCAGATTTCGGTGACCGGAATGTTTGCGGGAAAAAGTGAATCCATGTGGGTGGTCGCGGACGGCCAACTGCGCCGGATGTCAGGCCGGGAGTGGGTGACCGAAGCCCCGAAATTGAAAGAACTCCTGACTGGAAACCTTCCGTGGTGGGCGGCTATGTCGGATGGCGGTTCCGGGCTGTGGCTAATGCCTCCTCGCGCGGGCCTGCTGCATATTGGTGAGCAGGGACAAGTGGAGCGCATCACTACCAGCGAAGGCTTGCCCAGCAACTTGCTGAGATTTCTGTTTCAGGATCGCGAAGGTAATTTCTGGACGGGGTGCGACCGGGGCGGCTTGGTGAAAATCAGCAAGCCTTTGTTTCATACCATTTCCAAGGCCGAAGGTTTGGCGGACACGGTGGTTTCCTCCGTCTGTGAAGATGCGGAAGGGGTCGTGTGGATTGGCACCGCGGGGGGGACCCTCGGACGCTGGCAGAACGGCGTCTGCACGAATCTGACGCTGCCAAGCCAGGGATCCTTTTGCCAGAATCTGGTGGTCTATCCGGATCGGGAGGGAAGGCTTTGGGTTGGCAGCGAGGGCAATGGCGTATTCACCTACGAGCACGGCGAATTCAAATCGGTCCCGTTGGATTTGGGACGGTCGGTCGTTATCAGAATGATTTTTGAAGACCACGCGGGGCGCATCTGGATCGGCACGAAGGATTCCCTTTACGTTCTCGAACATGGCAGATGGATGCTCGCTCATTCCCAAGGAAGTCAGTGGTCCAATTTCATGGGAAGTATCGCCGAGACGGGTGACGGCACCTTGTGGGTGGGGGTGGATGGCGGTTACCTATTGCGCTACGACGGCAAAGACTTCAAAACGGTTCCGCTGCCCCCGGCCATTCCTGCTTCCCGATTATGGACGCTGTGGCCGGCGGAGGGAAACGGGCTTTGGATTGGCACTTATGCCAGCGGGTTGCTCCGGCTCAATGGAGAAAAATTTCAGCAATATCTCCTCCGCCCCGGCTCAGGTTGGAACCGGGTGACCGAAGGTTTGACGGATGATGATGACAACCTGTGGCTCGGGACGCGGGCAGGAATTGAGCGGGTGCCCAAAACGGCGCTGGCGAATTGGGTGCTGTGGGAAGATAACCCCGCGCGACATCGCATCTACGGCCGCAGCGATGGGTTGTTGACCATCGGCACCAGCGTCGAATTCCAGCCGCGCTGCTGGAAAGGCCGTGAAGGCCGCCTGTGGTTTGGCATGGCCAACGGGGTCGCGTATGTGAATCCCAAAGATGTCCGGCCATGCCTGGTCATGCCGGAGGTCCTGCTGGAGGAAGTGCGGGTGGATGACCGTCCGGTCTCGCAAGCCTTCCCGTCCAGCAGCAATTCATCCGCCACCCTCAAGCTGCTGCCTGGCCAGCATGAACTTCAAATCCGTTTTACCGCGCCCACCCTGGTGGCGCCGGAAGCCACCGCCCTTGATTACCGGTTGCGTGGCTGGGACGACACCTGGGCTGCGGCGGGAATTCAGCGCACGGTTCGTTATCGTGCCCTGCCTCCCGGCAACTACACGTTCGAAGCCCATGCCGTCAACCGCGATGGCGTGCCGAGTTGGAACACGGCCACTTTGGCCATCACCGTGCTGCCCCACTTCTGGCAAACCCGCTGGTTTATGCCGGTGTTTGTCTTGGGGTTGATTGCCCTGACGGGCGCAGGCGTTACAACTTTCCTGCGCACGCGGCATCGCCGCAAGCTGGCGCAAGTTGAAGCGCAACGCGCGCTGGAGCAGGAAAGACGGCGAATGGCGCAGGATTTGCACGATGATCTGGGGGCGGGACTGACGGAAATTGGCTTGCTGGCGGGCATCCTGACGGAACATGAACTGCCCATGGAGCGCATCCGGGATTCGCTGGGCCGCATCGCTCAACGCACTCGCTATCTGGTGACCGCTTTGGATGAGATTGTGTGGGCCATCAACTCGCGCAATGACTCGGTGGATTCCATCGCGAATTACATGTCCCGTTACGCACAGGAGTTTTTTGAACCGACCGGCATGCAATGCCAGATCCGTTATCTGGAAGGGGCGACCGATGCCCGGCTGACCTCCGAGCAGCGCCATCATTTGTTCCTCGCCTTCAAGGAAGCGCTCGCCAACGTGGCCAATCACTCCAAGGCGACCCAGGTGACGGTCGAAATTTCCCTGGCCAACCCGGGCTGGCTGGAAATTCGCGTGGCCGACAATGGCGTGGGTCTGCCCGACAAAATTCGTGAAGGGGCCGATGGTTTGATCAATCAGCAGCAGCGCATGCAATCTCTGGGCGGTGTCTGCCGGATGGCACCGGTTGAATCCGGTGGCTTGGTCGTCAGTTTGAAAATACCATTGACGCAAACGGGAATAAAGTCGCAGTCTGAAAACCCGACCACCCAAAAATAATCACCAACTTATGGCCACCAAAAAAAACATCCGCGTCATGGTTGTGGAGGATGATGCCGGTGTCCGGCACAGTCTGGAACTGCTGTTGCAATCCACTGCCGGGCTGGAATGGAATGGTTCCGCCGGCACCGTGAGTGAAGCCTTGCGCGTAGTGACGGAGGCCAGACCCGAGGTCGTCCTGCTGGACATCAACCTGCCGGACGGGTCTGGCATCGAGTGCGCGGCTGCGATCAAGGAGCGCTTGCCCAACACGCAAATCATCATGATCACCGTCTATGACGACACGGAAAAAGTTTTTCAATCCCTGCGCGCCGGCGCCAGCGGCTATATACTGAAACGCTCCACGCCTAAAAAGATTATGGACGCCATCCACGAGGTCGTTGCCGGCGGCGTTCCCATGTCCAACGAAATTGCGCGCAAGGTGCTGAATTTTTTCCGCCAAGCCGCTTCCCCGGCCAAAGCGGAGGAAATCAATTTGACCCCCCGGGAAACCGAAGTGCTGACGCTGCTGGCCACCGGCGGCAGCAACAAGGAGATTGCCGCCTGCCTGTCCGTGACGGCGGAAGCCGTGAGTTTCCATTTGCGGCACATTTATTCCAAGCTCCATGTGCGCTCGCGAACCGAGGCGGCGCTGAAATTCCGGGAAATGCGCGGCGGGCTGATTCCGAGCAGTCCCTCGCCGACGATTTAGGCGGGAACCATTCCGGTGAAGCACGGATGAACACCGTTGATTACGGTGGCATTCGCAATTTCCTTTCCTCAATCCTCGCCAGAGAAGTTGCGCTTTTTGCCTTCGCCTGAAAACAAGTTTCATATCCGTGCGAATCCGTGGT
>Ga0316232_1002154_pt1 | contig 21275 bp, 19 predicted proteins | sample TBHtaG_FD_206006 | JGI IMG/M metagenome (GOLD analysis project Ga0316232, IMG submission 206006) | Freshwater microbial communities from Trout Bog Lake, Wisconsin, USA - TBH18025_13 | ecosystem: Environmental > Aquatic > Freshwater > Lake > Hypolimnion/Profundal zone | place: USA: Wisconsin... | reverse complement strand
GTCCCCTTCAACGTGCAGGCCGGGGCTCCGACCCTGACCGTGTTCGTGGCGGGCTGGTACCTCACCCAGGCCACCCAGGACCTCCAGCGCTCCGTGCCTCTGGTGGCCAACCGGGACGGTTTCCTGCGCGTGTTCCTCCGGGCCAACCAGGCCAATGCGGCCGCTCCCAGCGTACGCGTCACCATCGCCGGAGCTGCCGGCGCCCCCTGGCAGCAGACCATCGCGGCCCCCGGAGCTTCGACGCCCACCGCCATCCAGGAAGCGGTCCTGGCCAGTTCCTGGAACCTCCTCATCCCCGGGGCGGTCTTCCAGCCCGGGTCCACGGTGCAGATCGAACTGGATCCCAACCTAGCCGTGCCCGCGTCCGATCGTTCCGGCAACGCCGTGCGGAACGCCATGGACATCCGCACGGTTGCACCGCTCAAGGTGACCCTGGTGCCGATCACCCAGGCCAATGGCGCCACGCCCGACATCAATCTGAACGGCCGGACCACTGCGGACTGGATCAGCCTGTTCAGCCGCATCTACCCCTTCGCCACGACCGCCGGCGGCATCGATGTCCAGGTGGGCACCCCCCTGCGCTCCACCCAGACGCTCCTGGACAATGACGACACGCCCTGGGCCACCATGGCGATAGAGCTGCAGACCAAACAGGTTGCCGATGGGGCCGAAGACCGCTTCTATTACGGTGTGGTGCGAACCCCCGCCGGGTTCCGCACCCTTGGTCTAACCTCCTATGGCAATTTCGCCGCAAACCCCAATCCCTTCCCCGTGGGCACGGACTCGCTGGCGGACTACCAGGTGACCTTCGCCCATGAAATGGGGCACGCGCTGAAGCGGGACCATGCCCCATGCGGCGGGGTCATTCCCGGGAAGGGAAACTGGCCTGGGGACAATGTGGACGGCGGGAAATACCGGAACGCCAGGATCGGGGTGTTCGGTTTCGATGTCGCTCTGGGCGTGCTCAAGGATCCCCAGATCTGCACGGACATCATGGCCTACTGCCCCGACAAGTGGGTCAGCGACTTCACCTACAGGGGCATCCTGGATTGGCGCCAAAACACTGCTGGAGGCCCCTACGCCGCCTACCGGACTGCGCAGCCCGCCCTCCGCTGCCTCCAGGTTTCCGGCGCGATCAGGCCGGGGCGTGCCCAGCTGGACCCCGCCCTCATCCTGAAGGCAAGGCCCGCGCTGCCGGAGCCCGGCGCATACACGCTGGAACTCCTGGATGGCCGCGGCCGCGCCCTGGCCCGGATCCCCTTCGCCCTGGGCCCGGAGCCGAACGGCAGCTTCAGCTTCAGCCTGCCCATGGACCCGAAGACCGAGAAGGCGCTGCGGACCCTGAAAGTCCGCCGGGGCCCGTTGACCATTGCCTCCCGCACCGGGGCCCGCACCGCCAGGAAGGTCCGGGAGCCGCACTGCGCCGCCCTCCGCCCCGGCCTGGCCTACCTGGGCTGGGACCAGGCCGCCTATCCCAAGGTCCTGGTCCAGGATCCCCGCACGGGCGTGCTGCTGGGCTTCGGCAAGGATGGGGCCATGGAACTCGCCACGGACGCCCCGGCGCTTGCGGTCACCTTCTCCGACGGGGTCCGGAACGTGAGCCGGCTGCTCCCGGTCAGTGCCCTTGCGCCCTGAGGAACTGGGCCAGGCGCTTGTCGTCGTCCTGGGTGTGATGCACCAGCCAGCTTTCCAGGTAATCCAGCAGGGCCGGGGTGAGGGACAGCGTCCCCTGCCGGATCCGCTCGGATACGGCATTGATCTGGTTGATCAGCCGGACATGGCTCGCCTGGTGCTCCCGGATGCGCGGGTAGGCGAGGGATTCCATGAGGGTCTCCTCCACACCGAAATGGGTGAGGGCCACTTCGGTCAGGCCGGCCAGGGCCTCGGCCTGCTCTTTCCGCCGGTCGCCCTCGCCCAGGCTCCGGGCCAGATGGTTGAAGGCGCAGACCAGACGGCGGTGCTGCTGGTCCAGCACGGAATAGCCCAGGTCCAGGTCCTTGGCCGGGACCAGGGTCTGGCGCGCCTCGGTGGCCCGCGCCTCCAGCGGCTCCTCCCGGCCCAGCGCCTTGCGGATCTCCCGGAGCAGGGCGTGGAGCCGGTAGGGTTTCTGCAGAAACCCGGCGATGCCTTTGCCCTGGAAGTGGTCCAGGACATCCACGGCGCAGAAGCCGCTGGTGAGGACGACCGGGGTCAGCATGCCGAGCCGCCGCAGCTCCCGGTAGGCCGTCTCGCCGTCCATGCGCGGCATGGTCAGGTCCATGAGGATCATCCGGATCCGGTCCCGGTTGGCTTCGAAGACCTGGAGCGCCTCCAGGCCGTCCCCGGCCTCGAGGGTCTCGAAGCCGAGGTGCTGGAGAGCCTGCACCGCGATGGCGCGGACCGGCTCCTCGTCGTCCACCACCAGCACCGCGCCGCAGCCCCGATAGCTGCCGATGGCCTCCTCGAAGGCGGGGTCTTCGGCCAGCGCCACCGCTTCGGCGTCGGCGGCGGCCGGCAGCACCAGCTTGAAGGAGGTGCCCTGGCCGGGCTCGCTGCGGACCTGGATGCCGCCATGGTGGGCCCGGAGGGTGCCGAGCACGGCCGCGAGGCCCAGGCCCCGTCCGGTGAACTTGGTGGTGAAGAAGGGATCGAAGATCCGCTCGAGCAGTTCCGGCGGCATGCCGGCGCCGTCGTCGGCCACCTCCAGGAACCCGTACTCCCCGGGCTCCAGGGCCTGGCCTTGAAAGGCGCCGCGGATGGCCGCCAGGTCCAGGGTTTCCCGTCCGGTCCGGAGGGTGATGGTGCCGTTCTGGGCCGCCACGGCCTCCGAGGCGTTGAGCACCAGGCTCATGATCGCCTGCTGGATCTGGGCCGGGTCGCCCTTGATGAAGAGCAGCGCGGGCGCCAGGGCCAGCTGCAGGGTCGTCTTCCGGGGCAGGGAGGCCCGCAGCAGGCGGGTGATCTCCTCCACCTGGCGGTTCAGGTCCAGGATGGCGACGATCGACCTGCCCCGGCCGGCGTAGGCCAGAAGCTGCTGGACCAGGCTGGAGGACCGGGTGATCAGTCCCTCCAGGGCATGCAGGTAGGGCTGGACCGGGCCCTCCGGCGGCGTCGCCAGCCTGGCCAGCTCCACGTTGCCTTCCATGGCGCTCAGCAGGTTGTTGAAATCATGGGCCAGGCCCCCGGCCAGGAGGCCCAGGGCTTCCAGCTTCTGGTCCCGGAGCTGGACCCGCTCGGCCTCCTTGCGCTCGGTGATGTCGGTGAGGATCACGCCCACGCCCCAGCACTCGCCGCTGGCGCCGATCAGCGGGAACTTCTGCACCAGCAGCCAGCGCGGGGGGCCGCCGTCCAGGGACAAGGCCTCCTCGGTCTGCATCGCCTCCCGGCGTTCGATCACCTTGCGCTCCAGTTCCAGCCACGGGCCGCAGGTCGCCAGCGGGACCAGCTGATCGAGGGTCCGCCCGAGGATTTCCGCCTCTGGCCGTCCAAGTAGCGCCTCATAGCGAGGATTGATCAGCACGAACCGGCCCTCCACATCCTTGAAGCCGATGGCGATGGAGGCGTGGCGGATGAAACCCATGACCCGGGCCTGGCTTTCCTGCAGTTCCGCGGTCTGGATCCTGACCCTGGCCTCGAGCTGCTTCAGCTGGGTCCGGCGCTTCCAGGCCAGCGCGGCGAAGACGAGGGCGGCGCCCACGGCGGCCCAACCGGGCCAGCCCGGACCGCCACTCGCGAACAGGAGGGCGGACAGGCATTCGGAGCCATGGTCGGGGATCACGTGGGAAGGATAATCTTTCATCGGCAGACGCGCTGTTCTCCAGGCGATGGATCAGGACCGGCCCCGTGCCTGGGGCTGCCAGTCTCTATGGAGTGCTGCCGGATGACCTTTCGGTCTCAGCCGGCCCGCGGTCATTTGAGCCGAAAAGGGTGGGTTTTTTAATATTTTAATAATAATATGTAATTCAAGGCGTAAAGCAGCTTCTGGATTCGGACCGGTTCATCGGTTACTCTACCGTTCAACCTTTCAACCATTGGGTTGGTCCATGGAACATCCGCAGGTTATACCTCGCCGGGCTAGGAGGCAGGACATGGAGTCAAGGCGAGGCGTTGTTCTGCTGATGGTGCTGCTGGCCGCCGGCATGGTGGCCGGGCATGCCCGCGCCATCCCCGCGAGCCCGCGCCTGGTGCTGCGCTCCGCCTCGGCCCTGGTGCAGGACCAGGGGACCGGCGAACTGCTGCTGCAGAAGAACACCGACGCCGCCCTGCCCATCGCCTCCATCACCAAGCTCATGACCGCCATGGTGCTGCTCGACGCCCAGCCGGACCTGCTGGCCCCCGTCACCATCCTGGAAGAGGACAAGGACATGCTCCGGCACAGCCGGTCCCGGCTGCCGGTGGGCACGGTGCTGACCCGGGGCGAGACCCTGCTTCTGGCGCTGATGGCCTCCGAGAACCGGGCCGCCCACGCCCTGGGCCGGACCTACCCGGCCGGACTGCCGGCCTTCGTCGCCGCCATGAACGCCAAGGCCGCCAGCCTGGGGCTGGCCACGGCCCATTTCGAGGACCCCGCCGGGCTTTCCAGCGGCAACGTCGCCTCGGCCCGGGATCTGGCCCGCATCGTCGACCAGGCCCACCATTACGCGCTGATCCGGACCTGCACCACCCAGGAGGAGATCACCGTCCAGGGCCGCACCCACCCGATCCAGTTCCACAACACCAACCGGCTGCTGCTGAGCTCCCGCTGGCGCATCGGCCTTTCCAAGACCGGCTTCATCGACGAGTCGGGGCAGTGCCTGGTGATGCAGGCTGAGTTGAACCAACGGCCGATGCTGATCGTGCTGCTGGATTCCACCGGCCGGGGCTCCCGGTTCGGCGACGCCGACCGGATCCGGCAATGGATGGAGGGTTCGGACCCGGTCGCGCGACCGGTGGTGCGTGCGACGGCGCGGGTGCGCAAGGCCCGGCGCCGGCGAGCCAGAATTTGAACGGTTTTTACATGCTGGCCCCTCGTTTCTGCTTATGATTCTGGTCAGCATTCCGCGACCGGAGTCAGGCCATGGCCAATCCCGTAGGCTGGTTTGAAATCTACGTACAGGACGTGGACCGCGCCAAGCGGTTCTACGAGTCCGTCTTCAAGGTGACCCTGCAGAAGCTCAACTCGCCTTCCGGGGAGATGGAACTGTGGTCCTTCCCGGGCGACATGACCGGGTACGGCGCCCCGGGCGCCCTGGTCAAGATGGCCGGATGCCCATCCGGCGGCAACAGCTGCCTGGTCTATTTCTCTTGCAAGGACTGCGCCGTGGAGGCAGGCCGGGCCCAGGGCGCCGGCGGCCGGGTGGAGCGGCCCAAGTTCAGCATCGGCGAGTACGGCCACATCGCCCTGCTGGTCGACACCGAAGGCAACATGATCGGGCTGCATTCGATGGAATAGGCTAGACCGAAATGACGACGATCTCCGGATCCACTTCCTTGCGCAGGATCCCCTCGATGGCCATGAGCGTGCCGGTCAGGCCCGAGGGGCAGGAGGTGCAGGCGCCCTGGTAGCGGATCATGATCTGCTTTTCGTGCCGTCCCACCACGTCCAGGCCGCCGCCGTCGGCGGCCAGGGCGGGCAGGATGGAGGTGGCGAGGATCCTGCGCACGTCCTGGATCATCGGGTCGTTCTCGTCCACCTCGGGCCGGTCCCAGTGGGGGGCGGGGCCCGGCGCCTGGCCGGTGGTGGAGGGCGCCTGGCGGATGGGCGGGGCCAGCTTGGGCAGCAGCTCGGTCCAGCCGACGCCGTCATCCTTGGTCACGGTGACGAACTTGTCCTGCATGAACACGGAAACCACGTGGGCCACCGCGAACAGTCCCTTGGCCAGCTCGTCGTACTCGGCCATCTCCTTGTCCCGGAAGGCCTTGGGGAAACCGGACGTGACCGGCTCCTTGAGCACGAACTTCACGGCGTTGGGGTTGGGGGTGTACTCGATTTCCGCGATCTTGGGCATGGGGGCGGGGTCCTATTCGGTGCTGACGATCTCTTCGCCGTGGAGGGCGCTGTGCAGGGTGGCCCAGGGCAGCACGGCGCACTTGACCCGGCTGGGCAGGTTCTTGACGCTCTGGAACAGGCTGAGCTTGCCCAGGATGTTGGGGTCCACGGCGGTGTCCAGGGTGCCGCGGATCATCTCCCGGAACTGCTCGACCATCAGTTCGGCCTCCGCCAGGGGCTTGCCCTTGACGTTGACGGTCATGAGGCTGCTAGAGGCCTTGGAGATCGCGCAGCCCTGGCCGAGGAAGCGGATGTCCTGGACGATGCCGTCGGCCACCACCACCTTCAGGACGATGTCGTCGCCGCACAAGGGGTTGAGCCCATGGGCCTGGTGGGTGCAGGGCTCCAGGTCCCCGTAGTTCCGGGGCTTCTTGTTGTGCTCGATGATCACTTCCTGGTAGAGCTCCCGGGGGTCGGTCACTTGAATATCTCCTGCACCTTTAGAATGCCAGAGACCAGGGCATCGATCTCCTCCCGGGTGTTGAAATAAGAGAAAGATGCCCGGGTGGTGGCCGGAATGCCCAGGCGCTGCATCACCGGCTGGGCGCAATGGTGGCCGGCCCGAACGACGATTCCTTCATGGTCCAGGATGGAGCCGATGTCATGGGGGTGGATGTCCTCCAGGACGAAGGACAGGACGCTGGCCTTGTTCCGCGCCTGGCCGATGATGCGCAGGCCCGGGATGGCCGCGCAGCGCTCGGTGGCGTAGGCCAGCAGGTCGTGCTCGTGGGCCCTGATGCGCTCCAGGCCCAGGGCCTGGAGGTAGTCGACGGCCGCCCCCAGGCCGATGGCCTGGGCGATGGCGGGGGTGCCGGCCTCGAACTTGGTGGGCAGGCCGCAGAAGCTGGTCTTCTCCCAGGTTACCGAAAGGATCATGCTGCCGCCGCCCTGCCAGGGCGGCATGGCCTCCAGCAGCTCCCGGCGCCCGTAGAGCACGCCGATGCCGGTGGGGCCGGACATCTTGTGGCCGCTGAACACGTAGAAGTCGGCATCCAGGTCGGCGACGTCCACCTTCAGGTGCGGCGCGCCCTGGGCGCCGTCCACCAGCACCGGGACGCCCTTGGCGTGGGCCCGGGCGATGATCTCCTTGACCGGGTTGATGGTGCCGAGCACGTTGGAGACGTGGGTGACCCCGAGGATCCGGGTGCGCCCTGTGAGCAGGGATTCCAGGTCGTCCAGGATCAGCTCGCCGGCGTCGGTCATGGGGATGACCTTGATCGTCGCGCCCTTCTCTTCGGCCAGCAGCTGCCAGGGCACGATGTTGGAGTGGTGCTCCATGGCCGAAAGCAGGATCTCGTCGCCGGCCTTGACCTGGGCCCGGCCGAAGGTCTGGGCCACCAGGTTGACGCTTTCGGTGGTGCCCCGGGTCCAGATCACCTGGGCGGCGGAGGGCGCGTTGATGAAGGCGCGCACCTTCTCCCGGGCCTCCTCGAAGCGGTCGGTGGCCTCCTGGCTGAGGGTGGACACGCCCCGGTGCACGTTGGTGTGCTCGAAGGACTGGTAGTGGCTCACCCGGTCCACCACCGGCTTCGGGGTGAGGGCGCTGACGGCGCCGTCCAGGTAGATCACGGGCTTGCCGTGGAAGGGGGTGTTGAGCACCGGGAAATCCTGGCGGATCCGGGCGACATCGAGGGCTTGGGTGGCGGTGGTCATGTGAGCGTCTCCAGATGCTCGGCGTTGGTGCGGGCCAGGACGGTCTGGCGGAGCTGACGCTTGAGGCTGGGCACGGGGATGCCGGCCAGCAGGTCGGAAGCGAAGGCGTAAGTGAGCAGGTTGCGCGCCAGGGCCGGAGCCAGGCCGCGGCTTTCCAGGTAGAACATCGCCTCGGGGTCGAGCTGGCCGATGGCCGCGCCGTGGGCGCACTTGACGTCGTCGGCGTAGATCTCCAGCTGGGGCTTGGCGTCCACCCGGGCCTGGGGCGAGAGCAGGAGGCCCCGGCACTGCTGCTGGGCGTCGGTGCCCTGGGCGTCCTTGCGCACGTAGATGATGCCGTTGAACACGGCCAGCGACTTGTCGTCGGCGATGGTCTTGTGGGCCTGGCGGCTGGTGCAGTGCGGCACGGTGTGGTCGATGAAGGAGTGGGTGTCGGCCAGCTGGGCTTCGCCCAGCAGCGCCAGGCCGTCCAGGATCACGCTGGCGCCTTCCTGGGCCAGGGTCACCTGGGGGGTGCTGCGCGACAGGCGCCCGCCGAAGGCGATGGTGCGGCAGCTGTACTGGCCGTCCCGCTCCACCCGGGCGGCCAGGCTGGAGAGGTGGAAGGCCTCGGCGGATTCCCGCTGGATCCGCTCGTGGTTCAGGCTGGCGTTCTCCCGGACGATCACTTCGGTGACGGCGCAGGTGAGGGTGCGGCCCTTGCCCTGGTATTCCTCGATCAGGGTGGCGGAGGCGTTGCGCTCGAGCACCACGAACAGGCGGGGCAGGGAACAGGTGGGCTGGCCGCCGTCCTGATCGCTGATGAACAGCACGTGCAGGGGCGCCTCCAGGTGGATGCCCTTGGGGATGATCACCAGGGCGCCGTCCTGGAACCGGGCGGTGTTGAGCTCGGCGAACGGATCGGTGCCGCCGGGGGTGGCGAGGGTGCCCAGTTCGTGGGCCAGTTCCGAGGCCGAGGCGAGGTTGAGCAGGCGCACCCCGGCGGGCAGGTTGGAGGTGTTGCTGTGGTGGGAATCGTAGCGGCCGTTGACGAACACCAGCCGGGAGCCCCGGGCTTCGGGCAGGATGCCCGCGGCGATGTCGACGGCGGCCAGGGCCCCGGGGGTGAAGTCCAGGGCCTTCAGGGCGGCCAGGTCGGTGTACTTCCAGGTCTCCTGGCCGGTGCCGGGCCAGTCCTGGCCCTCCAGCGCGGTCTCGGCCTGGCGGCGCCTGGGTCCCCAGCCGGCGGGCCGGGGCTGGGCCAGGATCGCGGGCAGCAGCGGTCGTTCCATGACGGCCGCCATTACGCCCTCATCGCCGGGGCTGGCGCCTGGACCTCGGCCTTGAGCCAGTCGTAGCCGCGCTCTTCAAGTTCCAGCGCCAGTTCCATGCCGCCGGTGCGGACGATCCGGCCGGCGGAAAGCACGTGCACCTGGTCGGGCCGGATGGTCTCCAGGATGCGCGGGAAGTGGGTGATGATCATCAGCGCCCGGTCCGGGCCCATGAGCGCGGTCACCGCCTCGCCCAGCACCCGCAGGGCGTCGATGTCCAGGCCGGAGTCCAGCTCGTCCAGGATGGAGAGCCTGGGGTCCAGCACGCACATCTGCAGGATCTCGTTGCGCTTCTTTTCGCCGCCGGAGAAGCCTTCGTTCAGGCTGCGGTCCAGGAAGGAGCCGTCCATCTTCACCAGGCGGATCTTCTCCTGGATGAAGTCGTCGAACTCCAGGGGGTCCAGCTCGTCCCTGCCGGCGGCCTCGGCCTTCTTGTTGTAGGCCAGGCGCAGGAAGGAGGCGTTGCTCACCCCGGGCACCTCGATGGGGTGCTGGAAGCCCAGGAAGATGCCGGCCCGGGCCCGCTCGTCGGCCGAGAGCTCGAACAGGTTGCGGCCATCGAACAGCACCTCCCCGCCGGTGACCTCGTAGGCCGGATGGCCCGCCAGCACCTTGCCCAGGGTGGACTTGCCGCTGCCGTTGGGCCCCATGATGGCGTGCACTTCCCCCGCCTTGACTTCCAGGTCGATGCCCTTGAGGACTTCGTTTTCCCCGATGCGGGCGGTGAGGTTGCGGATCGAAAGCATGCTGGACTCCGAAATGGTTTTTGGGACGCTCATCAGCCGACGCTGCCTTCAAGCTTGAGGCCGAGCAGCCGGGTCGCCTCCACGGCGAACTCCATGGGCAGCTCGCGGAAGACGTCCTTGCAGAAACCGTTGATGATCATCGAGATGGCGTCCTCGGCCGGGATGCCGCGCTGCTGGAAGTAGAACAGCTGCTCCTCGCCGATCTTGGAGGTGGTGGCTTCGTGCTCCACCTTGGCCGTGGGATTCTGCACCTCGATGTAGGGGAAGGTGTTGGCGCTGCACCGGCTGCCGATCAGCATGGAATCGCACTGGCTGAAGTTGCGCGCGCTCTCGGCCTTGCCCATGACCTTGACCAGGCCGCGGTAGCTGTTGGCGCTTTCGCCCGCGCTGATGCCCTTGGAGATGATGGTGGAGCGGGTGTTGCGGCCGATGTGCACCATCTTGGTGCCGGTGTCGGCCTGCTGCTTGTGGTTGGTCAGCGCCACCGAATAGAACTCGCCGACGCTGTTCTCGCCCAGCAGCACGCAGCTGGGATACTTCCAGGTGATGGCGCTGCCGGTCTCCACCTGGGTCCAGCTGATCTTGCTGTTGCGGCCCTTGCACAGGCCGCGCTTGGTGACGAAATTGAAGATGCCGCCCACGCCGTCCTTGTCGCCGGCATACCAGTTCTGCACGGTGCTGTACTTGATGCTGGCGTCGTCCAGCGCCACCAGCTCCACCACCGCGGCGTGCAGCTGGTTGACGTCGAACTGGGGCGCGGTGCAGCCCTCCAGGTAGCTCACCGAGGCGCCCTCCTCGGCGACGATCAGGGTGCGCTCGAACTGGCCGGATTCCTTGTTGTTGATCCGGAAGTAGGTGGAGAGGTCCATGGGGCAGGTGACGCCCTTGGGGATGAAGCAGAACGAGCCGTCGGTGAACACGGCGGAGTTGAGCGCGGCGTAGAAGTTGTCGCTGGTCGGCACCACCGAGCCCAGGTACTTCTTCACCAGGTCCGGGTGCTCGCGCACCGCTTCGCTGAAGCTGCAGAAGATGATGCCCTTTTCGGCCAAAGCCGCCTTGTAGGTGGTGGTCACGCTCACGCTGTCGAACACCACGTCCACGGCCACCCCGGCCAGGGCCTTCTGCTCGTTCATGGGCACGCCCAGCTTCTCGAAGGTGCGCAGCAGCTCGGGGTCCACTTCATCCATGCTCTGGAACTTGGGGCTCTTGGGCCGGGGCGCGGAGTAGTAGACGATCTTCTGGAAATCCGGGCTGGGGTAGTGCACGTTGGCCCAGGCCGGCTCGGTCATGGTCAGCCAGTGGCGGTAGGCCTTCAACCGGAACTCAAGCAGCCATTCGGGTTCACCCTTCTTGTCGGAAATGAACCGGATGGTGTCCTCGCTCAGGCCGGCGGCCACGCTGTCCGACTCGATGTCCGTGACGAAGCCATATTTGTATTCTTCACTGGTGACCTGCTGCAGAGATGTGCTCATGGCCAACTCCCCTCACTGCTTTATTCTGTAATCATGACCTGGATTGTCAACTTTGTCACGGACGGATTTGAATCCGTCACGGGTTCAAGTTTTTTTCCAGGTCCTTGACCATGGTTTGCATCTTGCTCCGGAGCAGGCCCGCCTGATCCTCGGGCAGATCGCCGGGATCCGCGTCCAGCCCGTCCAGCAGCACCGACAGGCCCTCTTCCCGCTGGCGCATCGCCACCAGGGCGCTGCCCAGCTGGAAGTGGTTGATCATGGTGGGCTCCGCGGCGACCACCGGGCCGATCAGGTCGACCACGTCCTTGGGCCGCTTGAACTCGAGCAGGTACTGGCCGAGCAGGGTGCGGGCCCGGGGTTCCTGGCCGGGCAGGGGATTGGCCTGGAGCCGGCGCACCTCGCGCAGGTCGTCCTCGTTGACCGACCCGTTCATCAGGCGGTAGGCCTGGCGGATGATGGCCGCCTCCCAGGCGCCGCTGCTCTTGGGGTGCACCGCCAGGAAGCTGTTCAGGGCCAGGTTGAGGCCCTTCTCGTTGCTCTTGTCCATGTAGTAGTCCACGGCCAGATGCAGGGCCTGGAAGCAGAGCCTGGGGTGGCGCGGGGACCCGGCGAAGGCGATGGCCTTGGCCAGGTGGCCCTGGGGGTCCTTGCGGAAGGCCAGCAGCAGCTCCAGCCAATCCAGGCGCTCGCTGCGGTCCTTGCGCCGGGACCGGCGCAGGGAGGTCTCCGCCTCGACCAGGTTGCCCTCGGCCAGCCAGTCCTCGGCCTCGTCCAGCAGGAACCCGGCCTCGGCCTTGCCGCCCCGGGCGGAACGCAGCTGGGCGGGGTTCTCGGCGTCCAGCAGGAGCAGCAGGTCGTGGTCGCCGGGGTGCTGGCGCAGCAGCTCCTGCAGGATGGTGAACGCCTTGGGCCGTTCGTCGGCCAGGATATAGCCCTCGGCCAGCAGTTCCCGGATCCTCAGGTCCCCGGGCAGGAAGCCGGAGGCCTCCTTGAGCAGGGTGATGGCCTTGGGGGCTTCGCCCCGGGCCAGGAAGATCTCGGCCAGCAGGCTGAGGGTCTCACCGTCGCGCTGCAGCCCCACCGCCTCCTTGGCCGATTCCAGGGCGCCCTGCAGGTCGTCCTCGTCCAGCAGCAGCTCGGCCAGCTGGACCTTGGGGGCGACCTCGTCCGGGCGCAGGTCGGCGGCGGTGCGCAGGGTCTCGATGGCGGCGTCGGAGCGCTCGGGGTCGTCCTGGATGATCTTGGCCAGCAGCATCCAGCCCTCGTAGTGCCGGGGACTCAGGGCCACCACCTTGCGCACCAGCTGCTCGGCCTCGTCCCAGATCTGGGCCACTTCCTTGAGCGCGGCGACCGTGAACAGCAATTCATAATTCTTTGGATCCAGGGCCAGGGCCTCGCCCAGCCGGGTGGCGGCCTCCGGCAGCAGGCCGTTGTCCAGCAGGGCGGAGGTCTCCAGCAGGGCGCGGCGCAGCTGGGAGACCGCCTTGGCCTTGGCGATGGGCAGGATCCGGGCCCGGTAGCGGGTGAAGATCTCCCGGGCGCTGATCAGCTGCAGGTTCTCCTCCACCAGCTGCTCCCAGCGGGAGGAGAAGGCCTGGCCGTCCAGCTGGCCCTTGTGCTCCATCTCCTGCACCAGGGACATGAGCCCGTTGCGCAGCATCACCTCAGAGCGCTCCAGCCGGCCCAGCTGATCCGAGACGGTCTCCAGGTAGGTCTCCACCCGCCGGAGGGTCTCCTCCAGGCCGGTGATGCGTTCCAGGAGATGCTCATCCAGGTCGTCATCGGCCTCGATGGGCTCCTCTTCTTCCCAGGTCTGGTCGCCGGCCACGATGAGCAGGCGTGTGCCGCACTTGCGACATATCTCCCGTTCACCCGGATTCCAGGTGAAGCAATTCTGGCAGTAGGTTCCGGGTGAATCGTTGGCCATGGAATGAGGATACAACCATCCGTGGCTTGCGGTACGGCTACGGTCGGCAAACCCGCCCGACACTTGAAATCCGTTCTATTATGTAGCCGCCGAGGCAAGCATGAGCGACCTAGAGAAAAAACAAGAGGCGATGGAAATGGTGGGCAAGGCCTACCAGCACCACATGCGCGGCGAAATCGAGAGGGCCATCGAGTTGTACACCAAGTCGCTGGAACTGCACGGCACGCCGGAAGCCTACACCTACCGCGGCTGGGCCCGGTCCTACCACAAGGACTTCGAGGCCGCCATCGCCGACTGCCACCGGGCCATCGACCTGGATCCCGAATTCGGCGCCCCGTACAACGACATCGGGGCTTATTATCTGGAGATGGGACAGTTCGAAGACGCGATACCATGGCTGCACATGGCCCTCAAGGCCAAGCGCTACGAAAGCTACTGCTATCCCCACTTCAACCTGGGGCGCGCGTTCGAGGCCCAGGATCGCCTGGACCAGGCTCTGGAGCACTTCCAGAGCGCCCTGCGCGAAAACCCGGGGTACGCGCTGGCGGCGAAGGCCATCGAGCGGGTCAAGGAGAAACGCTCCTTCCGGGAAAACGCTTCACCCGCCGGAGGCCGCTGATGCCCTTCACCATCGCCCACAGTCCTGATTCCGACGACGCCTACATGATGGCGCCCCTGGCCCTGGGCTGGCTGGATCCCGAAGGGTTCGATTTCCGGTTCGTCCGCAAGGATATTGAAACCCTCAACGGCGAAGCCCTGGAAGGCCGCTACGAGGTCACCGCGATCAGTTTCGGGGCCTATCCGGAGCTGGTGGACAGCTATGAGCTGCTGACGGCGGGTTCCAGCATCCAGGAAGGCACCGGGCCCCTGGTGGTGGCCCGGACGGCCATGGACGCCGGGCAGCTCCGGGCGGTCACGGTGGCCATTCCCGGCCTGCGCACCAGCGCCTACCTGGCCATGCGCAAGTGGCAGCCTGACCTCCGGGTCGAACTGCTGCCCTTCGACCAGATCATGCCGGCGGTGCTGGACGGGCGCTACCAGGCTGGGCTGCTGATCCACGAAAGCCAGCTCATGTACCGGGAGCAGGGGCTGCATCTGGTCCAGGACCTGGGGGCCTGGTGGAAGGCCGATTGCGATCTGCCCCTGCCCATGGGCGGCAACGCCATCCGCAAGAGCCTGCCCCAGGTGGTGAAGGACCGGTTCGCCGGCCTGATGCGGCGCAGCGTGGAACTGGCCATGGCCAGGCACGACGAGAGCGTCGCCTATGCCCAGTCGTTCGGCCGGGGCATGGACACCGGCATGGTGGGCCGCTACGTGCGCGCCTGGGTGAATGAATTCACCGTGGACCCCGGCCCCCGGGGGCGGGCGGCGGTGGACCGGCTGCTGGGGCTGGAGGCGCGCTGGGTCCAGGGCTGATAAAGGGTTTAATCATAGAAGATCTTGCAAACGTGATAGGATTGCGGTCGAGAATCCCATAATCGACAGCAGGTCCGTATCTTTTTATGGTTCCTCGCTGTTTCGGGTGGGTAGCCGCCGGTTAAAACCGGGCCACTCGCGGGTCCAGGAACCCATGATGGCGCCTCTTCCGGGGATTCGGCATAAAGCATCTGACCGGCTCCGACTGCCGCGCTATCGCTTGCCTGCCATGGAGTCAGTCAGGGGCCAAAAGCGGCCCCCGACAGCCTCCACAGCGTTTCCTGCTGGCCCTCAGGCCGGGCGGGCCTTGGTTTCTATATTCCTCCCAGCCATTGCGGGCGAGGTGCTAGCAGACCGGGCGGGTCGGTTTGGTTTTAGGCCAGCACCGGGGAACGCAGGGGCCGCTTTGCCAGCCTGATCGGGGGTCTGGGCACGACCGCCCAGAGTTCGGCCAGGTTGAATTTGAGCTTTGCCGCGATGAGATAGGCCATGGCGATGAGATTGCGGATGGAACGGTAGCCGCGGGCCTTGGCCTTGGCTGCCTGGATCAGCGAGTTGATCCCCTCCAGGATCCCATTGGTATGGCCGCTCTTGAACCAGCGCAGGACGCCGGCCTTGTGCTTCCGGATCGTCTTCGCCGCCCCGACCATGGGCTCGAGGCCAGACGCATCGACCATGTCGAGCCACTCGTCGAGGAACTGGGCGGCGTCCTCGTGATTGCACTGGTAGTAGAGATCTTGGAAGGTGAGCTTCATGCGATAGGCTTCAGCCGTGAGCAGGTTGACGTCCTGCAAGGAATTCAGCTTCTCCTCCTGAGGGGCCGTGAGGTTCGAGCGGTTCTTCAGCCAGATGTAGCGGGTCTTCTTCAACTCAGGGCGCTCCTTGGCCTCGCTGCGCCTGACGTCGTCAACGGCCTCGCCGATGATCTTCATGACGTGAAACCGGTCGAAGGTGAGGTGGGCCTTGGGGAAATGCTTGGCAAGGCCTTTGACGAAGGCCGGGGACATGTCGAGGCTGGCTTCCTGGATTTTGCCGGGGTTGCCACCATGAGCCAGGAGGTCGGCCTTGAAGGCTCCCAGGACCTCACTGCCCTTGCCTTCCACGGCGAACAGGAGCTTCCTCGCCACCATGTCCATAACCAGGGAAATGTAGTTGTGCCCTCGCTTTGCCGAGGTTTCATCGATGCCGATGTCCTTCACCTTGGACATGTCCACCTTGGCCAAGGCTTCATCTACATGGTGGTGGGCCAAGCGCCAGAGCTGGGTGTCGTGAACCCGGAGCATCTTGGCGGCAGCGGCCACCGGCATGGAAGGGATCAACATCATCGCCAGCGCTTCGAACAGCAGGGTGAACCCGGAACCTGGGCGGGCCCAAGGCACCGAGACCTGCTTGACTCCATGGTCATCGCAGTCGCAGCGTGGCACCCGGGCCGTGAGGTAGGCGGAGTGCTGAAAGAAGTCCATATGTCGCCAGGTCCTCTCCTCGGTGTCATGGGTCTTGCAAGGCTTTCCGCAGACCGGGCAAGGGAAGTTTGCCCCTCGGGTGAAGTCGATGATGATGTCCAGCCGCTGGCCATCCTTGTCGAACTGGAGGTCCTTGACCTCCCAAGGGGCCTGAAGCCCGAGCGCCATGGTGAAGAGGGTCGTCATATCCATGGCCCCATTTTCCCCGGAATCGAGGCACTGAGCCACCGACACCAGGCAGCCTTTCTTTCCGGGGAGCCCTTCTGGTATTCAGGATGCCTTCAGCACCCAGCAAGTCCGCCCACTCGGCGCGGAGTCCAACCCCTTACAAGGCGCGATCCCCCATACAAAACAGCGACGGGCCAATTATATTCAGCCCGTGCGCTGCCGGGGGCAGGCTTCCCAGGCCCGCGCATGAGGTTGCGAGAAACCATCCTTTTGCCAATGGAGAACCCCATGTCCTCACCAGAGCAGGAAGTCCGTGCAGCTTCAGCAAGGTTCTATGCGGGTCTGAACCGCATGGCCAACGGGGATGCCAGTCCCCTGGCCGATATCTGGTCGCATGACGCCGACGCGACGACCCTGCACCCCATCGGCGGGCGGGAAGTGGGCTGGGGCAAGGTGCAGGAGTCCTTCAACCAGGTGGCCCAGGTCGCCTCCGGCGGCCAGATCCGCCTGGACGACCAGGTCGTCCATGTCATGGGTGAGGTCGCCTGCGAGGCCGGGATGGAGCGCGGCACCATCTCCCTGGTGGGGAAGGCCGCCGCCATCGACCACCGGGTCACCAACATCTACCGCAAGGAAGCGGGGCACTGGAAGATCATCCACCACCATGCGGATCTGTCCCCGGCCATGCTGGCGATCTTCAAGGAGTTGACCGCCAAGGCCTAGACCATCGGCCTGACCCCTTCCCAGGTGGTGACCAGGCGGCCGGTGATCGGCCCGATGCGGGCGAGGGCCTCGAGCACATCGGCCTCGCTGAGGTCCCGGTGGGTGATGAAGCGCAATGCGCCGCCCACCGGCAGCACCCGCACCTTGGCCTCCTCCAGGATCGAGACGGCGGCGCCGGCGTCGGGCACCGGCACCAGCAGGATGTTGGTCTGCGGCGGCTCCACGGTGAAACCCATGGCCCGCAGCCCGTCGGCCAGACGCCTGGCCTTGGCGTGGTCCTCCGGGAGCCGGGGCAGGTAGTCCAGGGCGACCAGGCCGGCGGCGGCCATCACGCCGCCCTGGCGCACCCCGCCGCCCAGCATCTTGCGCACCCGCCTGGCCCGGTCCATGGTGTCCCGGCCGCCGCACAGCACCGAGCCCATGGGCGCGCCCAGGCCCTTGCTCAGGCAGACGCTCACGGTGTCCACGCCCCAAGCCAGTTCATCCAGGGCGGAGCCCAGGGCGGCCGCGGCGTGCCACAGCCGGGCGCCGTCCAGGTGCACCTTGAGTTCCCTGGCCTGGGCCTGCTCCACCAGGGCGCGGTGCTCCGCCGCGGTCAGGCAGGTGCCGCCGGCGAAGTTGTGGGTGTTTTCAAGGCACAGCAGGGTGGTGCGCAGCGCGTAGTACGGTCCCAGGCCGCCGGCTCCGCGCCAGACCTGCATGGGGGTGATCCGGCCGGGTCCGCCCTCCCAGGGCAGGGCCTCGGGCATGCCGCCGGCGAGCCAGGCCCCGGTGCCGAGTTCCGAGCCCAGCACGTGGGCCTGGGCCGGGGCCAGGTAGCGGTCGCCGCGCTGCAGATGCAGCATCAGGGCGATGAGGTTGGCCATGCAGCCGGTGGGGGTCCAGAGCCCCGCCTCCTGGCCGAGCAGGTCCGCCACCCGGCGCTCCAGCCGGTCCATGAGCGGATCCCGGTCCAGCACATCGTCCCCCACCTCGGCGGCGGCCATGGCCGCGCGCATCTCCGGGCCGGGCCGGGTGACGGTGTCGGAGCGGAAATCCAGGACTCTCATGGCGCTTATTGAATCACGGATGGCCCCGGGGCCGTGGCCGCAAAGGTGTTTTTTTCCTGCGGGTTCCCAGCCGCCGGGCCGTCTACACTGTTTCCATGCCTTGAACCGGCCTGTCTGATTGGGAGTTACCGATGACCCTGCTCTATGCCGTTCTGCCGGGCCTGGTGCAGGGGCTTACCGAGTTCCTGCCGGTTTCCGGCACCGCCCACCTGACCCTGGCGGAAAACCGCCTGCTGAAGCAGCGCACGGGCCGGCTCCTGATCGTGCTGGGGATCAACCGGTGATCAGCCTGACCGATCTGCACAAGGCCTTCGTCGTCAAGGACAAGCGAACCCGCGTCAGGCGCCGGATCGAGGCGGTGCGCGGCATCACGCTGGAGGTGCGGCCCGGTGAGATCTACGGCCTGCTGGGCCCCAACGGCGCCGGCAAGTCCACCACCCTGCGCATGATCGCCGGGCTGATGCGGCCCGACCGGGGCCGGATCGAGGTCTGCGGGGTGGACACGGTGCGCCGGCCGGAGCAGGCCAGGGCCCTGGTCGGCTACCTTTCCACCGATCTCAGCGTCTACAGCCGGTTCACCCCCAGGGAACTGCTCAAGCTGTTCGGGGAATTCCAGGGGGTGGAGGCCCGGGTGGCGGAACGGCGCGGCATGAGCCTGCTGGACGAACTGGGCCTGGCGGATTTCGCCGATGTCCGGATGGAGGGCTTCTCCGGCGGCCAGAAGCAGAAGGTCTCCATCGCCCGGGCGCTGCTGCACGATCCCAAGGTGGTCATCTTCGACGAGCCCACCACCGGCCTGGACGTGCTCACCGCCAAGACTGTGCTGGACCTGCTCCGGGTCATGCGCGGGGAAGGGCGCTCGGTGGTCGTTTCGACCCACGTGATGCCCATGGTGGAGGCGATCTGCGACCGGGTGGGGATCATCTTCGACGGGGTGCTGCACGGCGACGCGCCGCCCCACGAGATCCTGGACCGCTGGGGGGTGGCCACCCTGGACGAAGTGTTCTTCAAGCTGGCGGACGGGGAGCTCCGATGAACGGCGCCCTGCTCATCCTGAAAAAAGAGTTCATGGAACTGTCCAAGGACCGCAAAACCCTGTTCTTCACCTTCGTCATGCCGCTGATCCTATACCCGCTGATCTTCTTCATGATGAGCCGGCTCGGCAGCAATGATGCCGCCTCCCGGGCCGGGCGGCCCAGCCGGGTGTGCGTGAGCGATCCCTCCCAGGTGTTCGGCCCGGTGCTGCGGGACGCCCCCGGCGCCTTCACCGTCGTGCCGCGCCCGCCCGGGGACATCCGCCGGGCCATCCGCGACCAGAAGCTGGAGCTGTTCCTCGAGGTGGATCCGGCCGGCGCCGAGAAGCTGGCCCGGAACCATTCCCTGGACATGCGGGTGCTGTACGACAACAGCGACGAATCCTCGAAACTGGCCCTGGACCGCTTCAAGAGCCTGCTGCGCCGGCAGGAGAGCCTGTGGGTGCAGGCCCGGCTCAAGAGCCTGGGGGCTTCCCCCCAGCTGGCCCTGCCGGTCAAGCTGGAGACCGTGGAGGCCGGGGACATGGGCCTGTTCCTGGGCAAGCTGGTCGGCTCCTTCCTGCCCTACCTGCTGATGATCATGATGTACGCCGGCGCCATGCAGCACGGCATCTACGCCACCGCCGGGGAGAAGGAGCGGGGCACCCTGCTCAGCCTGCTGGCCACCAGCCTGCCGCGCACCCAGATCATCATCGGCAAGCTGCTGTACATTTTTTTCATCGGCATCCTTTCGGCGCTGGTCAACCTGCTGAGCATGGCCTTTTCGGTGGGCCGGCTGATGGCTTCAAGCGGGGCCGCCGACGCCCCGGCCCAGGCCGCCGTCACCGGCGTCGCCGCCCTGGCGACCCCGTCGGCCCTGGGCCTCACGTTCCTGCTGATGATCCCGCTCGGGCTGTTCTTCGCCAATTTCATCCTGCTGGGCGGGATCCAGGCCAGGAACACCCTGGAAGCCTCCAGCGCCCTCACCCCGGGCATCTTCGTGGTGGTGCTGCTGGGGGTCTTCTCCATGGCCCCGGGGATCGAGAAAATGGCCTGGCTGCCCTACGTGCCGGTGCTGAATGTCAGCCTGGCCATCCGTAAGTTGTTCAGTCAGCAAGGCAATGGTTTCGAATACCTGGTCGCCCTGGTGATGACCGTGGTCCTGGCCGGTTTGATGACCTGGATCTCCACGCGCATGCTTAACCGGGAGTCCGCGATATTCCGTGTATAGTTATTTACGTTGATTCATCAGGGGACTTAGCATGGCAACAAAGACAAAAACCTCCGAGCCGACCGTGTCAGAGGTCCTGCCGGTGGAGAAATCCTTCACGGAAGCCCTTGAACTCCTGAACGCCGGCAAGCTGGATGCGGCGGCCAAGGCGTTCACCCAGGTTCAAGCCGAAGCGATGAAACAGGAGCGGCTGAACTTGGCCCGCACCGCCCGGGGCTATTTGGCCGCCATCGAGGCCCGGCTCCATGCCCAGGACGCGCCCGGGGCGGAAGCGGCCGAAATGACCGCCCAGCTCCTGCTCAACCAGAAGAACCCGGAGGCGGCCCTGGAGGCCCTGGACAAGGGCATCAAGGCCCTGCCGGAGCGGGCCGCGCTGCATTATCTGAAGGCCGTGGCCCACGCCCAGCTCGGCCAGATCCAGGACTCCGCCGATGCCCTGGGCAAGGCGGCGGAATTCGACGCCGATATGCTCTTCCAGTTCCGTTTGGAACCGGATTTCGACAGCATCCGCCATTCGGGACCGTTCGCGACCCTGCTCAGGGGCTGAACCGCCGTGTCCGGCGGGCTTGGACTGCACGCTGATCTGCCCCTGAAGGTGGTCGCCATCGGGGGCGGCACCGGCCTTGCGGCGCTGCTGCGGGCGGTCAAGTCCGAGGCGGGCCGGAACCGGGATCCCTGGAAGCTGACCGGGATCGTCACGGTCTCCGATGACGGCGGGTCCAGCGGCCGGCTGCGCGATGAGCTGGGGGGCATCCCGCCCGGCGATCTGCGCAACTGCCTGTCGGCCCTCACCCGGGAAGAGTCGGTCCTGTCCGACCTGCTGAACTATCGGTTCAAGGGGGAAGGCTCCCTGGCGGGGCACTCGCTGGGCAACCTGATGCTGCTGGCCATGGCCGATCTCACCGGCGACTGGGTGCGCGCCATCCGCCAGCTGTCCGGGGTGCTGGTCACCGTCGGCCGGCTCTACCCGTCCACCGTGGTGCCGGTGGTGATCCGCGCGGAGGACATGGCCGGACACGGCTACACCGGAGAGACCTCGGTGGGTTCCGCCCCGGCGCCCCTGGCCCGGCTCTGGCTGGAGCCGTTGGACGCCGAGC
>Ga0316232_1002151_pt1 | contig 21294 bp, 18 predicted proteins | sample TBHtaG_FD_206006 | JGI IMG/M metagenome (GOLD analysis project Ga0316232, IMG submission 206006) | Freshwater microbial communities from Trout Bog Lake, Wisconsin, USA - TBH18025_13 | ecosystem: Environmental > Aquatic > Freshwater > Lake > Hypolimnion/Profundal zone | place: USA: Wisconsin... | reverse complement strand
CCGCTCTGCAGGCGTTTTGGGACTTGGGGATTTCGTTCTCATCGGTCGTCCTTTCTCAGGGCGATGAGACCAAATTCATCCCTTAGCTAAAACCCCTTTTCTGTCTCATAGGCTCTGACGGCGTACAGCGTGGATTTCGACCGGATCATCGCTCCCATGACGCGGGAGGAATTTCTGTCTCGCCATTGGGAGCAGAGCTGGCTGCACCTGAAAGGCGCGCCGGGCCGTTTCACGGAATTGATGCCGTGGGACGAACTCAACCGGCTGTTCGTCACAGGGCGCCGGCGGCGATGCTGCCGGCAACGTCATCTACTGGAACAACAATCTGGGCGTGGGGCCATGGTGGCAGGCGCCCACACCCGTCCAGAAGATCGGCAACAATCGCGCCGGCTGGACGCAGGCGATGCTGCTCAAGCCCGATGGCAGCCTGCTGCACATCACCTCGTCGGGTTCAACCGACCCCGCGTCATCGAACAATCCCGGCAGCAATGCCATTCTTTTCAACGCGGCCGAGATCGATTTCGATCGCTATGAGGCCGAGAACGCCCGGCAGCAGGGCAGCGCCATCATGCGGGATGCCTCCATGTCCAATGGCGGCAAGACCAGGCTGGGCGCGAAGAATGTGGGCAAGCTCACCTTCCATATCACCGTGCCGAAGGCGGGCCGTTATGCGCTGGCCGTGAACTATGCGGGCATCGGATTCGCGGCCACGCCGCGTCTTGCGGTCAATGGCAACGGCGTGACCGGCGCGGCTGGCTCTGCGCCTGCCGATCCGGACAAGGCGGCGCAGCGTATCCGCGACCTCGGCACACGCGGCACCGGGGAACATAGCCAGCTTTCCGCCGAGGCCGCGTTGAAAGCAGGCGCCAATACGATCGAAGTCTTGGGCGGCGCATATGCCCTCGACATTGACTATCTGGAGGTGAAGTCTCTTTAAGGCCGCCGCCGGCCCCCGTATGGTCTAGCTCGCCTCCACTTCAAGGCGGTGAATGTCACCCATCACGATGACGTAGCAAAGGATGCCGAGCAGGGCGAGCACGGCGATATAGGCCAGGCCGCTGAAGAAAGATCCGGTGGCGTTCACCAGAGTGCCAATCACGATCGGCGTCAGGATGCCCGCCAGGTTGGCGCAGAAGTTGAACACGCCGCCGCTGAGGCCCGCCAGGTTCTTGGGCGCGATGTCGGCAATCACCGTCCAGCCCAGGTTGCAGATGCCCTGGCCGAAAAAGGCGACCGACATGATCGCGATCACCATCGCATTGTCGGCGACGTAGTTCGCGCCGACGATGGTGGCGGCCAGCAGCAGGCCGATGACGATGGGCAGCTTGCGCGCCAGGTTGGCTGAGCCTGTCCGGCGCAGCAGATAATCCGACAACAGGCCGCCGCTGAAGACGCCGATGGCGGCGGCGGCGTAAGGCAGCACGGCGGCAGCGCCGACCTTGATCCACGCCATGTGCCGTTCCGTCGCCAGGTAGGTGGGAAACCAGGTCAAAAAGAAAACCTGGGTGGAATTGCTGCAGAACTGCCCCAGCGACGCGCCGACGATCTGGCGATGACGCATCAGCTTTTTCACATTGGCCCAGGAAAAGCGCGTTGCGGCGGCGTTGCCGCCCAAGCCGCCGCCAGCGGCGATATGGTCCAGTTCCGCCTGGTTGACGCGGCGGTTTTTGTCGGGGTCGCGGTACCCAAAATAGAATATGAGGGCGAAGACGATGCCAGCCGCGCCGACGATCAGGAACAGAGAGCGCCAGCCGAATTCCGCCGTGATCCAGAAGAGCAGGGTGCTGAACATCGCTAGGCCTGCATACTGGCCGATGGAATAGACGCCGGTGGCGCGGGCGCGTTCGGATTGCGGGAACCAGTTGCTGAGAATGCGGCTGTTGGCGGGATAGCAGGGGGCCTCGAAGATGCCCAGCATCAACAGGCAGGCGATCAGCCAGATGGTGCCGGTGGCGAAACCCAGCATCAGGGTCATGCAGGACCAGAAGAACAGCGCCAGCGCATAGGTGAGGCGGATGCCGTAGCGGTCGAGAAAGGCGCCACCGGGAATCTGCGAGAAGGCGTAGGAAAAGGAAAAAGCGGAGAAGATGACGCCCTGTGTGCGAGGATCGAGATGGAATTCGCCCCGGATCAGCGGCGCGGCCACGCTCATCACCGTGCGATCGAGATAGTTCACCAGCGTCGCGATGGTGATAAGCGCCAGCACGACCATGCGCTGCCGGCTGCGCCTGGCACCGGGCATTTGCGTATTCATTCGGCGTTCTCCGGCCTTGTGGGCGCTGTGGCGCCTCTATTTCAGCGTGAATGCAATCAGTTCATCGGAGGTGTCGGGCGCCTGCAGGAAGCCGCTGCCGGTGGCGGCGACCACCACATACTGCTTGCCATCCTTGCCTTGATAGGTGCTGGGCACCGAACTGGCGACGGCGTTCAGCTTGGTCTGCCACAATTCCTTGCCATTGCGGCCATCCAGGGCACGGAAGCGCTTGTCATCGGTGGCGCCGACAAAGACCAGCCCGCCCGCGGTGGCGATGGAGCCGCCGATGCCGGGCCGTCCGGTGTTCTGTTTGTCCGCCGGCAGGCTGTCGGTGACGCCCAACGGCACTTTCCACGCGATGTTGCCCGTGTTGACGTTGACCGCGACCATCTCGCCCCAGGGCGGCTGGTTGCAGGGCATGTTCAGGGCCGTGTCCTTGAAGCGCCCACTGGGACGCAGCGTCGAATAGGGGCCGGTCCGGCCGCCGGGTAGGTTGGTGCCGACGATATTGGCGGGCAGGCCGCTGGCGGGATCCTGCACGCCCAGGATCTGCCCCAGGTCGCTGACATTGATGAAGAGGTAGCCCAGTGTCGGGTCGAAAGACGCGCCGCCCCAGTTGGCGCCGCCGATTTCGCTGGGGAAGGTGACGGCGGGGTGCAGATAGCCCGGCGGTGCATAGGATTCCGCGTTCAGCTCCAGGTGATTGTCTTCCACCAGCTTGCGGCAGGCAGTTTCCAGTTCGGGCGTCACCTTCGCCAGTTCCGCCATGGTGAGGCCCTGGCGCGCCAATGGCTCGGGTTTCACCGGGAAAGGTTGGGTTGGAGAAGTCTTCTCCAGCGGGATTTTGCTCTGCGGGACCTTGCGCTCTTCCACGCCATAGATCGGCTTGCCGGTGGTGCGATCCAGCAGGAACAGCAGCGACGTCTTGTTGATGATGGCGACGGCGGGAATGGTGCGCCCGCCATTCTTCACATCCATCAGAACCGGCGGCGCTTCCAGGTCGAAGTCGAACACATCGTGATGCACGACCTGGAAATGCCAGAGATACTTGCCGGTGGCGGCATCCACCGCCACCAGGCTGGTATCGTAGAGATCGTTGCCCGGGCGGTCGCCGCCGAACAGGTCGCCTGACGGGGCGCCGAACGGCAGATAGACGATGCCGCGCGGGACATCGACGGTCATGAAGCCCCACACATTGACGCCGGTGCGGAATTTGGCGCTGTCGCCGGGCCAGGTGCCGTAATTGGGTTCGCCGGGCAGGGGGATGGAATGGAAGGTCCAGGCCAGCTTGCCGGTATGGATGTCGAAAGCGCGGACATCGCCCGCCGGGCCGGGGCCGCTGCCTTCGGGATTGCGCCCGCCCAGGATGATCAGATTCTTGTAAATCACCGGCGGTGAGGAGACGCCGATACCGGCGTTGGGCAGATTGTGCGTGATCTCCGGCGTATTGAGGTCGACAATGCCGTTCACGCCGAAGCTGGGGTTCAACGCACCGGTCTTGGCATCGAGCGTGAACAGCTTGCCGTCCGAGGTTGGCACCACGATCTGCGGCTGCGTCTGCGCATCGCCGGGGAAATATTCCACCCCACGCGATACCGGGTTGCCGCTGGGCAGCTTGTAAACCCAGACTTCCTTGCCGCTGGTCGGATCCAGCGCCACCACGCGCCCATAAGGCGTGGAGACGTACATGATGCCGCCCACCACCAGCGGTGTCACTTCGGCTTCGGCGAAACCGGGATTGGCGCGCGGGGCGGGGGCGACGCCTTCTGCCGCCGCCTGGTTTTGTGGAGCACCGGCGGGAGCGCCGCGTCCGCCGCCACCGCGGCGGCCACCACCGGGCGCGACAAAGTCCGCCGGCCGCATGTGATAGACCCAGGCGACGCCCAGGTTGCTCACGGTGCTGCGGTTGATCTGCGTCAGCGGAGAAAAGCGCATGCCGCCGGCATCATGACCGTAGGTTGGCCATTCGGTGCCCGCGCCACCGGTCTGCGCAAAAGCAAACAGCCCGCTGGCGGCACAGAGCGCGGCGCCCGTTAGAACGTATTTGACCATCGTCCCTTTTGCCTTGCGCCCGCGCATTCCTGTTTCCTTCCTGAATCCCGATGTCTGCCTTCGCCGTTTCGCGGCGGCCCGATTGTCGGCACGATATGCTATTTAACCAGATAGTACGTTCTTGGAAGCAGTGTCACCGAAGCCGGAACGACGTCAAGAAATATTCCGCACCGCTTCTCAAAGGAGTGGCCGATGCTGCAGAGGCGAACGCTTTAAGCTTGTAAAACAGGGATATTCCGCATGTCTCTGCCGCGCGATGATGCGCGCATCCGGCATTTCACCGCCTGCGCACACGCCGCGGGATGAGGGGGGCAATTTTTCCGTCCCGTCACCGGATTGACATTGGACTATCCGGTTAGTTATAGTCCGGTTCAGCAGGACAGGCGGGTCATCCGCAAAAAAACAAAGACCTGCTCGGGGGCTTCCCCGAAGGAACACGTCATATCCGGCAATCGGAAGGGCAAATCCCCCGCGATTTCCGGCAATTGGTTCAAGGGGATGTGACGCGCCGAGCGGCGCGATTGCGACCGTATGGAAGAGCAAACGCGGCGGCCCGCTCCGGCGGAAGCCAGCCGAGCAGTTGAGGGGAGTTAACGGAAATGCTCAGGAAAACTCACGCGCGCGGCAAAAGCGATACGCTGGCCTCGCTGCTTCTCAGCGGCAGCGCCTTTCTGGCGATCGCAGCTCTGTCGTCCACGGTGGCCTTTGGCCAGGCGGCCTCCAAGGATGTTGAAAGCGTCACCTCTACCGGCACCATCTTCCGCGGTTCGGCCCCTGTCGGCTCCAACGTCATCACCGTCGGCCAGGATGAAATCCAGCAGATCGGCGCGGTGACGATCTCCCAGGTCCTGGCGGATATTCCGGGCTTGAACAATTTCGGCAGTGCTGGCCAGGGTGCGCAGAATTCCTCGGATCCCGGCGGCGCCTCGTCCCCGACCATCCACAGTCTGGGCAATTCGGCCTCGAATGGCACGCTGATCCTGGTCGATGGCCACCGCCTGCCCAATACCGGCATCCAGCACAATACGATCGACCCCAGCGCCATTCCCGTCATCGCGTTGCAGCGAGTCGAAGTGCTGCCCGACGGCGCTTCCGCCACCTATGGTTCGGACGCCGTGGCCGGCGTGCTGAATTTCATCACGCGCAAGAACTATACCGGCATCGAAACCCAGGGACAGTACAGCTTCGCCGACAATTACAGCAACTACACCGCCGCGCTGCTGGCTGGCCACGAATGGGATGGCGGCTCGGTCATGCTGGCGTACCAGTATGTCTACAAGACCCCGCTGAACAACGGCGTCCGCAGCTATGAGACGGCGCGCCAGGATCTGCGGCTGGGCGCCCTTGCCAATCCCACCGCTTTCGCGCCGGCGATCTCCGCCACAGCGCCCGCGGGTTTCCAGTCCACGACGCCGGCCGCGGGCCAAGGCACCACCGGTCCGTTCGGTGCCACTGTGCCCTATCCGTCGCTGGGCTCGAACTTCCAGAATTTCACCTGCCCGATCGCGACCATCCGCGCCAGTGGCGGCAGCACCAGCTACCTCTACCCCTACAATTCGACGACGGGGGTGGTGAACAACATCACCAACTTCAATGGCGTGTGTGATGAAAACAGCTACGGCACACAGCTGCCGTCAGAAAACCGCCACACCTTCTTCGCGTCGTTCAAGCAGACGCTGGGCAATGTCCAGTTGACGGTCGATGTGGACTATTCCAGCCGCCTGGAAGGCTCGGTCAACGCCCGTACAACCTTCTCCAACTTCACCGCCTATGGTCCCGGCTATACTGGAACCGCTGGCTCGAAGAATCCCTTCTATCAGAACGGCACCGGCACCGGCATCGGCACCTCGTCGGAGCAGATCAGCTACGATTTCACGCAATTGCTGGCGGGTGAGCCGGCGACGCGGGAAAAGACCGGGGACACGGTGGCCTTTACGAATATCGGCCTGGACTGGGACATGGGGCACAACTGGTTGTTCAGCTTGGGCGCCACCCTCGGCACTGATTTTGATTTCGACCGCATCAGCAACCAGCTTTGCTCTGCCTGCGCCGAACTGGCCCTGAACGGCACCACCAATCAGTCAGGCACAGCGAACAGTTCTGCCGCCACCAGCGCCATCATCGATCCTTTCGGTCTTGGCTCGGTCATCAGTGAAACCCGCGTCCTGAACACGACCAACGCGCTGGACGTCTGGCATCCGGCCGGCCCCACCAACGGAACCTCACAGGCCGTGCTGGATTCGCTGGCCAGCGGCTTCAGCAACACCACCGCCACCCAGGCGATCAATGACTTCACCGCGCAGGTACAGGGCCCGCTGTTCACCCTGCCCGGCGGTGACATGAAGGTCGCCCTGGGCGGCGAGTATACCGACTATACTGATCGTCAGCAGCAGAACACGCCGTCCAGCGCGCTGGGACCGTCTTCCGTCAGTTCACAGACGGTCAATCTTTACTATGGCCGCACCGTGTATGCGGCCTTCACGGAAATCCAGCTGCCGCTCGTCAGCCCCGACATGAACGTTCCGCTGATGCAGAAGTTCGTGCTCGGACTGGCAGGCCGCTACGATGCCTATTCCACCTATGGCAGCACCAAGAATCCCAAAGTGTCCTTCTCCTGGGACATGCTCGACGGCTTCAAGTCGCGCGGCAGCTTCGGCACCTCGTTCACGGTGCCCGCTTTCGCCTCCGGCGGTCAGAACCAGACCGGCCTGACTTCGCAGTCCGGCGTCAACAGCGGCGGCCAGCCGACGCTGCCGATCGCTTTCAACAACACGACCTATAACAACGGTGCCGGCGTCGCCGGTACCTTCGCGGGCAGCGCTGCGACCTGTTCGGCGGCCGGCAGCACGCCGGTGGATGCCAATGGCAACAACGTCACCGTTGCACCCTATACCAATGCGGTGGCCTGCAAGATCAACACCGCCAATACGCTGGGCCTGCAATATGCCGCCGGTGGCAAGCCTGGCCTGAAGCCGGAAGTCGGCATGACCTACTCCTTCGGCTTCGATTTCGACGCCGGCAAATGGTGGAACCTGCTGCAGGGCCTGACCGGCGAAGTCACCTTCTACCAAGCCAAGTATGCGGGGCTGGTCACGTCGATTGGCCTGTCGACGTCGCAGCCCGGCCTGACCACCCTGGCGCCTCCGGGCGGCTGGTCGGCCAGCGACCCCTTCATCACCTCGCGACTGCAGGGCTATCCGCTCAACACCACGGTGCCGGGCACGATCTACACCTTCTTCGACGGGCGGCAGACCAACGCTTATACCCTGTGGCAGAACGGCCTGGACTATGGCGTCCGCTACGGCTTCGACACCGATATCGGCGCCTTCACCTGGGCGTTCAGCGGCAACGAGATCCTGCGCTTCACCCAGCAGAACGAAGGCCCGAACCAGCCGTTGATCGACATCAAGAACGGCAAGGCCGGCAGTTCCGGCCGCTTCACCGGCCAGGAAATGACCTGGCGCACCAGCATTGGCTGGTTCCAGGATCCCTATCGCGTGCAGGTGGCCTTCAACTATCAGAGCCCCTTCTTCAGCCAGGTCACGGCCTTCCCGTATAACCTAGCGGGCCCAGATCGTGCGGCAAACCTGCAGAAGATCGAGCCGCTGTTCACGGTCGATCTGAATCTCGGCTACACCCTGCCGGACTTCTACCATAGCGGTATCGGTGGCGCGCAGATCGATGTCAGCGTCAGCAACCTGCTCAACACCGATCCGCCGTTCCAGAACAGCGCCAGCGGTCTTGGTGCCGGCAGTCAGATTGGGCGCCTGATCAGCATTGCGCTGCGGAAGAACTTCTAATCCCCTTTTAGAGGTGCTTCCCAAGAACTGACCGGCAATCACGAAAGCGTGGTTGCCGGTCTTTTTTTAAAGGCCGCGGGCCGGGACGTGCTCGAAATTCGTGATACCGTTAAGGCAATTGCCAGAGGAAGAGCAGCGATGAAAGCTTGGGGTAGGAAGATTCTGGCCGGTTGCGCGCTGACGGCAGGACTGGTGGCGGGCGCTGCGCTGGCACAGACCGGCAATTCCGGCGGCGCGATCAACGACAATCTGGGTGATTTCAACTATGGCGTCTGCCGCGGCATCGATCCGCGTTGTTTCCATGACTGGCCGCGGGCCAAGACCACGCAATACCGCGTGCTGCTGTTCACGCACACGGCGGGGCCGCGCCACGCCAATCTGGGGCCGGCGCTGGGGACTGGACTGAACCCGCAACTGGCCGATGCCAATGTCGTCCACAACGCCATGCTGAAAATTGCCGCCGCTAACGGCTGGCACCTGGATTACACCGAGGATGTGGCCCAGATGACCAATCTGGACAGCTACAATGCCGTGATCTTCTTCAGTACCTCGCGCGACAATCTCGATGACAACGCCAAGACGGCGCTACGCCAGTATATGCGGGCGGGCGGCGGTTTCGTCGCCATCCACAATGCCTTCGGCACGCTCTACAACTGGCCCTATTATGAGGGGCTTCTGGGCAACGCCAACTATTACAATCACGGGCCGGAACGCAGTGGCGAAGTGGTGATGCAGGACACGAAGGATGTTTCGACCCGCGACCTGCCCAAGCGGTGGAAGTTCCGCGACGAGTGGTACAACCTAGTTCCTTTCCCGACACAGGTGCGCTTCCTTGCGACGGTGGATGAGAAGTCCTGGGATCCGAACGAGGCGCGTGGTGGTTTCGGCGGCGAAGGCGGTCCGCCACCCGCCGCTGCCGGGGCCCCGCCCGCCGATGCCGGTCGTGGTGGTCGCGCCGCCGCCGGTCGCGGGGGCCGTGGTGGTGGCGGTCGCGCACCCTCGGTCGTCGGCCAGATGCCCGGCCATGGTTCCTTCCATCCCGTCGCCTGGTGCCAGTATTATGACGGTGGCAAAGCCTGGATGACGACACTGGGCCATGATGCGGGCGATTTTTCCAATGATGAAGCCGCTTTCCCTGGCTCGGTGGAGTTCGTGAAGATGATCACCGGCGGCATCAAGTCCGTGATGGGACAGGAACCGTTCTGCCAGTAGCGATGACACTGCGGATGACGGCGACACGGGATGCGACGGGATGCAGGGTGAAGCAAGCGCTGCTGGGTCTGTTGTTGTTTTGCGTCGCGTCCACATCCGCGAACGCCGATCCGCGCTCTGATGCGTTGGCGGGTGCGGTGCGCTGCCAGGCCATTGGCGATGACCGGGCATTCCTGAACTGCGTCTATGGGGCGATGCAGCCGTTGCGTGTCGAGCTTGGATTGCCACCGGCGCCGCCGGCCCAAACCAGCCTGGTTCCACCGGCGACCTTGCCGATGGCGCCGGTGACGCCAGAGATGAGCCGGGCGGCGCCTCCGGTACGCAACAACGACATGACAGACGCGTTGTTTGGCGGAAAAATCGAAGTGGCGCCGCAGCGCATGGCCCGCTTCGATATTGACCGTAACGGCTTTTTCACGGTGACGCTGGCCGACGGTGCGGTCTGGAAGCAGCTGGACGGTGACACCGCGCGGGCGCATTGGCGCGGACCGCCTGGCGATCTTGTCGTGACCGTGCGCAGCGGGGCTTTCGGCGCGCATGTTCTGCAGGTCCGGGGGCAGGCGACGACCTATAAGGTGATCCGGCTGCGCTAGCGTCGGGGCGCGCGCCGTGGCGCCGCCCAATCGCTGGGCATATGCCCCAATGCCGCACACAGGCCGGCAATGCAAAAAGTGCAGGAAATTCGGGCCAATCGCACTTGCGGGGGCATGACCTTTTAATATACTAGTTAGTACATTCCGAGGCATCGGCAGATGCGCGGTTCAGGGAGACGTTCATGGCGCGTGCGATTACCGAGGAAGAGAAGCAGCTGGTTCAGGAGCTTGTCGCCAAGGCGCGCGTCGCTCTCCAGCAGATCGCCGACTATGATCAGGCACGCGTCGATCGCCTGATCCAGGCCGTGGGCTGGGCGCTCTCCAACGAGAAAACCTTCACCCGCCTTTCGAACATGGGCGTGGATGAAAGTGGTCTGGGTGATCGCGCCGGGCGTCCCGGCAAGCGCTTCAAGCTGCACGGTATCCTGCGCGACGCCCTGCGTGCCAAGTCGATGGGCATTGTCGAGGAAGACAAGGCGAAAGGCCTGGTCAAATACGCCAAGCCGGTTGGTATCATCGCCAGCCTCGTGCCGGTCACCAATGCCGGTCACACCGAGGTTGGCAACGGCATCTATTCGTTGAAATGCAAGAACGCCATCATTTTCGCGCCCCATCCCGCCAGCAGGAAGACCAGCGTCGAATGCGTGCGGCTGATGCGCGAGGCGGTAAAGAAGCTGGGATGCCCCGAAGACGTTTTCCAGATCATCGAGAAGCCGTCGATTCCCCTGGCGCAGGAATTGATGGCGCAATGCGATCTCGCCATCGCCACCGGCGGCCAGCAGATGGTGCGGGCGGCCTATTCCTCCGGCAAGCCCGCCTATGGCGTCGGCGCCGGCAACGCCACCATGGTGATCGACGAAACCGCCGATATCGATATTGCCGCCCGCAACACCCGCATCTCCAAGACCTCGGACAATGGCTCCGGCTGTTCGGCCGACGGCAATCTGGTGGTCGATGCGCGTATCCATGATGCCTTCCTGGAAGCCTTGCAGAAGGAGGGCGGCTATCTGGTCACGCCGGAGCAGAAGGTGCTGCTGCAGAAGGCGATGTGGGACGACGAGAACCACCGCACGGCGCCCACCATCGCCCGGCCGGCGAAAGTGATTGCCGAGGTGGCGGGCTTTGCGATTCCGGAAGGCAAGAGCTTCCTGATCGTGCCGGAAACCCATATCGGCAAGGACTATCCCTTCTCTTCCGAAAAGCTGTCACCCGTGCTGTCGATCATCAAATATGAGGGTGGTTTCGACGAGGCGCTGAAGAAGGTTGCCCAAATCTATGAAGTCGGCGGCAGGGGCCATTCCTGCGGCATCTACTCCCACTCCGATGAGCATATCCATCGCTTGGCGCTGCTGGCGCCGGTCAGCCGCATGATGGTGCGCCAGCCCCAGTCCAAGGCCAATGCCGGCGCCTGGGATAATGGCATGCCGATGACCTCTTCGATGGGCTGCGGCATCTGGGGCGGCAACATCACCAACGAAAACGTCAATGTGAAGCACTATATGCAGTTGACCTGGGTCAGCCGCCCGATCCCGGAGGATCGCCCCTCCGAACAGGAACTGTTCGGCGCGTTCTACAACACGGAGACGCCGTGAGCGCCAAAATCCCCGAAGAACTGGTCGCCGAAGCGTCGGCCTGGTGGACCACCGGCATCATCGATATCCATCCGGGTTCGATCGCGATGCGCGGCTATGCCATCCAGGATCTGATCGGCACGATCAGTTTTCCGCAGATGATCTGGTTGATGCTGCGAGGCGACCTGCCGAACGCGCCGCAGGCGCGGCTGCTGGAAGCCGCCCTGGTCGCCTCTGTCGATCACGGGCCGCATGCCCCCTCCATCGCCATCGCGCGCATGGCGGCCAGCACCGGCATCGCACTCAACAATGTAATGGCGTCGGCGGTGAATGTATTGGGCGATGTCCATGGCGGCGCCGGGCAGCAATGCATGGAGCTTTACGAGGCCATCGCTGCCAATCCGAAAAGCGCCAGTGATCTGGCCGGGGCCGTGGACGAGGCGCTGGCGGCGTTCGTCGCCACCCATGGCAAGATCATTCCCGGCTTTGGCCATCGTTTTCACCCCGTCGACCCGCGCTGCGAACCCCTGTTCGCGCTGGTCGAAGAGGCGCGCGTTGCAGGCGTTGTAAACGGCCGATACGCCGAGATTGGCCGCGCCGTCGAGGCGGGCATCAAGCGGCGTACCGGCAAGCCGATTCCGATGAACATCGATGGCATCACGGCGGTGATCTTTTGCGAACTAGGTTTTGCCGCGCCGCTAGGGCGCGGATTGTTCATCCTGTCGCGCTCGGTCGGAATCCTGGCCCATGCCTGGGAAGAGATTGACCGCGGTACCCGCATGAAGGGCCCGATGCCAAAATCCATTCCCTACACCTATTCCGGGCACGCTCCGCGCAAGCCCGATTTCAAATGATCGACAGGAGTGACGTATGAAGGCGCTGGTTTCCAAGCAGTTGGTGAAGTATCTCGAAGATCGCGGCGTCAAGCACATCTTCGGGCTCTGCGGCCATACCAACATCGCCATGCTCACCGAGATCGGCAAGAGCAACATCCGCTTCGTCAATTCGCGGCATGAACAGGTCGCGGCCCATGCGGCCGACGGCTATGCCCGCGTCAATCGCCAGGCCAGCGTCGTGCTGTCCCATCTCGGGCCGGGCCTCAGCAATGCCGCAACGGGCGTGGCGACGGCGGCGCTGGATTCGATTCCGATGGTGGTCATTGCCGGCGATATTCCTTCGCATTTTTACGGCAAGCATCCCCATCAGGAAATCAACATGCATGGTGATGCCGACCAGTTCTCCATGTACAAGCCTTTCGTCAAGCGCGCCTGGCGGGTGGAGCGCCCCGACCTGTTGCCGGAAATCATCGACAAGGCGTTTCATCTGGCAGAAAGCGGCCGCCCCGGCCCGGTGCTGGTGTCGGTGCCGATGGATATCTTCTCCGCCGAGATCAACACCGCGTTGTTCGATCGCATGAAGCCCAACGCCAGGAGCTATGCCAGGCCGGCGCTCGACGAGGCGGTGGCGGAACAGATCGTCGGCCTGCTGATGGCCGCCAGGAAGCCTGTTCTATATGTCGGCGGCGGCATTCTGCTGGCTGACGCAGCGAACGAACTGCGCACCTTCGTGGAGCGGCTGGGCATTCCGGTGGCCCATTCCCTGATGGGGAAGGGGGCGTTGCCCGACGATCACCCCATGACGCTGGGCATGACCGGCTTCTGGGGCACGCAGTACATCAACGATTCCTGCCGCAATGCCGACGTCATCCTGGCGCTGGGCACTTCTTTCCGGGAAGCGGACTGCAGCTCCTGGGACCCGGAATATACCTTCAGTATTCCGCCGACCCGCCTGATCCATATCGACATCGACCCCAATGAAATCGGGCGCAATTACCCGGTGGAAATCGGGGCCGTCGCTGATCTGAAGTCGGCGCTGGGCGCGCTCAACCGCGTCGCGAAGCGGATGGAGCCGGATGGCCGTCGCAATGAAAGCCTGCGTCAGGAGATCGCGTCCTATCGCGCCGATTTCCGCGCCGGCAACCATGCTGCCGAGATTTCCGACCAGTTCCCCATGCGGCCGGAACGCATCCTGGCCGATGTCCGCGCCGTGCTGCCGCGCGATGCGATCATCACCACCGATGTCGGCTGGAACAAGAATGGTGTCGGCCAGCAATTCCCCGTCTACACGCCGGGTTCGGTCCTCACGCCCGGTGGCTATGCCACCATGGGCTTCGGCGCTTCGGCGGCGATCGGGGCCAAGATCGCCGCGCCCGGCAGGATCGTGGTTTCGCTGGTGGGCGATGGCGGCTTCGGGCAGAATCCGGCGCTGCTGGCAACCGCCTTCGAGGAAGACGCGGCGGTGATCTGGATCATCATGAACAATTTCGCCTTCGGCACCATTGCCGGGTTGCAGAAGGCGCATTACGGCACCACCACCGGTACGGTCTTCGAGAAGAAAGGCAAACCCTATTCGCCCAACTATGCCGATATCGCGTGCGCCTATGGCGTTGACAGCGTGCGGATCGAGCGCGCCGACCAGTTCAAGCCGGCGCTGGAAGCCGCGGTCAAGGCGAACGTTCCCTATGTGCTGGATGTGATTATGGAAAACGCCCCGGTGCCAACCGCGGGCCACTGGAACATTATGGACATCTACTCGCCGGGCAAGAAGGTCACTCATGTCGCCACTTGAGCCCGGCCCCCGATTCGCGGGAACACTGGGTTTTTATGGTCAGAAATGCTTATTTAAACCGGAAAAATAGGGAATCGCGTTTTCATGCCTGCAAAGCGGGGGGCGGCTGCCGCCACGAAGCGGCCGCGAGCTTCAAAAGCCGTAAAAGCCGTTCAGGTGCGCGATCCGGAGCGCACCAGGGCCAACATCATCAATGTGGCGACGGCGGAGTTTTCGGAGCTGGGGCTGTCCGGCGCGCGCGTCGATGCCATCGCGGAGCGCACCCATACCAGCAAGCGGATGCTCTATTACTATTTCGGGGACAAGGAGGGCCTCTACCAGGCCGTGCTGCTCTCCTACTATGAGAAGCTGCGTTCGGCGGAGCGGGCGCTGGACCTGACGCACCAGCCGCCCCTGACCGCCCTGAAAATGCTGGTCGAATTCACCTTCGACTACCACCTCAAGCATGCTGCCATCGCCCGCTTGGTCATGGTCGAGAACATCAACAAGGGCCGCCATGTCGCCAAGATGCCGTCAGTGGCGCCGGTGAACTCCACCATCCTGGCGACGGTTGCCGACATTCTGCAGCGCGGTGAAAAAGAAGGGACGATGCGCAAGGGCGTGGACAGCTTCAACCTCTACACCACCATCGCCGCCCTGTGCTTCTTCAACGTTTCCAACCGCTATACCTTCAAGGCGATTTTCCGCCACGACATGGCCGATCCATCCGGAGCCGCCGCGCGGCGCGAGGTGATCTGGGACACGGTCCGGCGCAGCGTCATTTCCTGAAACATCAGAAAATGAGGGAGAATTTGGCGCGATCCGGTCTCTTGTATGAACTAACTGGAACGTTAAAAATGGCTGGGCTGGCTCTGGTCCGGTCCTGCTGAGCGCTCCCATGGCCACGCCGAAAAGCCTCTCCACCATCAAATCCTTCCGCATCCTCGGGGCATTTCATCGCCGCGAAGAGACACTCACCAATGCCCAGGTCAGCCGCCGGACAGGGCTGCCCGCGAGTTCGGTTCGCCGCCTGCTGCTGACCTTGACGGAGATCGGCGCCATCGAACGGGCTGGCGCCATAAGCTACCGGCTGGGGCCGCTGCTGCATTCGTTGGCCCACAGTGTCCATGTGCGGGACTGTCTGGTGGAAGCGGCGCGAGAGGAACTGGCAAGCTTGAGCCGCCGTCTCGGTCTGCCGGTCTCGCTGGGCGTTCTCGACAATCATATGTTGACCTATATCGCGGTATTCGCGCCGCCCGGCGCCGACGCGGCGATGCCGGGCGATCAGTATGAAGCCTATAGCTCAGCCATCGGCAGGGTTCTTCTGGCTGTCTTGCCGGAAGACCGGCTCGGCAGATTTCTCGCGTCGGACGATTTGGTGGCGCTGACGCCCTTCACCATCACGAACGTCGACGCTTTTCGCACCGAACTCGGACGCGTGCGGCGTGACGGGTTCGCTGTGGAATGCGAGGAAACCCGACTGGGGGTGGCCAGCATCGCAGTGCCCATCCGCGATGGCAATGGGCGGGTGCATGCCGCCATTTCCATCACGGATGCCGCCTGTCATCTGCCCCCTGCGCGCAAGGATGCGCTGTGTTGTGCGCTGCTCGCCGTTGCCGGCGATATCCAGTGCAGGCTCTTTTTCCCCGGCGGCCGCGCAAAGGCGGCAATTCCTGGCCCCAAGCCGCCGCGTGCCGCCGTCTCGCCTGGCACGGCAAAGGCGGCGCTTGCGCAAGCGGTTTCGTAAGCACGGGGGGCACCGCCGCGCCGCGATCACTATCCCCGGCGCCGTGACGGTTGTGCTTCAGCGCTTCAGCCGCTCCGCGTGCCAATCCAGTTGGTCGGCCATGAAACTGGAGACGAAGTAGTAGGAGTGGTCGTAACCGGGCTGGCGCCGCAGCGTCAGGGGAATGCCGGCCTTCTCGCAGGCTTCCTGCAACAGGTTCGGTTTCAGCTGCTTTTCCATGAACTGGTCGCTTTCGCCCTGGTCCACCAGCAGTGCCTCGGCGCGGGCGCCATCCTCGATCAGCGCCACGGCGTCATGCGCGCGCCAGTGGGTGCGATCTTCGCCGAGATAGCCTTCCAATGCCTTCTCGCCCCAGGGCACCTGGGATGGCGCCACGATGGGGGCGAAGGCGGAGATGGCGCGGTAGCGATGGGGGTGCCGAAGGCCGATAGTGAGCGCGCCATGCCCGCCCATGGAATGGCCCATGATAGATTGGCGCGCCATGTCAGCGGGCAGTTCCGCCGCCACCAGCGCGGGCAGTTCCTCGGTGATGTAGGACCACATTTTATAGTTGGCGGCGTAAGGGGGCTCGGTGGCATCGACATAAAAGCCCGCGCCAAGCCCGAAATCATAGGCGCCGTCCGGATCGCCCGGCACGCCTTCGCCGCGCGGCGAGGTATCCGGCGCCACGAAGATCAGGCCGTGGGCAGCGCAGGCGGCGCGGAACTCGCCCTTGTCGGTGACATTGGCATGGGTGCAGGTAAGGCCGGAGAGGAACCACACCACCGGCAGCTTCGCGCCCAGCCGGTGATTGGGCACGAAGACCGAGAAGGTCATGGGCGTGCCGGTGGCGGTGGAGGCGTGGCGAAAAACAGTCTGGATGCCGCCATGGCTGCGGTTCTGCGACAGCGTTTCCATCAATAGACCACGACCGAGCGGATGCTCTTGCCTTCGTGCATCAGCGCGAAGCCCTTGTTGATCTCGTCCAGCGACAGGACATGAGTGATCATGGGGTCGATGGCGATCTTGCCGTCCATATACCAGTCCACGATTTTCGGAACATCGGTGCGGCCCTTGGCGCCGCCAAAGGCCGAGCCTTTCCAGACCCGTCCCGTGACCAGCTGGAAGGGGCGGGTGGCAATTTCCTTGCCCGCCTCGGCGACGCCGATGATGATGCTCTGGCCCCAGCCGCGATGGCAGGCTTCCAGCGCCGTGCGCATCACCTGGGTATTGCCGGTGCAGTCGAAGGTGTAGTCGGCGCCGCCATCGGTCAGCGCCACCAGATGCGCCACCAGGTCGCCCGAGATTTTCGACGGGTTGACGAAATGGGTCATGCCGAACTTCCTGCCCCATTCCTCCTTGTCGTCGTTGAGATCGACACCGACGATCTTGTCGGCGCCCACCATCTTCAGGCCCTGCAGCACATTGAGGCCGATGCCGCCCAGGCCGAAGACGATGCAATTGGCGCCGGGCTCGACCTTGGCGGTCTTGGTGACGGCGCCGACGCCGGTGGTGACGCCGCAGCCGATATAGCAGCTGGTCTGAAAGGGCGCGTCCTCGCGGATCTTCGCCAGCGCGATCTCCGGCAGCACGGTGAAGTTCGAGAAGGTGGAGCAGCCCATGTAATGGAAGATCGGCTGGCCCTTGTAGGAGAAGCGCGTCGTGCCGTCCGGCATCAGGCCCTTGCCCTGCGTGGCGCGAATGGCGGTGCACAGGTTGGTCTTGCCCGACAGGCAGCTTTTGCACTGGCGGCATTCGGGCGTGTAGAGCGGAATGACATGGTCGCCCGGCTTGACACTGATAACGCCTGCGCCGATTTCGCGCACGATGCCGGCGCCTTCATGGCCCAAGATGGAGGGGAACAGGCCCTCGCTGTCGAGACCGTCCAGCGTATAGGCGTCGGTGTGGCAGATGCCGGTGGCCTTCATCTCGACCAGCACCTCGCCGGCCTTGGGGCCGTCGAGATCGACCTCGACGATCTGCAGCGGCTTTTTGGGCGAGAAGGCGACAGCGGCGCGGGTTTTCATGGGCGATCCTGTGATGCGAGCAGTTTCTGAAGTTCGCTGGTCATCCCAGCGAAGGCGCTGGGCCAGTCGCCCAATGCCGGCTGGCGGAACAAGCGGGCAGTGGGATACCAGGGGCTGTCGCTGCGATGCAGCAGCCAACGCCATTCCGGCACGTATTTTAGCGCCAGCCAGGTCGGGCGGCCCAGGGCACCCGCAAGATGCACGATCGAGGTGTCGGAAGAAATCACCAGGTCGTAATTTTCCATCACCGCCGCCGTGTCGAGAAAGGCGCCCGGGCCTCGTCGAAGCGCTTCAGCGCGTCGGCCGGGCGGTTCCACCCCAGCAGCAGACTGGCCTGGCAATACAGATCGTCCACGCTGGCCGGCACCGTTGCCACGATTTGGCGAGCCAGCATTTCGGCCACGGCCACTTGGCCGTTTCGGCGCAACTGCTGGACCTGCTCGAACTGCGAGCGCAGGCGGGTTGTGGTAAACGACATTTCGGGCCCCGGGATCGGTGGCAACATAGGCAGCGCTGGAGACCTAGGCTAGTGACTATTTATGTCGGCATCGGTGGCTGGGTCTTCCCTGAATGGCGCGATAATTTCTACCCCAAAGGCCTCTCCCAGAAGTGCGAGCTGGCATATGCCAGCAGCCGGCTGACCGCGATCGAGGTCAATGGCACCTATTACGGCGCGCAGACGCCGGAAAGCTTCGCGCGCTGGCATGACGAGACGCCGGAGGGTTTCGTCTTCACCCTCAAGGGGCCGCGCTTCGCCACCAACCGGCGGGTGCTGGCGGAGGCGGGGGATTCCATCAACCGCTTCGTCGATAGCGGCGTCTCAAGGCTGAAGGCCAAGCTGGGGCCGATCAACTGGCAGTTCATGGCGACCAAGAAATTCGACGCGGCGGATTTTGAAGCCTTCCTCGCCCTTCTGCCCGCAAGCACCGACGGCGTGGCGTTGCGCCATGCGGTGGAAGTGCGGCACGACAGTTTCGCCTGCGGCGAATTCGTGGCGCTGTGCCGCAAATATGGCGTTGCCATCATCGCTGGTTGTGACGGCAAATTTCTCTGCATCGCCGATGTCAGCGCCGATTTCGTCTATGTCCGGGCCATGGGCACCGTGGAAAAAGAGAAGACGGGCTATTCCAAACCCGCCATTGCGCGCTGGGCGGCACGGGCGAAGACCTGGGAGCAGGGTGGCGCGCCGGTCGGCCTGCCTCTGGTGGGACATGCGGCGGCGAAGAAGAAGCGCGATGTCTTTTTCTTCATCATCTCGGGCGCCAAGGCGCGCAACCCGGCGGCGGCCGAGGCGCTGATAGCGGCGCTGGACTGAATTACCGCGCCGCCGGTACGACAAATTGCGAAGCAGAGATGTTGTTATTAAAACACATCAGCAACCCATGCGCGTGTATTGTAATCTGACGTCGGTCACTTGAATTTATAATATACAAATACTTTCAATAAGTTAGTCTTAGTAACATTAAACCTGTGATATACCGTCACCTTACGTACCGGATATTAATTCTGCGACAAATTGCGAAATATTGACAGGAGTTTACGCTCCGGAACTTCTCTAGCAATAGCTCTGCGATTTTTAATCCGGTGCCGGCTTGGGTCCCTTCGACCGCTACTATGTGAACCGCGCGCTCTTCGGCGTCTATTTCGAGAGCGACATCTATGACCGTGCCTGTGGCGCGGCGCCCGCGGCCATGCGGGTTTTCCAGTGGCGCATGGATCCCGCCTTCAAGGCGCGCAAGCTGATCTTCGTCCATGTCCCCCGCGCGGCCGGCATGTCGGTGGCCCAGGCACTGGGGGCGCGGCTGCAGTCGCATTACTCCATGCGCTACTATCGTGCCGTGGCACCCCGCTTCGCGGCGGAAGCGGATTCCTTCGCCATCCTGCGTGATCCGTTCGAGCGCTTCGCCTCGGCCTATGCCGTCGTGCGGGCAGGCGGCGCGGAAAAGGTGCGCCTGGCGTCTCCCTTCCTGCGCCAGACCGGCCATATCCGATCGATCGATGATTATCTCACCTGGCTGGAAGCGCGCGAGCCGCTGCAGCGCGATCATGTGATGCGGCCCCAAAGCTGGTACATCACCGACCTCGCCAGCGGCGAAGTGCTGGTCAAGCGGCTTTTCCTGCTGGGGGCGGAAACCGAGGCGCTGGCCGATTATCTGCGCGGGCACGGCGTGGGGCCGCTGGGATGGATCAACCGCTCCGAACGCCTGCCCCTGCACCTGACTTCGCAGCAATGCCTGCGCGTGGTGAAGCTTTACCGCCAGGATTTCGAGCTGATCGGCGCCTTGCGCGCGGCGCGCGCGCGCGAAGCCGCCGCCCGGCGCGTGGACCAGGCGGCTGCGCTGAAAATCGCGGCGGAATAAGCGTTATCGGCGAATGCCGCCGCCCGCTTCGATGCGTTCGCCCGTCACCCAGCGCGCCGCATCGGAGGCGAGGAACAGCGCCACTTCGGCGATGTCGCGGGGCTGGCCGATGCGGCCCAGTGGCGTGCCTTTCACCGCGTCCTGCTCGAACGCGCTGCCGATGACGCCGGCGCTATGGGTGCCTTCGGTTTCCACCATGCCCGGGGCGATGGTGTTGACGCGGATGCCGCGCGGACCCAGTTCGGCCGCCAGGACGCGGGTGACGGCATCTACCGCGCCCTTGGTGGCGGCATAGATCACCGAGCCGGGAATGGCGCCGGTGGAGACGATGGAACTGACATTGACGATGCTGCCGCCCTTGTCGCCAAAACTGGCGGCGGCTTCGCGGGCGGCCAGGATGGTGCCCAGCACATTGGTGTCGAACTGGCGGCGGAATTCATCGACTTCGACATCGTCCAGCGGCGCGAAGGCGAAGACGCCGGCATTGTTGACCAGGATGGCGGGCGCGCCGAGCGCCTGCGTCGTTTCGGCGAAGAGGCGCTTCACATCAGGGGCCTTTGCCACGCTGGCCTGGATCGCCACCGCCTTGCCGCCCGCCGCGATGATGTCGCCCACCACCTTGGCGGCGCCTTTTTCGTCGCTGCTGTAATTGACCGCCACGGCGGCCCCCGCCTTGGCCAGGGTGCGGGCGATTTCCGCCCCGATGCCCTTGGATGCGCCGGTGACGACCGCGACCTTGCCTGCAAGTGACTTGCTCATTGGAACCCTCATTGGTTTTACTTCGACGGTTAGATAATCGTCGAATTATCGGGTTCAAGCCCTCCAGCAAGGGAGGGATCCGGATTTTCAGAGATCGGCCAGACGCGCCAGATAGGCGTTCAGGACCGGGCGGTTGAGGGTGAGCTTCATGAACTTGCCTTCGCGGCTGGTTTCCACCAGTCCAGCATTCTCCAGCTCCTTGATGTGATGGGAGAGGGTTGCCGGGGTGATGTCCTGGTGCTGCTGCAGATCGGCGCAGCTGGCGGCGCTCTGGGTGCAGGCGCCGATCCGCTTGAGGATTTCATAGCGGCGCGGCTCCGCTAGGGCGCGCGC
>Ga0316232_1002148_pt1 | contig 21308 bp, 18 predicted proteins | sample TBHtaG_FD_206006 | JGI IMG/M metagenome (GOLD analysis project Ga0316232, IMG submission 206006) | Freshwater microbial communities from Trout Bog Lake, Wisconsin, USA - TBH18025_13 | ecosystem: Environmental > Aquatic > Freshwater > Lake > Hypolimnion/Profundal zone | place: USA: Wisconsin... | reverse complement strand
ACTCTACCAGGCGATTTATGCTCCCAGCATTCTTCAAAAGATGTTGTGGGCATACACAATTTACTCAGCCGCCCTTACTCCGGTGGTTTTGGCGGCTTTTTACTCGAAGCGGGTAACGGCGTGGGGAGCGGTGGCAGCTATTGCGGCCGGCACTGTGGTCACTTTGGTGTGGGATGTGCCGGGCGTAAAGACATGGTTTCCGCCCATCCTGGCTGAGCGCGACGCCATCTTTCCGGCGTTGTTTGCGGCCATGGGGGCCATGGTGGTGGTGAGCTTGTTTACGCCCGCGCCGGAGCCTGAACAACTGGCTCAGTTCTCTGACTGAATCTCCGGTATCGGCAGGTGCGCGGAGAGCTTGCGCCGGGGCAACCCATCCTTCCCACGAGAAACGTGAAAAAGATGGGTACGGACCGGATGTGTCTGCCTTTAGCTGTTGGAGCGCTGCGCTACCAGCATGGAATCCAGAATCTGAGCGGAAATATCCTTGACGGCAGCCGGTGAATGAGCCAGAAACAGCGTATTGGTCTTATCGTTTTCGCCAATGGACTTCAGCGTGTCAAAGTACTGAGTAACCAGCACCAGTTGCATGACTTCTTTTGACGAAGCACCTTCGACAGCCTTTTGGAATTGCTCGACTGAAACTTGCAAGCCCTCAATGATAGCCTTGCGCTGATTGGCGATTCCTTGGCCTTGCAGCGCTTTGCTCTCGGCTTCAGCCTCAGCCTTCTTAACCACGAGAATCTTCTCTGCCTCGCCCCTGGCATTGGCGGCAACCTGCTCACGCTGCGCGGCGTTGATGTCGTTCATGGCCGACTTTACTTTTGAGTCGGGAATGATGTCGGTTACGAGTACATTGACGATCTCATAGCCGAAGGTGGCCATATCCGCATCAAGTTCCTGCTTGACGGCAGCGGCGATGGACGATTGCGTAGCAAATACTTCATCCAGTGTCATGCCGGGCACATGCCCCAGAATCACCTGTTCGACATAGCTCTTGATCTGCGCCACCGGGTCAGACAGCTTGTAAAAGGCGTCATATACCTTCTCCGGGCGCACGCGATTCTGCACCGAGATGGGAATGGTGACAAAGACGTTGTCTTTGGTCTTTGTCTCCATGGTCAGAGTGATCTGGTTGACGCGCAAACTTACGATGCCTGCCACGGTGTCGAAGTAGGGCATCTTCCAATTCAATCCCGGCTCAGCCACGCGAAGGAACTTGCCGAAGCGAGTAATCACGGCTACCTGAGCCGTGCTGACTGTGAAGAAGCTGCCCAGGACCAGTGAAAGAGCGATAATGGCGACAATCGCCAGCAGAACCATGTAGATCACGTCCATTTGAATCCTCCGCTGCTTCGTATGGAAGCAACGACCGATTATATAAGGCTGCCAAGTCTGGTAAGTTACAAGGGCATTCTGCCAACGGAGCAACAGCCCGGCGCAGAGTGCAACTTGCCGGCAGAAAAAAGTCTGCCCGGAGAGTGCAATCGGGCTTACACTGACGGTGTAAATCTCAGAGATGCCATGCCCGTCGCCCAGTTGACTCTTGAAGTCCGCATCGAGCACGCCCAGTCGCTCAAGGACCGGCGGCAGGTGGTGCGTTCTCTTAAAGACCAGTTGAAGCAGGGATTCAATGTCTCGGTGGCGGAGATGGATGAGGCCGTCACGTGGCAGTCAGCAACCATCGGAGTGGTGGCTGTTTCGCGTTCGCGAGACTATCTGCATGGGCTCATCGAAGAGGTAGAACGCGCCGCGAGGCGAATGTTGAACGAACTTGGCGCCGAGCTGGCAGACTCGTTCTGGGAATACCTCGAGAGCTGAAGCCCGGCAGCGAGCCAGGTGTGTTTCCTGCTGATTACCACTTCCTTAATAGTCTCTAAGTTACTTGCACAACCTGTTGTTTCTGCTAGGCTTGCGGAACGCCTTGGGTGAATGAGCCGCCTGCCGTCGGGTATCGGCATTTTCCCCGGGTTTCGGCGGACTGACAGGGTTCTAGCTTTGAGCACAGCAAAGTGGAGGGACGATGGGAACTGATCCATTCAACACATGGACGATTTTCCTAACTCAGATGATCGGCCTGAGTGTGGCGACGGAGCGTGTTACCGAGACCATCAAGCAGTGGCTTGGCACAGCACTTACCAGCAGGCTGGGAAAAGCGCGCTACAGTGGTGCCATTCAAACCATCGCAATTGTCAGCGGAGTCTTTGTCACGGCACTCAGCGGGCTCAATCCGCTGAATATGCCGCAGTTCAGAGCATTTGAGTGGGGAAACAGGGCGGACTGGCTCGTATGGGCGGTTACAGGCTTGCTGGTCTCCGGCGGGTCAGCGGTTTGGAATCACCTGTTAGATATCCTGCAGGCTACCAAGGTGCAAAAGGAGCAGGCAGTAAGCAGCGCAACGCCCGTTGGGGCCAGTTCCACGGTTGTTCCGTAGAACAGAATGTCGCAGCGAAGCGCACCGCTTGAACTGTAGCCATAGCTGCCCAGGTTCTGACCCGGTACTGGAACCAACTCCTTCAACTTGCGATAGTGTTCGCTCTGTTATGCTGAATGGTTTACGCCAGCAAGGAGGAAACCATGCCGGAACATAGAGCGCGGAAGCATCATCAAGACCGGGTGGCGGAGACGCTGCGAGAGGAAATTGGCGCCATGATCGAGGGCGAACTCTCTGACCCGCGCATCGATTTCTGCTATGTGACAGAGGTTGCGCTGAATCCCGGTGCCAAGTCGGCGCGGGTTTACGTTGCCGTGGACACCTCAGTGAAAGACATTGCCAAGGCCGAGGAGAATACCGTTGCCGGTCTTGAGGCCGCCAAAGGATTCATTCGCTTCGAGTTGAAGGAGAGGATGGGCGTACGCCATGTGCCGGAGTTGAGCTTTCTGGCAGACCGCTCGGGTCGTTTCCAGGCGCGCATTGAGGAACTGATGAGCCGCTCTCGAAAGAGACAGAAAGCGGCAGCGGAGCAGCAGCCCGTCGCGGAACCCAAGGCTCCCACCGAGTAGCGGCGCATGAATTTTCCTCCCCTGAATTCGGTTCTCGATGCTCAAGATGCCGCGCAAGAGGACGCCTATGCTGACTCATCCGGCCGGGCCGCCGCGGATTCTATAGCCGCAATTCTTGAGGTTCTTCGCCAGGGTGAACGGTTTCTGGTGTGCTCTCACGCGCGGCCAGATGGCGATGCGGTGGGCAGCGTACTGGCCATGGGCATGCTCCTCGAACAGATGGGCAAGCGTGCCGATCTGGTAACACCTGACGGAGTTCCAGCCATCTATCGCGGATTGCCGGGCGCAGACGGTATTCGTCGCGCAGTGCGTATCCAAGGTCCCTACGACGCCGCAATCCTTCTTGAGTGCGACGGCCTTGAGCGTGCCCAGTTGCGCGGCCTGCAAGACCTTTTTACGGTTAACATCGATCATCATCTCAGCGGCCGGATGTATGGCGACCTGAACTGGATCGACCATGAGGCGGCCAGTGTGGGCGAAATGGTCTACAGATTGGTACTGGCGGCCGGAGCCACGGTAACGCCAGAGATGGCCACCTGCCTCTACACAACCGTACTCACTGACACGGGGGGCTTTACTTACGGCACAGTGAAGGCGTCGACCTTTGCTTTGGCGAGGGAATTGGTACTGGCCGGGGCCGATCCGGTGGCGATTGCCAGGGAAGTGTGTTTTTCAACCCCTACATCCAAGGTCCTGCTGCTGGGCGCGGCGTTGTCCAATCTAAAACGTGAAGGCCGGCTTTCCTGGCTGTGGGTAACGCAAAAGGACATGGTGCGCACCTGCGCCGCAGAGGAGGACTGTGAAGGCATTGTGAACTTCGCGGTGGGCATCTCTGGAGTAGAGGCGGCAGTGTTTCTGCGCGAGTTGCCGGAAGGGCGCGTTCGCCTCAGTCTGCGCAGCAAGGGTAAAGTCAACGTGGCCGAGATTGCCGAAAGGAAGGGCGGTGGAGGCCACGGAAGCGCTTCAGGCTGCACGCTGAATGGGCCGCTGGCTCGCGCACTTGAAGAGATTCTGGCAGAGTTGCGCGGCAGTGTGTCTGGTGCCACAGGATGCAACCCTCCAGGATGATTGAGTTTTCGGGTGAATCTGATAGCCTTATCCCTATAGAATCTCGAGTACTATTGTCGCGTCACTTCCCGGCGCGGAAGGCGTAGTCCCAGACAGGCTCCCCCGCCGGTCTGAGCTAAGTTGAGATTGTTTTTCTGTGCGAAACAGGCAACGGCTTGCCCGTTGGAGAAATGCTGGAAGTGGAAACTAATCTGGAACCACCTGAACCTGCTCGCTCCGAAGGCTGGCGCAAATGGCTTCCCCCTTGGGCTACCATCTGCGAAGCCGCAGTATTTCTTGTCTTTACCGTCTTTTTTCTCGTCTACGGACTGACCCCGATACTGGGCGGTGACGGTCTGGGGCTGGTGGGCGCTGACGAGCCCCGTTATGCGCAGATTGCGCACGAGATGCTGGTCAGGTTTGACTCCGCACAGACCCTGAAGACCCGCCTGAGTGCGTGTGTAACCCCTTATCTTTATGGCCACCCGTGGCTTGAGAAGCCCGCACTCTACTACTGGCGGGCGATGTTCCTGTTTCAGGATTTTGGGGTCCACGATTGGAGCGCGCGGCTGCCGTCCACCACGTTCGCTTTCATCATGATCGGCCTCATCTACCTCCACATGCGTAGATTTCGCCCCGGAGGGCACTTGGATGCGGCGCTGATCACCGCAGCCAGTGCCGCCATTATTGGCTTTTCGCGTGGTGCCTCGACAGATATGCAGTTAGCGGCGCCGCTGGCCATAGGACTGCTGGGCTGGTATGCATGGTACGAAACTGGCTCCAAGTTCTGGCTCTATGACATTTACTTCTTCACGGGCCTGGCTACCCTGGCCAAGGGACCGGTAGCGCCCTTCTTGGCCGCCGTCATCATTGGCGCCTTTGCACTTCTGCGCAAGGAGTGGAACATTGTGCGCCGCTCCTTTTGGTGGCCGGGAATGCTGCTCTACATCGCCATGGTGATGCCCTGGTTTATCGCCGTACAGCATCAGAATCCAACTTTTTTTCGTGAGTTCTTTCTAGAGCACAACCTGGAGCGCTTTGCTACCGCTCGCTACCAGCACCAACAACCCTTCTGGTACTACTTGGTCGTGGTTCTGCTGGCCATCATGCCATGGACGGTGATTTCAGTGCGCGCGCTGATTGATGGCGTGCAGACCTCGGTAGCCGAATGGCGACTGCGCCACTCCAGGAGCGGAAAGCCCTGCCTCAACCGTCCCGGCGATGCCTTTCCTGAGTTTTTGGTGCTTTGGGCGCTGATCCCCATCATCTTTTTCTCTTTCTCCAAATCAAAATTGCCGGGCTACATCCTGCCCTCCATTCCACCCATCGCCATCCTCACTGGAGACTATCTTTTCCGCCGCCGCCATCTGGGGCTGAACCGTTGGATTCTCATCGGCCACGCAGCACTATGCGGCACCATGACCATGGCCACAATGCTGCTGCCCTGGTTTGTGGCCCACGGAGCAAAAATTCCGCCTCCACAGGCAATAGTGGCCGCTACACTGGCCGCCATCGGCGCCACATTGCTCATCCTGATCGTGGCCAAGGGCTTTGGCGTGGCGCGGCTTCGGCTGGTCACCTGCGCGGTTCTAGTGGTGCTGGCGGTATTTCTCTATGGTGTAGGGCCCTTTTTCGGCATCCCCGAGGTCGCTGCATCCAAGCGCGTGATTCAACTGCTGGATCGCTCCTACTCGGCACGCCCGCTGGCGCAAAAATTGGGTACAGTGGCCAGTGCAGACGAGACTGTGGCGGTCTTTCGCGTACGGCGCGACGTGGAGTATGGCCTCTCTTTCTATCGCAATCGCGAGGTCGTGAATTACGAAGAAAGCGGCGTGCCAGATGAGCAGCACCTGCTGGTAGTGCGAGTAACCGGCAGCCGCGGCGTGGATCTGCACACCCCAGCCGCTTTGGAAGAGTATCTGGATGGCCGCCACTATGAACCACTCTTCAGTTGGCCTGAACAGGGTTTGGAAATCTATATGGTTGGAGCCCGTTAATCTAGAAGCACTAAGTTGAAGTTGCACTGGGCTGCATCACGTGTCAAAGTGTCGGCAAGGGTGTTGTGGCTCACCGCCATAGAAGAGCATCCTGGAGAGAAGCATGGCATCGAGCGCTTCCATTGAGATTCTCGACCTGCGGCACTTTACGGCGCCGATGCTTCGCTCTTTGCTTGAAGCCGAAGGTAAAGTCTGGAAGCAGCGGCTTCATTGGGATTATTGGGCTTCGGCACGTCTACTAATGCAATATCTGGACAACCGGATGCTGCCCGGTTACGCGGTCACGGCGGAAGATCGCGTGATCGGCTATGTGTTCTGTGTTTACGAAGAGTCAAAGGCTGTAATCGGCGACGTCTTCGCCATGGAAGGCCTCCCTTCCGACTCAGGACAAGCCCGCGAGATCGAAGATACGCTGCTGAAGCATCTTCTGGAACTGCTCCTGAATTCGCCTCAAGTTGATCGAATTGAATCGCAGTTGCTGATCCACCCCTCAGGCTCCCATACCGCCATCTTTCGCAATACCGGGTTCGATGTTTTCCGCAGGCTCTTCATGGTGCAGTCACTTGTGGGACTGTGGAGCGCGCCCTTTACCAGCCTGCCAGGCGAACTGGAATTGCGTCCCTGGCGCGATGAGGATTTACCAGCCGCAGCTAAGCTCATCTCAGAGGCCTACCGGGACCATCCTGACAGCCTGATCAACGATCAGTACCGTTCCATGCATGGCTCCATGCGTTTTCTCAATAACATCGTGCGCTATGCGGGGTGCGGTGCCTTCGCTCCTGGGGCCTCGCATGTGATTTTGAGCCGAAATAGTCGGGAGTTAGTCGCGCTTGTGATGGGATCGCGGGTGAGTCCAGAGAGCGGACATATCACGCAGGTTTGCGTGCATCCCCTTTACCGGCGGCGCGGGTTGGCCCGAATGCTGCTTGCCATGGCGGGCTTCTGCTTTATGCGGCAGGGCGCCTCGGAGGTATCACTCACCGTGACGGAAGCGAACTCCAAGGCAATCGAGCTTTACCTGGCTGAGGGGTATGAGTGCACGCACAAATTCGACGCCGCTGTTTGGAAGCGCGACCGGATCGGCTAAAGTGAACTGATTGCGAAATTGAGCGCTAGCGTGCGATGAGATACATTACCCAACTCAGCACAACCGCGGAGCCGACAAAGAGCGCGAAACAATAGAGACCGTAACGGAACATGCGCCGAGGCGTCTCACGCTGAGTGATGCCGAAGACCACCGAAGCAAAAAGCGCGAACAGCAGCACTGCCGCAAAATGAGAGGGCCGTATCACTCGGGTTTCCTCCCGGTACGGATGTTGTGGGCGTCCACGGCGGCTATCACGTTGAGCAGACCCGCAACAACAATGAACTTGGTGCCATAGTCGCCGGTGGTAACCTGTACCTGATCAGCGCCAAGCCCCATCACGCGGCTGACTACAAAAAGCAGGCCATTGCCCAGATCGCCGACAAGGCCGAGGAGGTCAAGTATGTCTTGCGCGCCTGTGTAGAGCTTGCCTTGCATGCCGATGCCCAGAACGAACATGCCCAGGATGGATGCTGCCAGCAGAGCGCCGCGGCCCCATTTGCGGAGCAAGAAATGCCCGGCTCCGGGTACAAGCCAGCCGGCTATCAGAGGTAGATAAACGAACCCCTGCAGTGAATTCTGTCCCGCAACGATTTTGTTCGGAGCTGTAGCCATTCCTTTTTGACTATACCGCATTGGGGCAGGGAATTGGGATCAAGGGGCGGGCCGGAGAATCGGCGCTTGATCCCAGCGGTAGTTCGGTTTTCCTGCTCCTTTCCCAAAAGGCAGCGGAAGCATATGCATCCGGACTTCCACCCACTACTGGGTTGTCCCACATCCTCGGATGTGGGACGCATGCAGGCTGGGTTCGGTCCGTGGACTTCGCTGAGCCCAAAAAAGGTAGCTTGCGGAGCAAATCGGGCGTATATTTTCTTGTCTTCGGAATGGCAGCCTGGCGTGATGGGAGCAGAGTTGAGTGCAGTGTTGCCAAATTGCACTCAGACTCCTGAACAGCCAACTGCTGTCTAGGCAACGAAGGCAGGTTTCAGTCAGGAGGGATTTCGATGAAGACACTGCGCAGCACGCTGTGCATTCTGGTTTGTGCCATGTTCTCCGCGGCATTTGCTCAGCAATCCGCCCCGCCCGCCGGTAACGGCCCATCGCTGGCTGCCACCATGCAATTCATCCAGGACAAGATGAACGAACAAGGCAAGATCAACTATGCGCTTCACGCGCATGACGGCTCCAATGGAGAAGACTGGCCGGTCTATCAAATCAGCATTGAGATGACTAACGTGATTGCGGACGCTGGGACGTGCCGCATTACCTGGCACAAGGTGACCACAAAAGATGGCCAGGTGGGCATCAATCGGGATATGATGCTGGATCTGAAAGCCGTAGAACATGTTGAAGAGAGGACCAGTATGCAGGAAGCCAAGATGGAGGACACTGCGAATGGGCATCCAGCGCTGGATAAGCGGCAGGACCCACCGTACTTTGTGGTTACGCCGCGAAGTACAGGCAATGTGGAGATTCCGATCTTTTTCAAGTATGAGGACACGGCTCTGCGCGTTGCCAAAGCGATGACCCATGCGGTTGAGCTTTGCGGCGGCGGGAACAAGGACAAATTTTAAGGGGTTGTGAGGTATCTCGTAGGGCTTGATTGCCGTGCCGAGAAAATGCAGCCCCCGTCTCGATTATTGTTGGCACATTCGGTGGGCAATACTGACCTCATTCAAGAGACCTGATTGACCTACCATAGCCCAGCTTCCAAGCTGCTTCGTGGCGAAGACCGCAAGCAGTTAAAGGAGAAAGCATCATGTCAGACGAAATGAAGTGCCCCTTCTCGAGCGGCGCACTGAAACATGCGGTTGCTGGGGCTCCAACGAATGCAAACTGGTGGCCCAACCAACTGAACCTGAAAATTCTGCACCAGCACTCGCCCAAGGCCAATCCCCTGGGCGAGGCTTTCAATTACGCTGAGGAGTTCAAGAGCCTCGACCTGGACGCCGTGATCAAGGACCTCCGTGCCCTGATGACGAGCTCGCAGGAGTGGTGGCCTGCGGACTACGGTCACTATGGGCCATTTTTCATCCGCATGGCGTGGCATAGCGCGGGTACCTATCGTATCGCCGATGGCCGTGGCGGCGCCGATGCCGGAGCGCAGCGATTTGCTCCCTTAAATAGCTGGCCTGACAACGTGAGCCTGGACAAGGCGAGGCGGTTGATATGGCCGATCAAGCAGAAGTACGGCCGTAAGCTCTCGTGGGCAGACCTGATCATTTTGGCTGGAACAGTGGCGCTGGAGTCGATGGGATTGAAGACCTTCGGTTTCGCAGGCGGGCGTGAGGACATCTGGGAGCCGGAAGAAGACATCTACTGGGGACCGGAGGGCAAGTGGCTGGCGGACGAGCGCTACAGCGGCGACCGTCAACTCGATAATCCTCTCGGCGCTGTTCAAATGGGATTGATCTATGTGAATCCAGAAGGACCGAATGGCAAGCCCGATCCACTGGCCGCGGCAATCGATATTCGAGAGACGTTCGCGCGCATGGCGATGAATGACGAGGAGACGGTTGCCCTCATCGCGGGCGGACACACGTTCGGCAAAGCACATGGCGCTGCCGACCCAGGTAAGTACGTGGGGCCCGAACCTGAGGCTGCTCCTATCGAAGAGCAGGGCCTGGGCTGGAAGAACAGCTTTGGCAGCGGCAGGGGCGTCGATACGATATCGAGCGGATTGGAGGGCGCATGGACTACCAACCCGGCAAAGTGGGACAACGATTACCTGGAAATCCTGTTCAAGTATGAATGGGAGCTCACGAAGAGCCCTGCCGGCGCCCAGCAGTGGATACCCAAGGACGGAGCCGGAGCCGGAGCGGGTACCGTGCCGGATGCTCACGATCCTAATATTAGACACGCCCCCATCATGTTCACGACGGACCTCTCCCTGAGAGTAGACCCGATTTATGCCAAGATTTCAAAGCGATTCCTCGATAATCCGCAGGAGTTCGCGGATGCCTTCTCCAAGGCCTGGTACAAACTGACGCATCGCGATATGGGACCTGTATCGCGCTACCTTGGCCCGCTGGTTCCCAAGGAGCAACTGCTGTGGCAGGACCCGCTTCCCGCATTGGATCATGAATTGATCGGGGAGCAGGATATTGCAGCCCTGAAAGCCAGCATTCTCGCATCCGGAATTTCCACATCCCAACTTGTTACAACTGCTTGGGCGTCGGCCTCGACCTTCCGCGGCAGCGACAAACGCGGTGGTGCGAACGGCGCGCGTATTCGCCTGGCGCCGCAAAAAGATTGGGAAGTGAACCAGCCGGCCGAACTGGCTAGGGTTATTCAAACTTTGGAAGCGATCCAGAAGGATTTTAATGGTTCGCAATCCGGTGGGAAGAAGGTTTCGCTGGCTGACCTGATTGTTCTCGGCGGCTGCGCATCCATTGAGGAGGCAGCAAAGAAGGCCGGCCACGACGTGAAGGTGCCCTTCTCGCCAGGGCGCACGGATGCATCACAGGAACAGACCGATGTTGCCTCGTTTGCTGTGCTGGAGCCGATCGCAGACGGATTCCGCAATTACCTGCGGAAGGGACATGAAGAAGCAGCAGCCGAGTTGCTGGTGGACCGGGCAAGCCTGCTGACCCTGACCGCTCCGGAGATGACGGTTCTGATCGGTGGCATGCGTGCCCTGAATGCAAACTTCGGGCAGGCCAAATATGGCGTCTTTACCAAGCGGCCAGGAACATTAACCAACGATTTCTTCGTGAATCTGCTCGATATGAACACGAAGTGGCAGAAGTCTGCGACCTCTGGGGCCGTGCTGGAGGGTCGGGATAGGGCAACCGGCGAGCTCAAGGGTATGGGCACCGTAGCCGATCTTGTTTTTGGTTCGAACTCTCAGCTAAGAGCCCTCGCGGAGTTCTATGCGTGCGGCGACTCGGAGTCGGCGTTCGTGCGGGACTTTGTGGCGGCCTGGAGCAAGGTGATGAACCTCGATCGCTTCGATCTACGGTGACATCGGTGAAAGGGTGTAAAGATTGTTTGATGCGCAGCCTTGACGGGAACTCGGGCTATCCCGGGGGCCCGTCAAGGCTGCGCAAATCCTATCTATTTCAGGGGCGCTTAAGGCCTCTGCTCCCAACGATACCAACGACCTTTCACCAACTACGCTGTGGGCTAAATCCGCACTAATTCGCGCTGGATTTTGCCGGTAACCCAGGCTTTACCGGGGGCGGTGAGCATGTCGATCTCGCTGCGGATGCCAAACTCCGGCAGGTAGATGCCGGGCTCGACGGAGAAGCAGGTGTTGGGCAGCAGACGGCGCTCGTCGTGGGTCTCAAGATTGTCGAGGTGCGCGCCAGGGCCGTGAATTTCATGGGCGATGTTGTGGCCGGTCCGGTGAGTAAAGTACTCGCCGAATCCGGCGTCGCGGATCACGGCGCGGGCCGCATCGTCTGCCTCGAAGCCGCTGATGGGGCGGTTCGCTGCGAATGCCTGCTCGACGGCGGCGATAGCGGCGTCGCGGGCGCCCAGCACGGTGTCAAAAACCAACTGCTCCTTGGGGGTGGGCTCGCGGCCAACTACGCCTGTCCAAGTGATGTCGTAGTAGATGGTGGCGGGCTTGTTTTCGCGCGCCCATATATCGATGAGCAGGAAGTCGCCCTGGCGGATAGGGGAAGACTCTTCCGCGGTGGGCTCGTAGTGCGAGTCAGAACAATTGGCGTTGACGCTGACGTTTGGGCCGTCGTCCCAGATGAGCCCTTCACGGCGCATCGCCTCGCTGAGCCATTGCACATGGTCAAATTCGGAGTACGGGGTGGGGTTGCCCTGGGCGGGGCGGAGATGGCGGGCGATCTCTTTCCAGCCCTCGGCGAGAATCGCATCGATCGCGCGCTGAGCGACGGCGTGGCTGGCGACCTGATCGGCGCTGAGCACAGCTTCAAACTGGCTGACGAGATCGGCGGAGCTGAGAATTTGTTTGCCGAAGGAGCGGAGGAGTTCCACGGTTCCGGCATCGACCATGGAGATGTACATGATGTCGTTGTTGGGCGAGTACTGCATGGCGAGGCGGGTTGCCCCGTCGAGGATGGACTGGAGACCGGCATGCAGTTCTTGCCAGCTTGAGTAGAGGGTTTTGGCGCCGGGGAGGATGTCGAGTCGGCCCTGCTCGATGCGGTGGACGAGCTTCCGCGGCTCCCCGGTGGCGGGGATGAAGTAGTACCAGCGGCGGGTGATGTGGGCCTTGGGGTCGAGGCCGAGAATGCCGGCGGCGATGGGGTCGCGGTGATGGTGGTCGTAGAAGAGCCAGCCGTCGTGGCCAGCCTCGCGGAGAGCGGCCTGAATCGCTTCGATATTCATAGGGGCCATCATAACGCGATGGGGCGGATCACCTTCCAACCCCGAGGGAAAAATCCGCCACGAGGAGGCTGCACCCTATCCTCATGCGGAGTTCTTAATCAGAGGTCAGCCAGAGCGTCGTTCTGGGTGGGATATAAGCCAGCGTACTTGGTAATGCCGACCATGGTGAAGACCTTGGTAAAGTGCGCGGAGAGGCCGAAGGCGTAAACCTTTTGGCCGGCGTTTGCTGCCTCAATGAGGAGCTGGATAACCAGGGCGATCCCGCTCGAGTTAATGTAGTCGACCTTGGAGAAATCCAGGAGGATGATCTTGACATCGGACTTCGGCAGCGCCTGATAAGTGCCCAGGACCGCTTCCTTTGAGGTGCTGGCAATGTCCCCCTCGAAGCGGAGGACAGTCACCGGATGTCCGGCCGGGGAAGTGAGCTGGTCAACGCGCGACTTGGTTTCACTCTGCACGATCTTGTTTTCTCCGTGTTCTATGGTTATGCCCTTGAGGCAGGCCGATTACGCGTCCTTGTCGAGTCGGATAACGAGCCGGACGTAACTGCTTTTGCCGTCAGTGCCGGCAACCCACTCGGCTTCGTCCACCAGCGCCTGGATGAGGAACATGCCCATGCCGCGGGGGTCTTCTTCGCCAAGCATCTTGCGGTCGATATCCGGCCTCTCCAACTTGCCGGGGTGCTTCTTGGTGCCGGTGCCGTCGTCGATCACTTTAACTTCAAGAGAATCTGCATCGGACGACAAAACTACGCCGACTGAGAGCTTCTCATTCAGACGGTTTCCGTGCTCAATGGCGTTAATGCAGGCCTCGGCAACAGCGGTTTTGAGGTCCTCGATACGGTCTTCGCGGAAGCCCATGAGCTTGGCCACCGCCGACGCAGTACCCATGGCCACCTTCTCATAACCCATGCGGGAGGGCAGCCTTACCTCGACCGTGGTGGATTTGGACTCGGTCATGCCGGCATCTCCGTGGAGTCTGTCCCGCGGCATAGCGCCAGTGCGGTCATGTCGTCTCCCTGCGGGCCGCCTTCAGAAAACGCTTCGATGGCATTCCACAATGCATCGAGAATACCATCGGCATTCTGGGAGGAACACAGAGAAAATTGCTCCATGAGCCGTTCGGGCCCAAACTCCTCATCCCCCTTGAACACCTCGGTGAGGCCATCGGTATAAAAGAGCAGGCGTGAGCCGGGCGGAAACGCGCGGCGCTCGCTGGTGTAGCTCATGCCGGGCAGTAGCCCGAGGGGTGTGCCGGCGGCCTGAAACTGATGCGGTTCTGCGCCCGGCACGATGAGGAAGCCGGGATTGTGGCCTGCGTTGACCACCTCAATCTCGCCGATGTCGGGGTGGAGGCGGAGAAAGATGGCGGTCAAATAACGGCGGCGCGCCTCTTCTCCCTCTGCCCAGTGGTGCTGGTTCATGCGGGTAGCCAGCTCGTCCAGGGGCGGGCCTGTTACGGCCATGGCCCGGAAGGCGGAGCGGAAGCTGGTGGCCCAGATGGCGGAGGCGAGGCCCTTACCGGCAACATCAGCTACGGCGATGATGAGGCTGCCGTCGGGCAGGGCAACGAGGTCAAGATAGTCGCCGCCGACCTCGTAACAGGTGACGGAGCGGAAGGCCAGCGAGTAGCCGGGGATGGAGGGCAGCGTCTGGGGCAGCAGCGAGCGCTGAATGAGGCGGGCGGCATCAAGGTCTTGCTGTACGCGTGCAAACGCCAGGTTGCGCTTGTGAGAGCGAGCGTTCTCAAGGGCTACAGCGGCTTGCAGCGCCAGGCCCTCAATAAAGTCCGACTCGTAGAGGGTGAGTTCACGGCCATCTGGCGCGGCGACGACCAGCTCGGTCATGCAGCGGCCATCACGATCTTCAAGGGGCCAGGTGAGCGGCGGAGCGGCTTCGGCAGTGGCCATCGGGTCATCGCCATAGAGGAGCGCGGCAGAAGGGAAGGCTGCGCCGGCCATTTCAAGCTCGCGCACAACAATCCGGAGCACCTGCTCCAGCACTTCATTTTCGTGGATGGTTGAGTGGACCTGCCGGGAAGCCTCAAGCAGCGCCTGCAGCCGAGCCACCTGTTGCTGCAGGTCGATGGTGTCGCCATTGCCCGGAAGCTGAATGCCAGCGGCCATTGCGCCCTCCGTGGAATTTCACTCTAGCATGGCGGAGGTGTGCGAGGGAGAATGATTTCTCGGTGTGGCGGCGTGGGCTGGGCGCCCTGATTGCAACTAACCTTGACGCTTGGGGCCGCGGATGTTCGACTTGTTCAGAAACTGGAGCGAGTGAGCCTATGCAGGTACCGCAGTTTACGCTCGGCGATTACGAGACGGAGTTTGGCGACCGCCATCTTTTGCATGGCGTGGTGGCGAAGTGGGCAAAGGCAAAGCCGGAGGCTCTGGCGCTGGTAAGCGCCGATGGCGAGCGCACCGTAAATTGGGGCGATTTTGACCGCATCACCACAGCTCTGGCGGGCGAGCTGCTGCGACTGGGATTTGCGAAGGGCGACTTTCTGGTGACCATGTTGCCAATGTCAGTGGACCATGTGCTGCTGGAGTATGGCTGCTTCAAAATTGGCGTGATTGTGGCTCCGCTGGATCTGAGGCTGACGGCCGCGGAGGTGATGCGGGCTCTGGGGATTCTGAGGCCGCGCGGCCTTGCGAGCCTGGGCGTAAAGGGCCCTCTGGACCTGCGACCGCTGTGGCGCGCGGTGCAGGCGCAATGCCCCTGGATTGAGCACTCCATTGTGATGGATTCGGAAGATGCGATTGCGGGGACGCGCTCGTTTACGTCGATCACCGAGGCGGCCGCGGGTTCTGCGGCGGCAGGCACAATCGACTGCACGCTTACGGAGGACGATGGAGCGCTAGTGATCTTTACCACCGGATCTACTGGCTCGCCGAAGCCGGCGCTGCTTTCTCACCGCAATATCACTGTGCAAAACATGTGCATGTGCGGGGCATTTTTTGGCGGAGACCGGGGCTCACGCATCTTGGTGAATCTGCCTGCGTCGCATGTCGGGGGGCAGGCGGAGGCTCTAATGAGCATCCTGTTTGGGGGCGGCACGGCGGTCCTGCTTGAGATTTTTGACGCGGGCCGTTCGCTGCGCGCCATCAGCCAGCACCGGGTAGAGATTCTGGGGCAGATCCCGGCCATGTTCAACCTCGAGTGGATGCTCAAGGACTACGACCGGCACGATCTATCGAGCTTGAAATTTGCCGCGTATGGGGGGAATGCGGTGTCGGGGCCATTTTTGGATCAGCTTGCCGCCATGGCTCCGATGATTGGCACCGGCTTGGGGCTGACGGAGGCGGCAGGGTTCTGCACGTATATCCAGGCGGGCGGGGCGGAGAAGGCAACAATTCTTGCCGGGCTTGGGCAGGACATGCCGATTTATGCGTGCTCCATTCGCGAACCGATGCGCGCCGATGGGCACGCGGGCGGCGAGTTGGCTGCGGGCGCGATTGGGTATGTGTGCTTCAAGGGGCCACAGACCTTTCTGGGGTATGTGAACGATGCGGAGGCCACGGCCAAGGCGATTTCGCGGGATGGGTTCTTGTACACGGGCGATCTTGGGATGAAGGACGCCGCGGGGTTGCACCTGACGGGCAGGGCCAAATGGGTCATCAAGTCAATGGGATACCAGATTTCACCGGGGGACGTGGAGAGGCATATCTGCGACCTGACGGAAAAGGTGGCGAACTGCGTGGTGGTGGGGGTGGCGCACGAGGTGGTGTCAGAAGCGGTGGTCGCGGTGGTGGAAAAGAAGCCCGACGTTGAAGTCAACCGGAAGGAACTGGACCGGCATACGCGCGGGCTAGCCTCGTATATGCGGCCGCGGCATTGGATTCTGCTGGAGCACGGGCAGATGCCGCTAAACCGGATTGGCAAGCCGGATTACCTGCGCGCGCAGGAGATGGCGCGAGAAGAGATTGCGCTGTTGCGGGCGCGGGGCGAGTGGGATAGCGATTACCGGTAGAGTGGTCGCAGCTGTTTGACGCGTTGCGACTACTTCTCGGGCACTTTGGCGTGACTTGGGGCGCTCTCAGTTCTTGAGGATCAGTCGCCGATTACTGATCGAAGGTCTTTGGTTTCGAGAATCCGTTTCTGGTAGCCGCGTTTGGCTACAGCCAGCATGGCCAGGCCTATCTCCCGCGTGGTGACGACCGCATTTGGAAATGCGCGGCGGAGCAGGGGTAGGAGCGGCTTGGTGAGGCTGTAGAGAATGCGGTAGGCGGGCGTTTTGGACTGGATACCATCGAGGGGCTGGATAAGGCCGGGGCGAAACATATAGGCATGGAAGGGCAGGCAGAGGAGGGCGTTCTCCGTGCGGCCTTTTACGCGCGCCCACATGATGCGGCCTGTTTCCGAACTGTCAGTCCCGGCGCCGGAGACGTAGATAAAAGTCATGGCCGGGTTGAGACGGCTGAGGGTCTCAGCGGCTGCCAGCGTGAGTCCGTAGGTGATCCGGTCGTACTCTGCCTCTTTCATCCCCCCCGAAGAGACGCCGAGGGAAAAGAAACAGGCGTCAAAGCCGGTGAGTTGCTCTTCCAGATCCCCGTAATCTCCCAGATCGTGGTGGACGATCTGCCGCAATTTGGGACTCTGGATGCCGATTGCGCCGCGGCCTACGGTCACAGCGAGCGGCATGGGCTGCCCCATCCCTCGCGAGGATTTTATGATGCCGATTGCGCCGCGGCCTACGGTCACAGCGAGCTCCACCTCCGGATCGCGGAGGCACTCAAACAAAACCCCCTGGCCGACCATCCCTGATGCGCCAAATATCAGAATCTTCATTGCGTTCCCTCGTTTTTTTTGATTTGATGCGCTGTGCTTGGGTTTGGCTCAGGGAGTTGAAGCTTTGATTGATTATGTGGGCTTTATGCGGCAGGAATCGAGCTATTCTGCAAACTTTAATCCCGGGCCTGTAGAGTTGTACAGGGTGGCGTGGTATCGATTTCGTGCGGCATAAAACAGCGATTGCATCGGTAATACCCTATTCGCTTACAATTGTCGCGTCTTCATTCTGGGGAATGCGGCGTTTATACCAGCTTTGAAATCAACGTCCTTGTACGGCAGGGCGCTGACGAAACCTTTGTCGAAATTGTTTCGTCCCTACAAACATACGCGGGCAGTGTAATTTTTGGTCCTGGCCGCCTTTCTGCCCCTCTGCGGGCACAGATTCAAAGAAGAATGACGGGAACTGACACCATGTCCATTGAAGGCACTCCGGAGTCTGAGCAGACAGTAAACACAGCCTACAAACAACCGCCCGCCCGCACGGGATCCTGGGTTCGCATCATCATTTACGTGGTGCTGTTGAGTGCGGTGGGGTTTGTGGTCTGGCGGATTTACCAGAACAAGCAGATGACCGAGGCCAACACTGCGCGGCAAGCGGCGGCACTGCTGAACCGGCCGGTGCCGGTGCAGGTGGTGCCGGTGGAGCAGAGGCCGATGCCTATCTTCCTTACCGCGCTGGGCACGGTGACGCCCTACATGAGCGTGACCGTAAAGGCGCGGGTGAGCGGCCAGTTGATGCCGGTGAAGTTCACTGAGGGCCAGCAAGTGAAACAGGGGCAGACGATCATGGTTATCGACCCCCGGCCCTTCAAGGCCGCACTGGACCAGGCCAAGGGCGCATTGGCACATGATCAGGCGCTGCTGAAAGACGCACAGGCGCAGTATGCGCGCTACAAGGCTTTGTATGAAGCGGGCGTGACCTCGAAGCAGACCCTGGACGGCGACGAAGCCACGATGGGGCAGTATCTGGGCGCAATTGAGTCAGACAAGGCAGCCATTGAGACTGCGCAGTTGCAGTTGAATTGGTGCACGATTCAGGCTCCGATCAGCGGCAAGATCGGCCTGCGCTTGGTTGACCCAGGCAACATCATCACCGCCAATACGACCAATCTTGTAATCATCAACCAGTTTCAGCCGATTGCAGTGGACTTTACGCTGCCCGAAACCGATCTGCCCGCTGTGCTGGACAAGCTGAAGAAGGATAAGCACATGCCGGTGGACGCATTTGATCACGGCGATGTGAAGAAGCTGGCAACTGGACAACTGCTGACGGCAGACAACCAGATTGATACGACGACCGGAACGGCGAAGCTGAAAGCGGTGTTCGATAACCATAACGAGGCTCTCTTCCCGAACCAGTTTGTGAACATCCACTTGGTGATGGAAGACCGGCCAAATGCGATGGTGGTGCCTTCTGCCTCCATTCAGACCGGGTTGCAGGGATCGTTTGTGTGGACGATCGATACCGATGCCAAGGGCGCAACAACGGCAAAGATTCAGCCAGTCAAGATTGCCTTGGCCCAGGGCCAGTTCACGATTCTGGATAGCGGCGTGACGCCGGGCCAGAAGGTGGTGGTTGATGGGGCGGACCGCTTACGGTCGGGCGCGTCAGTGATTGTGAGTGCGGCACGGCCGAAAACGGGGCAAGGCGGCGCGGCACAAGGTGCGGCAGAGCAGGGTGCACCGGGCAAGGAGCATGGCGCTGGTAAAGCAACCGGCGGTGATTCCGCGGCAACCGGCGCGGCGGGCGGCACGGAGCCAGGGAAACACCACAAGAAGGAGCAGCAGTGAGCCTCAGTCCTTCCCGGCCCTTTATTCTGCGTCCGGTAGCGACCTCGCTGCTGATGGCGGCCATTTTGTTGGCTGGCGGCGTTGGCTACCAACAGTTGCCGGTCTCCGCTTTGCCTGAGGTGGATTACCCGATAATTCAGGTGCTCACGTTCTATCCGGGCGCTGGGCCTACAGTAATAGCGTCGTCGGTGACAGCGCCTTTGGAGCGGCAGTTCGGGCAGATGCCTGGGCTGAAGCAGATGACGTCGGTGAGTTCCGGCGGCGGCTCCGTGATTACGCTCGAGTTCAACCTGGACGAGAACATCGATGTGGCCGAGCAGGAAGTGCAAGCGGCCATCAACGCTGGCAACAGCTTTTTGCCCACTGACCTGCCCAATCCACCCATCTACAGCAAGGTGAATCCCGCGGACGCGCCCATTATGACGCTGGCGCTGACGTCGGACTCACTGCCTCTGGACAAGATTGAAGACGCAGCTGACACGAACCTGGCGCAGAAGATTTCGCAGGTCACGGGCGTCGGCATGGTTTCAATAGCTGGCGGGCAAAAGCCTTCCGTGCGCATTCAGGCAAATCCTGCCCAGCTTGCGGCCTACAACCTGAGCCTGGAAGATTTGCGCGTTGCGGTGGCGACTGCAAACGTGGACCAAGCCAAGGGAACGCTGAACGGATCGCGCCAGTCGTACACGATCGGTGCGAACGATCAGTTGCTCTCAAGCAGCGACTACAAGCCGGTGATTGTGGCTTATCGCAACGGCGCTCCCGTGCGTGCGTCGGATGTGGCTGTAATTGTGGACGCCGCCGAGAACAACCAGCAGGCAGCATGGATGGATCGCCAGCCAGCGGTCATCGTAAACATCCAGCGCCAGCCGGGCGCCAACATTATCGCTGTAGTGGATCGCATCCATAAGCTGCTGCCCCAGTTGCAGTCCAGCATGCCGGCCTCGGTACAGGTAAAGGTACTTACGGACCGAACCGTCACCATCCGCGCTTCAGTCAAAGACGTGGAATTTGACCTGATGATTACTGTCGCCTTGGTGGTGATGGTGATCTTCCTGTTCCTTCGCAATCTGGCCGCGACGATCATTCCGTCGGTTGCGGTGCCGCTTTCGATTGTGGGCACGTTCGGCGTAATGTACCTGCTGGGCTATTCGCTGAACAATCTGACATTGATGGCGCTCACTATCTCCACCGGCTTTGTGGTGGACGATGCGATCGTGATGATCGAGAACATTTCGCGATTTATTGAAGAGGGCATGACGCCGATGCAGGCGGCGCTGAAGGGCAGCGAACAGATTGGATTCACAATCATGTCGCTGACCATATCGCTGATCGCCGTGCTGATTCCGCTGCTCTTTATGAGCGACGTGGTGGGGCGGCTGTTCCGCGAATTCGCGATCACGCTGGCGGTCACAATTCTGGTGTCGGCTGTGGTGTCGCTGACGCTCACGCCGATGATGTGCTCGCGCATATTGCAGGAAAAGGCGACTGCCAAACAGACAAAGTTCTACTACTGGTCAGAGAAGGTATTCAATTCCATCATCGCCTCATACGGACGGGCGCTGACAGTTATCCTGCGCTACCGCTTCATCACGCTTCTGGTGACGATCGGAACGTTTGTTGCCACGGTTCTGCTGTTCATTGTGGTTCCCAAAGGTTTCTTCCCGGTGCAGGATACAGGTGTGGTGCTTGGCATCTCAGAGGCACCGCAGACAGTGAGCTTTGCCTCCATGGCACAGCGGCAGCAGAAGCTGGTGGATATTCTGCTGAGCGACCCGGCGGTAGACAACATCTCTTCGTTCATCGGTGTGGACGGAACCAACACCACACTGAATTCAGGGCGCATCCAGATCAACCTGAAGCCGCTTGAAGATCGCAAGCTGTCGGCGACTGAGATTATCCGCCGCTTGCAGGCCAAGGTGGCGAACGTCGAGGGCATTCAGCTCTTCCTGCAGCCGTTGCAGGACTTGACAGTGGAAGATCGCGTGAGCCGGACCGAGTTCCAATACGCGCTGGAAGATCCGGACCAGGCGGAACTGGGTTTGTATACGCGCAAGATGGTGGACGAGCTAAGCAAGGAGAGCGTGGTTACCGATGTCGCCAGCGACTTGCAAGACCAGGGCTTGGCCGCGCACCTGGTGATCGATCGCGACACCGCATCGCGGCTTGGCATCGCCATGGCGGATGTGGATAACACCCTCTACGATGCGTTTGGACAGCGCCAGGTATCGACCATCTTTACGCAGTTGAACCAGTATCACGTGGTCATGGAGGTCGGGAAGCAGTTCCAGACTG
>Ga0316232_1002141_pt1 | contig 21361 bp, 21 predicted proteins | sample TBHtaG_FD_206006 | JGI IMG/M metagenome (GOLD analysis project Ga0316232, IMG submission 206006) | Freshwater microbial communities from Trout Bog Lake, Wisconsin, USA - TBH18025_13 | ecosystem: Environmental > Aquatic > Freshwater > Lake > Hypolimnion/Profundal zone | place: USA: Wisconsin... | reverse complement strand
CACCCGTCGGTGAGCTCAGAAAGAAGTACAACAGATCGGCACAAGTCTCTCACGCCAGGTCCTAAGACCCAGCCGCAAGGACAAACGCCGCCCGCGTCTCCCTTCCTCAATCACAACTTGTCAAAGATCAGTAATCACTTTCGTAATTACCTTTCGAGAGGAAGTCAAGTACCTTGGCTCTCGCCAGATCTACTTTTCTAACTCTCGGGAAGTCCGTCCGACCCGGGCCGTTTTGCTTCGGCACCGCGTCGGGAGGCGCCGTATAGGCTGACCCCGACCCCCCTGTCAACCAACCTTTTCCCGGCGAAAGAACCGCCTGCGGCGGCGCGTCGGAAGACGGTTGCCCCCGCCAAACACGACAGCACGCCCCGGAAGGCCAGCCGCACGCGTTTCGGTGAGAGGCATCCAACCCTTTGCGAAACCCAGATCAGGCTCCGACACGCCGATGCCCCGCCGGAGCGGACCTGATCGACTGAAGGGTTGGAGGTTTTCGGCGAACGGTGTTCCGTCGCTGCCGATGAACGCCATATGGCCCACGCCGCCCGCTTCTGCAAGGCTCGGGATGTCGCGGGGCTGTCCCATGCGTGTCGTGGCTGGATAAGCCGGCACGGAATCCCGGTCGGACAGGTTCGGCCGTCTGGATCTCGTTCAAGGTGGAAGGCAGCCACCACCACGGGGAAATCGACGATCCGGCCCGTCAGCCTGTCACCCGCAATACTCGCGGTCATCCAAGCTTTCGCGTGACCTAACCTATGTCACTCTGCTTATCATGCGCAGCTAAACCGTAAGTTAGGATCTTCGACGATAGAACCAAGGGGTTTTCGAGCCCGGGCCGTGCCCGGCAGACCCCAAGGCGTCGTGCATGAGCGCGGATCCCAAGCCCGTCGCTGCGGTGAGCGGGATGACGGCTCTCCCGGTCCACCCGGATCCGGCGGTGCGTCGCGATTCCCTCCTTCGCTATCTCGACGCGGTCCGCCAGGGCCTGTTGATGATCGACCGATCCGGTTCTGTCGTCGTGGCGAGCGCATCCGCGCGGCAGATCCTGCACGGCCTCAACGTGACTCTGCGGGACAACGCCCCTGCCCTGCCGCTTCTGCGGCTCCTGCGCGGTGAGACCCCGCAGGCCCGCCGCGCGATCCTCGATACGCTGCGCCATACCCTCGACCAGCGGCAGCCGCGCACGTTGGAAGTCCGCTGCGCCGACCACACGGTTCAGGCGGAGCTTCAACCCGTGGCGGGCGGAAGCTGGGTGGTGACGCTGGAAGATGTCAGCATCCGCAAGGCGAGCGAGGCCCGGGCCGACGAGATGGCTCGCCTCGACCCGCTCACCGGCCTGCCAAACCGGCTGCTCCTGCGCGAGCGCCTGGCCGAGGCCCTGGCGCGCCTCGCCCGGACCGGCGAGGCCTGCGCCCTGCTGCTGATCGACCTCGACCGGTTCAAGCCGGTCAACGACACCCTCGGCCACCCGATCGGCGACGCGCTTCTGGAGAAGGTCGCCGACCGCTTGCGCTCGACGGTGCGGCCGACCGATACGGTGGCGCGGATCGGCGGCGACGAGTTCGTCATCCTGCAGGCGGGCGTGCGCGACGCTGCCGGGACGCAGGCTCTGGCCCGCCGGATCGTCGACCTGATCGGCCGGACCTACATGGTCGAGGGCCATCTCCTGACCATCGGGGCGAGCGTCGGCGTCGCGCTGGCCCCCGAGGACGGGGCGGATGCCGACCGGCTCCTGAAGAACGCCGACCTCGCCCTCTACCGGGCCAAGCTCGACGGGCGCGGCACCTACCGGTTCTTCGAGCCCGAGATGGATGCGCGCATGCAGGCGCGCCGGAAGCTCGAACTCGACATGCGCCAGGCCCTCGCCCGCCGCGAGTTTCAGCTGCACTACCAGCCGCAGCTGCAACTCGAGAGCGAGCGGCTGATCGGCTGCGAGGCCCTGATCCGCTGGCGGCACCCCGACCGGGGGCTGGTCTCCCCCCTCGACTTCATTCCGCTCGCCGAGGAGATCGGGCTGATCGTCCCGATCGGCGAATGGGTCATCCGCCAGGCCTGCCGCGACGCGATGACCTGGCCGGCCCACATGTCGGTGGCGGTGAATGTCTCCCCCGCGCAGTTCAAGAGCGACCGGCTCGTGGAGACGATCATCTCGGCGCTCGCGAGTTCGGGTCTCCCGGCCCAGCGGCTGGAGGTGGAGATCACCGAGGGCGTGCTGCTGCAGGAGAACGCGAAGACGCTCCAGACCCTGCACCGGCTGCGGGAACTCGGCGTACGCGTCTCGATGGACGATTTCGGCACCGGCTACTCGTCGCTCAGCTACCTGCGCAGCTTTCCGTTCGACAAGATCAAGATCGACCGCTCCTTCGTGAAGGACCTCGCCACCAAGCCCGACGGCGAGGCGATCATCCGGGCCATCGCGGGGCTGGGCAAGAGCCTCGGCATGACCACCGTCGCCGAGGGCGTGGAAACCCCCGAGCAGATGCAGCGCATCCGCCTGGAGGGCTGCACCGACGTCCAGGGCTATCTCATCAGCCGGCCCGTCCCCACCGAGGATCTGCTCCAGGTCTTCGCCACCTACCCGAAGGCCTGATCTCCCCTCTCCCCGGACGCCCCGCCATGACCGACCTCTACCGCCTCGTCTATGCCAGCAAGAACCTGCTCCGGGGGACGGAGGCCGAGGTGACCGCCGAGGTCCGGCAGATCCTGGCCGCCTCCCAGCGCAACAACCAGGCGGTCGGCGTCACCGGCGCGCTGATGTTCAACGCGGGCGCCTTCGCGCAGGTGCTCGAAGGACCCCGGGCCGGCGTCGAGGCCACCTTCGAGCGGATCCAGCGCGACCTGCGCCACAGCGACGTGACGGTCCTGCAATGCGGACCGGCGGAGAACCGTGGCTTCGCCAACTGGTCCATGGCGTTCGTCGGCAACTCGGCCGGCGGGCAGGTCCGGTTCAGCGGCCTCGCAGCCGAGAGCGGGTTCGATCTCACCCGCCTCGACGGCGATCGGGTTTTTTCCATGCTGCACGGGCTGGTGATGGAGGAGGAGGGCCTCCCGGCCGCCGTGGCCCCCCCCGCGGAGGCGGCGCGCGCGGTCGCCGGGCTCGATGTGGCACAGGTGCGTGCGGAGATCGCCCAGATCCACCCGGAGGCCACCGCGCCGGAGCCGCTGCCCCGGGCCATGCCAAACCGCGCCGCCGCGCCGCTCGGCCCGGCCGAAGCCGCCCTGCACGTGCTCAAGGCCGCGCTCGCAAGCGAGCGGGCGCGCACCACCGAGCTGCGGGCGGAAATCGACACGCTCCGGATCGCCCTGGCCTCCGCCGAGGACCGGATCGGCGCCATGCGTGACGCCCGAGACCTTTGGGCCGGGCGGGCGCGGCTCCTGGCGCAGGCCATGGTGCAGGAGGCCGAGGGCCTCGACCCCGCCGCGCCCGCTCAGGAGCTGGATACGCTCCGCCCGGCCCCGCGCGATTGTCTCGCCGCTTGACCGGGGCTTCGGCCGAAGCCCGCCTGACGGGGGCGGCCTGCTCCTGCACCGCGCGCGCCCTCCGGCAACATCCCGGTGCGTCTCGCGGCGGCGTTGTCGGAAACGGACAGTGGCGCGCCAGGACGGGCTGAGCCCGGGACACGGATTGCTCGGTGCCGTTCTCGGCAGCCCGCGGGCCGGGAGGTGTCGGGGGAACGGAAAAGCCGAGCTTTGGGTTGATTGCCCCACATTCGGGAGCCTCCCTTGAGACTAGCCATCCTCGCGCTCTGTGGGTTTTCCTTCATCGCCTGCCCACAGCGTCTCCTGGCGCAGGGCGCCCCCGGGGCGGTGGCGACCACCACCATCGAGGCGGACGAGCCCCGCCCGGGGCCGCCACCGCCGCTGCCGGAGCTGTCCGACCCGAACGGGCGGGCTGGCGAAGCCCTCAACGAGCCGGGCGAGCGGTCCGGGATCCCGAGAGCATTGCGATCGTCGGCCTCCAAGGCGGGGGGCCCGGCCAATGACCTCAACCCGAGCGGGCAACCCGAGGCGCCAGCCCCACCCAAGGGCGACCTCGGCAAGGTCGTGGCAGGCCAGGATCTGTTCCACGGCAACTATTGCGGCAAGGGCCAACGCGGCGAAGGACTGGCCCCCATCGATGCCCTCGATACGGCCTGCATGCACCACGATGCCTGCTACGATACCGCTGGCTACAGCTCCTGTGCCTGCGACGCGGCGCTCAGGCGAGAAGCCTCCGCCGTGTCGGACGATCCGAATGCGTCGCTCGAGACGCGGCGCAGGGCCCTCAGCGTCACGGAGGCGACTGCGGCCATGCGGTGTCGCGCGCCCTGATGCTTGGCGGGCCGGTTGCAAGTTAAGAGAGGCGCTCCCCGAGCCGTCCGGGGTAAATCCAAGCGCCAACGAACACGCGGCGCCTCTCGTTCTCTTGAAAGTCTGATCTGTTCGCCATAAAGAACGCGCGCGGTTCGGCCGGAGGGGTCGGGATCGGCGTGGAGGGAAGGCGATGTCAGAGGGTTATGCGGCGCGCACCGTCGCGGCGGCCAACGGCGTGGCGCAGGATACGGCCTTCGGGGCGGTCATCGCGCCGATCCACCTGTCGACCACCTTCAAGTTCCCGGCCTTCGAGAAGCCCGGCCCTTACGATTACTCGCGGCTCGGCAACCCGACGCGCGACGCGCTGGCCGACACGATCGCCAAGCTGGAGGGCGGAGCCCGGGCCGTCATGGTGGCGAGCGGCATGGCGGCGCTCGATCTCGCCTTGTCGAGCCTGCGCCCGGGCGACCTGCTGGTCGCGCCGCATGATTGCTATGGCGGCACGCACCGACTCCTGAGCTTCCGCGCCGCCCGGGGGCATTACCGCGTGAACTTTGTGGATCAGACCGACGCGGCCGCCCTGGCGGCGGCTCTGGCCGAAGGCCCGAAGGTCGTGCTCATCGAGACGCCGAGCAATCCGCTGATGCGGGTGGTGGATGTCCGGCGCATCGCCGCCGACGCCAAGGCCGCGGGCGCCCTCGTGGTCGTCGACAACACCTTCCTGTCGCCCGCCCTGCAGCAGCCGATCGCCCTGGGGGCGGATCTCGTCGTCCACTCGACGACGAAATTTCTCAACGGCCATTCCGACGTGATCGGCGGCTGTGTGATCGCCGCCGAGAAGGCGGTGGGGGAGGAACTCGCCAACTGGGCGAACACGATCGGTGTCACGGGCTCCCCGCTCGACGCCTATCTGACGCTCCGCGGCCTGCGCACCCTGTTCGTGCGCGTGGAGCAGCAGCAGCGCAATGCCGCACGGATCGCCGCCTTCCTCGATGCGCATCCGGCGGTGAGCCGCGTCCATTATCCGGGTCTGCCCTCCCATCCCAACCACGCCCTCGCGAAGACCCAGCAGGCGGGCTTCGGCGCCATGCTGAGCTTCGAGCTCTCCGGCGGGTTGGAGGCGGTGCGGGCCTTCGTCGGCGCGGTGCGGGTCTTCACCCTGGCCGAGTCCCTGGGCGGGGTCGAGAGCCTGGTCGCCCATCCGCCGACCATGACCCATGCGGCCATGGATCCGGACGCCCGAACAATCGCCGGCATTACCGACGGGCTGCTGCGGCTCTCGGTCGGCCTGGAGGCGGAGGAGGACCTTCTGGCAGACCTGTCCCGCGGGCTTGAGGCGGTGGGCGGCTGAGTCCGACGCTCAGCCCTCCTCGATCACGCTGAACCCGGATTCGTCCTCGACCACCTGAAACCGGGAGAGCCGCAGGGTGCGCGAGCGCTCGCCCGCCTCCTCCCGGCACTTCAGGACATGGGCGGCCCGGTTGACCACCTGCAGGTTCGGTGTGCCCCAATAGGCGAGGAGTTCCGGCCAGGGGCGGGTGCGGTGCTCCCGCCAGACCTGATAGAGCGGCAGGGCATGATCGACTTCGGCGGTCCGCAGCAGCCGCTTGCCAGAAGCCGCGCAGCGGTGCCGCTGGCGCAGCTTCAGCGCCCGGAGCTGCGCGTGCGGGGCGAGCCAGAACTTCCAGGCGGCGACACAGGCCGCGTGCCAGCCCGCCCGGGCGTTGGGTGTACCGCGACCCCAGAGATCCCGGTGCCACCCGAACCGGTAGACCGGCTGACCGCAGATGCAGCACGCCCCGCGGCCGCGGGCGAAGGCCGGGTCGCGATAGGGGGCGGGCGGCGTCCGGAAGCTGCCAGCCCGATCCGCCTCACCCGGGCCGCCGATCTGCCACGTCCAGCCCTCCGGCGTGCCGGAGCGCATCGCCAGAGCGCGGGCGAGTTGATCGGCCCGGAGGATATGGGCGCGCCAGTAACTCTCGACGGCGAGCCGCGGCGTCGGTGGGATCAGGGGTCGCGACAGGGCGTGCCGCAGGACCGGGGCGGGGAAGGTCGACGGTAGCGCCCGCTCCAGCCGCGCCCGGGCCTGCCCATTGCGGAGGGTGCGCCACTGCGATGTCGTCATGCCGTGCCGGTGCTACCAGAGCACGGACCGGACCGCGATGACGCCGCCGCCACAGGCGCTGCCGTTCAGGGTGACCGCGATGTTTCCCGTGAAACATCGGTGGCCGGCCATGACCGCGCCAGCCCGGTTGCACCTGAAGCCGCACGATCTCCGGAGCGCTCCGTTGCCACTGCGCGGGGCCAGTCTTAGGACGCTCGGACCTGTCGTGCGCGATCCCGTCGCCAAAGGATGCCTCGCCCCGTGATCACCGGTCCGTGCCTCATCGTCCAGCCGATCCATGCGGCGGGTCTCGACCGGCTGCGCGCGGCCGGGCTTGAGCCGCGCCCGGCCAACGGAACCGATGCCGGAATCCTGACGCGGGATGTCGCCGATTGTGTCGCCGTCATCACCCGCAACACCGGCTTTCCGGCCGAGGCCATCGCGGCGGCCCCGCATCTGCGGGTGATCGGCGTGCACGGCACCGGCACCGACCACGTCGCCAAGGCGGCGGCGACCGAGGCGGGGATCGTGGTGGTCAACACACCGGGCGCCAACGCGGTCTCGGTGGCCGAGCACACGCTGGCGCTGATCTTCGCCCTGGCCAAGGCCCTGCCCGACGCCGACCGATCTGTCCGCCAGGGCGACGACAGCTTCAAATTCACCACCCGCCTGATCGAGCTTGCCGGACTCACCCTCGGCCTCGTCGGATTCGGGGCGATCGGGCAGGCCACCGCGCGGCTCGGCGCCGCCCTGGGCCTGCGGGTGCTGGCCTACGGGCCGACCCGCCCGGAGACGGATTTCGCCACGGCCGGCGCCCTGCGCGCCACCTCGGTGGAGGCCGTGTTGGCGGAAGCCGATATCGTCTCGCTGCATCTGCCGCTCACCGGCAGCACGCGCGGCCTGATCGGCCCGGAACAGCTCGCCCGGATGAAGCGGGACGCTTTCCTGATCAACACCAGCCGCGGCGGCCTCATCGACGAAGCGGCTTTGGTGGAGGCCCTGGAGGCCGGCACGATCGCGGGCGCCGGACTCGACGTCTTCGCGCAGGAACCCCTGCCGTCCGATCATCTCCTCGCTCGTCAGAAGCGGGCGATCCTGACGCCCCATGTCGGCGGATCCACCGAGGCCGCGCTGATCCGCACCGCCGAGACCGCGGCGGCCCGGGTGGTGGATACCCTCGCCGGCCGGCATCCGGGCGGGTTGGTCAATCCGGAGGTTTGGGAGCGCCGGCGCGGTTTGTGAAAGCCCGGACTCACGCGATGCTGTCGAAACCGGAGACGAGCTTGCGCGGCTTCGTCTCGCTGCGACGCATCATGAGGCCCGGGCATGAGCGGGGCCGGTTGCCGAGTAGCCTGTGCATATCTGCCCCGCTTCCGAGCCATTGCCTACCGCACTGCGATATCCTATCCCTGCACTGCGGGACGGCGATGGCGTCGCGGTCCCGCTGCCCTTCTTGGGCGTTTCCTCCCTAGACTTCGGGCCGCTCCTTCGGGAGTGGCCTTTTTTGTTTGTCGCGCACGCGCAGGCAGGCAGGCAGTATCCGGCGGCCGGGTCAAGCGGAACTGGGAGCTTGACTGTACGTTATCCCGCCATGAAACACCCCCGCACCATCCTCGCAACCACGGCCATTGCTGTCTTGGGGCTGGGCGTGGCGGCTCAAAGCTTTCGTGCGAACATCGATACGGCGCAGGCAGGGCCGTCCGTGATGGCCGCACCTTCGATCAATCCGGTAGCCTGGACCGATCCCCCGCCGCGCAGCGGGGTCTCCGAGACGACGGGAACCCTGGCCCTCGCCCCGCCGAAGCCCCTCGTGGTTGCCGCGATCCCGCCGGCTCCCGTGACGGCCCCCGTCGAGCCGCCGCGCCGGGCCGTGGCCATCCGCCGAGGGAAGGGATCGCAGCGCGCCCGGTTGCGGGCCGCGCATCTGCGCCGTGCCGCTCCCGCCCGCACCGCCGCGATGGATCCGGCGGCCCCGCCCCGCCCTGAATCGCGGCCCGCACGGAACAGGATCGACCCGATCGGTGACATCCTGCGCGGCCTCGGATTCGGCCGCGACAGCTGAGCCGGCGCGCCTACTGCACGTGGATGGTGAGCTTCATCTTCGGATGAATGCCGCATTGGATGACGAAATCCCCCGGTTCCGCCAGCGTTAGCCGCGTCTCGGTACCGGGCTCCTGGTCGCCGGCATCGAACGAGAACCGATCTGCCTCAATGAAGGCGTGGTGGGTCTGGCTGTCGTCGCCGTTGAGCAACGTGATCGTGTCGCCCTGCCGCAGATACAGGTCGGTCGGCGCATATTGCCGACCCTTCTGCAGCACGATCCGGACTGCGCTCGACAGGGTCGCCCGCGCCACATCCGGTGCCACGCTGGAGCCCGCCAGGGTGAGCACACTGACAATAAGAAGAGAGCGCAGGCACCTGCTGCGAGAAGGCATGATGGCGTCCGCGGTAGTTTGAACGGTCCGGACCGATCCGGATCGCTCACGGAGTGTCGGGCGTGTTGCACCGCATCGTGACCGATGCCCGCCAACGAAACGATACCGCCATCATTCGAATTTTATCGAATTTCCATAATCACGGCTCTTTTATTGAATGTGTTTGATCCTAAACAGTATTGGAGGCTAAACCCGTGGTTTCGCGGGTACACTCGTAGGTCGCGAGGGCGCTGCTGACATGCTCGCGGAACACCCGGACCCGGGCCGGCAATTCGCGCCCGGCCAGCGTGACGGCGCGCAGGGCCGCGCCGCGGGTGGCCCAGGGCGCCAGCACCCGCGTGAGCTGCCCCGCCTCCACGGCCCGGGCAGCCACCAGCGTCGGGAGGTGACCAATCCCCGCCCCCGCCACGGTCAGCCGATGCGCGGTGGCGAAGTCGCTGACCCGGATGGCGGGGCTGACGCCCAACGGCTCGGTGCGGCCCATTCCGTCGGTCAGCGCCAGCGCCGTCGCGCCGAACCGCTCGCGGGCCAAGATCACATCGTGGTCGTGCAGGGCGGCGAGGTTCGACGGGACCGACCGGCGCCGAAGGTAGGCCGGGGCGGCGTAGAGCCCGACCGCGAGCGTCGCCAGCATCGCGGCATGGTAGCCCGTCTCCTCGGCGCCGCCGAGACGAAGCGCCAGATCGATCCGGTTGGCCGCGAGGTCGAGGCGCGCGTCGGTGTTCAGCATCTCCACGGTGATCTGCGGATAGGCCGCGCGAAAGCTCGCCACGATCTCGGGCATCACCTCGATACCGAAGTCGATCGAGGTCGTGATCCGCAGGTGCCCCGCCGGCACCGTGCGGGCGTCGCGGGCGGTCTCGGCGGCCTCGTCGAGGAGCGTCAGGCTTTCCTGCGCCTTGGCGTAGAAGGCGAGCCCCTCGGCGGTGGGCGAGACCGCCCGGGAGGTCCGCGCCATCAGCCGGACACCGAGCGCCCGCTCCAGCCGGGAGATCCGCCGGCTGACGCTGCCCTTGGTCTCCCGCAGGCTCGCGGCAGCGGCCGTCACGGTGCCGAGATCGACGACCGTGCAGAAGGCCCGCACGTCGTCGAGCCCGCCGCGAAACGTTTCCGTTCTGGCAACCATGGGGTTCCGGATAGCAGGCTCAACCGCGGCCGTGAACGGCGCTACAGGGCCCCGACGGCGCACCGAATCGCGCCCGACCGTTGCTCAAGTGGGAGATACCCTTGAAGTCGATCCTCACCTCCGGCCTCCTGGCCCTGCTGGTTGCCACTCCGGCGCTCGCCCAGACGCCCCCGACCCGCGATCCGGCGCAGATCCAGGCCGGCACCTACGCGGTCGATCCCGGCCACACCCAGGTCGGCTGGCGGGTGTCCCATATGGGCTTCTCGAACTACGCGGGTGGCTTCTCGGACGTGTCGGGCACGCTGGAACTGCAGCCGAAGAATCCGGCGGCGGCGAAGCTGTCGGTGAAGATCCCGGTGGCCTCGGTGACGACCACCAGCGCCAAGCTCACCGACGAGCTCAAGGGCGACCAGTGGCTCGACGCCGCCAAGTTCCCCGACATGACCTTCGTGTCCACCAAGGTCGCGCCTGCGGGCAAGGACCACGCGAAGGTGACGGGCGATCTGACGCTCCATGGCGTGACCAAGCCGGTGACGCTCGACGTCACCCTGGTGGGTGCGGGCGTGAACCCGCTGAGCAAGAAGTACACGGTCGGCTTCGAGGCCACCGGCACGCTCAAGCGCTCAGAGTTCGGCGTGAAGACCTACGTGCCGCTGATCGGCGACGAATTGCACCTCACCATCGCGGGCGCCTTCGAGAAGCAGGATTGAGGGCGGGCTGACGGCCGCGGACGGCTGCTGTCTGGAGCCGTCCGCGGCGCGTCCTCTCCTTGCGAGAACCAGCACGAAGGTCGCTGCGTCTCCCCCTCCCCCACAGAGGCTTGTAGATCCACACTTCTCTATTCGATACTCAACACTCTCAGAAGAAAGCGCTTTTCCCTCCCCCTTGTGGGGAGGGGCCAGGGGTGGGGGTGGATCAGAATCGAGCGTCCCTGTGCCTCCTGCACCACCCCACCTCCAACTCCTCCCCACAAGGGGGAGGAGAGCGCGTTGGCGAAGATGTGTGCACATCGAAGCCCGCAGAGGGGGTGAGGGAGACGCGCGGTGCCGTCCTACCTTTCCGCAGGAAATCGGCCCCAGCAAAGACAAGCGCCAGCGGCTCAACACCCCCTACCCCGGCCGGTCCTCCGACCCGCTGCCGAGCGCCCGCTGGACCATCACGCTGTCGGCCCAGTGGCCGTACTTGAACGCCACCGCCCTCAGGTAGCCGACCCGCTCGAAGCCGCAGGCCTCGTGGAGGCGCAGCGACGCCTCGTTCTCGGCGTCGATGTAGCCGATGATCTGCCGGTAGCCCCCCGCCGCGCAGGCCTCGATTAGCGCGGGCAGAAGCCGTCGGCCGATCCCCGCGTGCAGATGGTCGGGATGCACGTAGATCGAGTGCTTGAGCGTGTAGCGATAGGCCGGGCGCTTCCGGAACGGCACCGCGTAGGCGTAGCCCGCCACCACGCCGCCCCGGTCGGCCACGAGGTGCGGCAGGCGCTTCTTGCGCATCGACTTGCGCCGCCGCTTCAGGTCGTCGGGTAGGAGGCGGGCCTCCTCGAAGGCCCCGACATCGCCCACGCCCTTGCCGATATGATGCTCGTAGATCGCCACCATCGCCTCGAGATCCGCGTCCGAGGAGGCGCGGATGACGATGTCCGGGCAGGGCCGTACGACGCGCGGACCGGGGGGCTCGACCTCGATCTCCATCAGGCCCCCTCGCGCACGACGTAGGTGTGGAAGCGGATCCGCCCGTCCGGCTCGACCTCGCGGTAGACGCCCTGGATCTCGGCCTCGAAGCCGGGGAACAGGTTGGCGGAGGCCTCGAACATCTTGAAATAATCGAGCATGGGCGCGGCCCGCTCGTCGAGCCGCTCACCCGGCAGCACGGTGCCGATGCCCGGGGGATAGACCAGCATCAGGGTGCTGGCGATGCGGCCCTCGGCTTCCGCGATCGGCACGTAATCGACCTTGTTGCGGGTCAGCATCTGGGCGGCCTTCTTCGGCGGCATCACCATCTCGGGCAGGTGCTCGGGGGCGAATTGCCGCCGCTGCAGCGTGGAGGTGCCGGCCTCCCGGTGGAAGGCGTGGAACTCGCCGCACAGGTCGCGCAGGCGCACGCCCCGGTAGCGGTTCGGCCGGCGGGCGACGAATTCCGGCATGGCCTCCTCCAAGGGCACGTTGTCGTCGTGGAGCCGCTTGAAGGCGACGAGGCCCGAGATCAGCGTGCCGGCCTTGGAGGATTCGACCCCCGGGGTCAGCAGGAAGAGCAGCGAGTTCAGGTCGTTCTTCTCGGCGACGATCCGGTTCTCACGCAGGTATTGCGCCACGATCGGCGCCGGCACGCCGTGCTCCGCATAGGCGCCGGTCTTCCGGTCGAAGCCCGGGGTGAGCACGGTGAGCTTGTTCGGATCCGTGATGGCGTAGCCCGGCGCCACATGGGTGAAGCCGTGCCAGCGGGCGCCGGGCTTGAGTTCCCAGTGGCGCGGGGTGGCGGCGAGCTCGTCGGTCGGCACGCTCTCCCAGCGCACCTCCTCGCCGTCGGCGCCCTTGGTCACGTCCGGCACGAAGGGGTCGAAGAACCAGCGCCGGGCCGGATCGCGCTCGTTCTCCTCAAATTCCCGCCGGATCGCCCGGACCTTCTTGCGCCACTCGATCCCGAGCCGGATCGTGTCGTCCCACAGGATCATGCCCGAGCGCCCCTTCATCATCTGGGCGCCGACATCGAGGGAGGCGAACAGGGGATAGAAGGGCGAGGTCGAGGCGTGGACCAGAAAGCTCTCGTTGAGCCGCTTGTGCTCGACCCGCCGGGTCTGGCCGCGGATATGCCCGTCGCGGGTGTGGATCTGCGAGGCCTGGGAGAAGCTCGCGAGCTGCTTGTGGGTCGATTGCGTGGCGACGATGCCGGGGGAGGTCTCGTCGAGCCCGGTGAGCCCCATGGCGAAGCGGCGGGCGTAGAGCGGGTGGAACTTCATGAAGCCCGCCCAGGCCTCGTCGAACAGGATGTAGTCGCAGAGGTGGCCGATCTTCTCCAGGATCTCCTGGGCGTCGTAGATCGTGCCGTCATAGGTGCATTGCTCGATCACCGCGACGCGGAACGGCCGCTCCCGGCGCCACGCCTCCGGATCGGTCACCAGCGGGTTGCGGCGGATCTTTTCGCGGATGCGCGTCTCGTCCAGGGCCTCATGGTAGATCGGCCCGATCAGCCCGTAGGCATTTCGATCCGTTTCCAAAAAAATCGGGATGCCGCCGCCGAGGAACAGGGCGCCGTGATGGGCCGCCTTGTGGTTGTTGCGGTCGAACAGGACGAGGTCGTCCTCCGCCACCAGGGAGGACAGGACGATCTTGTTGGAGGCCGAGGTGCCGTTGAGGACGAAATACGTCTTCTCCGCCCCGAAGATCCGGGCGGCCTCCTTCTGGGCCTTCAGCGCCGGGCCCTCGTGGGTCAGGAGGTCGCCGAGGTCGAGGACCGAATTGTCGAGATCGTCGCGGAAAACGGCTTCGCCCAGATGCTCGACGAAGATCCGGCCGATCGGCGAGCGGTTGTAGAAGATGCCGCCGTTGTGGCCCGGGCAGGTCCAGAGCTGGTTGCCCTTCTCGGCGTAGTCGACCAGCGCGCCGAAGAACGGGGTCTTGAGGGTCTCGGCATATTGCGTGACCCGGCTGACGAGGCCGCGGGCGATGAATTCCGGCGTCTCCTCGGCGAGGAAGATGTAGCCGTCGATGAAGTCCAAGAGCTCGACCGGGATGTCCTCCAGCCGCTTGCGGCGGACCATGATGACGATCGGCATCTCCAGGCCGCGCTTGCGCATCATGTCGATGAGGGCGGCGGCCTTGCCATCGAGGCCGCGCTTGCCCCAATCGACCACGAGGCAGCCGACCGCGGCGTCGGTCTGGACCGCGATCGCCGCGTCCTCGACCCGCCGGGCGCGCACCACCTCAAAGCCGCGGCTCTCCACGGCCGCCACGATCTGATTGACCCGCGCGCCTTCCAGGTCGTCCGGATCGAAGGCCGGCGTGCACATCAGGACCGTAAAGCGACGGTGGAAGTCCATGGAGCCCTCTCCTGCCTCGAATGCAGGGTGTGGCTTTCTGGCCCGTCCGTGACGATTGGATGACAAGCCCCGCGGGCCGCCGGCGGCGCGTACGATCTGCGCCGGACCGGATACCCGGCCGGGCAGGAGGGCTCATCACGACAAGCGTCGGGAAACGCGCGCGATCGTTTCGCAATCCGGCACGGCTTCAGGCCGAATCGCCGGGTCAGGCCCCGCCCGAGCGGCCGTCATGCCCGATCAGCCGTTCGACCTCGGCCAGGGCGACGGCGCGGGCGGCGTGCTCGGAGGCATGCGGGCGGTACGACCCCCGGACCAGCTTGCCGCGGTCGCGGATCGCCCAGGTGTAACGGCCCGGATCATGCCGGCTGGGCCTGACCTCGACCGTGTAGAGATGCCCATCATTCGCACCCATGGCTGGAATGTGCAGGACATCGCACGGCCGGCACAGGGGGGTGCGACCGTGAGCGGCAGCCGGACGGCGCGGTTCATCGGGCGGATGAACGCGCCCTCAGGCGCAGCCTTCGGAGGGTTCTGGGTCGAAGCCTGCGAGCAGCAGCCGAAGCTCGTCCTCATGGACGAGGCGCGCCGCATCCTCCGGCGCGAACCACTGGAGCGTCCGCTGGGTCTGCTCGGGCCAGCGTGCGTGCTGGGTCTCGACCCGCAGCGGATAGACGCGCACCTTGCAGGGCAGCGCGAGCCCGCGGGCGAGACGCTTCTCGTAGCGGTACCAGCCCACCGGATCGGCCGCGATCTGCCCGGTCAGGCCGGCCTCCTCGAACGCCTCTCGTTCGGCGGCCCGATGCGCCTTGCGGCCAATCATCGGCCAGCCCTTGGGGATGATCCAACGACCGGTATCCCGCGATGTGATCAGCAGCACTTCTGTCTGACCGTCCGAACCGACGCGGAACGGAAGAGCCGCAACCTGCTTGAGCGGCTTGTCCTGCGCCTTTCGGATCAGCTTCTTCAGACCCGGCCGTTTGGATGCAATCTTCAGTTTTGACCTCGGAAATAAGAATGGGCGTGTCGGCAGACAGGGATTCTGGGGCCTGTCCACTCGGATTGCTTTTACATAGTTGAAGATGATCGGATTACATCAACAGTCGGCGGGGGAGCCCGTGCAGAAGCCATGCCTCTGACGCTATGCGCCGCACCGGATCGCCTGCTTGCCGGGCGTCGATTTCTCAGCGAAAGCTCGTACGTCCAACGGCCCCGAGGGCAGCATGGCTGTCGAGATCGAGCGTAAATTCATCGCCCGCCCGGATGTCCTGACCCATTGCCGGTCGGGGACGCCGCTCGTTCAGGGCTATCTCTACACGGACGACGCCAACACGATCCGGATTCGTCAGGCGGGCCAGCGCATGCTGGTCGCCTGGAAGAGCCCGCGGCGCGGCACCTGCCGCGACGAGATCGAGTTCGACATCGCGCCGGCGGATGGCGCGGCGCTGCTGGCCCGCGTCCCCGCCGGCCGGCGCCTGGAAAAGACCCGCTTCCAGATCGAGCATGCCGGGGCCGCCTGGGATGTCGACGTGTTCGGCGGCGCGCTCTCGGGCCTGATCCTGGCGGAGATCGAGCTGGAGCGCGAGGATCAGCCGGTGATTCTGCCGCCCTGGGTCGGGCGGGAAGTCACGGACGACGCACGCTACCGCAATTCGCGGTTGGCCGGAGGCGCCATACCGGAGCGGTTCGCGGCGTAAGCGCGATCATCGGCCGGCCGGAGCCACGCCCGATCATGATGCAGCAGGGGCCACGACAGAGACTCCGCCTTCGACGGAGCGGACCGCCCCTCCCCTGCGGACTGTCATAGTCGCAGATCGCCGTTCGATACGGCCGCCCTCTCCGCGGGGCGGAAGGAACCGGGCGCCGACAATCCAGCGGCCGAGTCTTGGTGAGCCCGCAAGCCTCCGCGTGGGAGGCCGCCGGTCGACCGCTCAGCGCAGATAGGACGGAAGACGGCGCTTCCAACGCTCGCCGAGCCGGAGTTCCTTCGTCCGGCGCCACGCGAGGGGGCGGGGCGACGGGTTCTCGGCAGGCGCGACCGGATCCGCGGCATTTGCCGTCGGCCCGCTGGCCACGGGCGGCTTGAGCACGGGCGGCTTGGGTCGGACCGCAACCGGGAGAGTCTCCGGCAGCGCTTCGACCGGGGGTGCCGTCCGCGCCGGCTTTACGACCGCGGCAGGCCGTTCGCGTCGCACCCGCGTCCGCCGTGGCGGCATCTCGGCCTCAGGTTCGACCTCCGGCACGTCCGCACCCTGGAACATCGGGACGAGGCTCGGGAGGACGCGACGGACCGGTGCGTCCGGCTCCTTCGATTCCGGCCGCGGTGTCGGCGGCGCCTCGAAGGCCGGCACGGCGGGCTTCGTCTCGGCCTGGATCAACTCCGGCCAGAGGACCTTGTCGGGCCGCGTCTGCGGCTCGGCGACGGTCGAAACTGAGCGAGGGGTCCGGGCGTGCTTGACTTCGACCATAAATGGCCGCGCGCTACGGCGCTTCATGTACTACGATCCTTGGAAGCATTCGAGCCGACGCATCGGTGGCACGAACACTCTTAGCTTAGGCCTGATCTCAGGAGATGTCCAGAAACACGACCCGGTATCCGCCGCATTTCTTTGTTCGCAAGAACGTGTGCAGCCATGTCGATGCACCGCGCCGGTACGGGCCGGTCACGCCGCGCGCAACGCCTCCGGGGCCTGAAGCGGCTCGGGGAGGCCAGCGCCGAACAGGGATTGGTACAGGGCAGCCGGCGACCGAACCCGGCCGCTCCCGTCGGTGATCGTCACCTCCGCCATGCCGGCGGCGATCAGGCTCATGCCCTGGTCGAGGGCGTTGAGCACGGAGGCGTGCTGATAGGCGAACCGGCGCGCGGCGATGCGTGCGGAGACCGTGAACTGCATGGCGACGATTGATCCTGGACAATCCTGGCCGGTCACCAGACCGGATGGTGGCTGTTCGCCGGCCGGAGCCACATCCCATGGACGTCCGGACCGCCGGCCTCGACCGCACCGGCCTTTTCACGGTCAATAAAGTCCTTCTGTTGACAAAACCTTGTTTTCACGGGTGATCACGTGAAAATAATGCAGTTTTTGCTCAAATAAGTCGCTCTTCCTGCCCTCTTTCCGCCACGCGCCGGCAGGGCGAAAGCGGAGCCGGACCTCGCCTCACCCATCCTGGCCCGGCGCATGCTACGATCCGGCGGACCTCACCGGGCGGATAGGCTGGCATGCTCAACAGACGTTCTTTCATGGCCCTGTCGGGCGCGGCCCTGAGCGCCCCGGCCCTGGCGCAGGGCACGGGTTCGCGGGTCCTCAAGTTCATCCCGCAGGCCGACCTGACGGTGCTCGATCCGGTCTGGACGACCGCCTACGTGACCCGGAACCACGGGCTCGCGGTCTTCGACACGCTCTACGGCACAGATGCCAGCTACAACGCCCAGCCCCAGATGGTCGCGGGGCACACGGTGGAGAACGACGGCAAGCTCTGGCGCCTCACCCTCAGGCCCGGCTTGATGTTCCACGACGGCACCCCCGTCCTCGCCCGGGACTGCGTGGCGAGCATCGCCCGCTGGGGCAAGCGCGACGCCATGGGCCAGACGCTCATGGCCTATACGGACGAACTCGCCGCGCCCGATGACAAGACCATTCAGTTCCGCCTGAAAAAGCCCTTCCCGCTGCTGCCGGACGCGCTCGGCAAGGTCGCCTCCGCGATCTGCGCCATCATGCCGGAGCGGCTCGCCAAGACCGACCCGTTCACCCAGGTGACCGAAATGGTCGGCAGCGGCCCGTTCCGCTTCAAGGCCGACGAGCGCGTGGTCGGCGCCCGCGTGGTCTACGAGCGGTTTGCCGGCTACGTCCCCCGCGAGGGCGGGGAACCGCAATGGACCTCCGGTCCCAAGCGCGTCTTCGTCGACCGGGTCGAGTGGACGACGATCCCCGATCAGGCCACCGCCGCCTCGGCCATGCAGACGGGCGAGATGGATTGGTGGGAGCAGGCGCCGGCCGACCTCGTGCCGACGCTGGGCGGCCTGAAGACGCGCATCGCCGACCCGACCGGCTTCATCGGCTGCCTGCGGATGAACCAGCTTCAGCCGCCCTTCGACAACCCGGCGATCCGGCAGGTGCTGCTGAAGATCGTCGACCAGACCGACTTCATGCAGGCGGTGACCGGCACCGATCCCAAGCTCCTCCACGTGCCGACCGGCTTCTTCTGCCCCGGCCTGCCGATGGCGAGCGATGTCGGCCTCGACGTTCTGACGAGCCAACGCGACGATGCGGCGGCCAAGAAGGCGCTCGCGGCCGCTGGCTACAAGGGCGAGAAGGTGGTGCTGATGGGCGCCTCCGACTTCCCGAGCCTGAAGGCCCTGGCCGACGTCGCGGCCGACATGCTCACCCGGGCGGGCTTCAACGTCGATTACCAGTTGATGGACTGGGGCTCGGTCGTGCAGCGGCGGGCCAAGAAGGAGCCGGTCGCCCAGGGCGGCTGGAGCGCCTTCTGCACCTTCTGGGCGGGGCTCGACCAGGCCAACCCGGCGGTCAGCGCCTTCCTGCGCGGGACGGGCCAGAACGCCACGATCGGCTGGCCGACGAGCGAGAAGATCGAGGCGCTGCGGGATCAATGGCTCGACGCCCCCGACACTGCCGCCCGCAAGACACTCGCGGACGATCTGCAGCGGCAGGCCTTCATCGACCTGCCCTACCTGCCGCTCGGCCAGTATTTCAATCAGACCTCGTACAAGCCGTCCCTGACGGGGGTGCTCGACGGCGTGCCGGTGTTCTGGAACGTGAAGAAGGGTTGAGGCGGGGGCCGCGCGGCCCCCTCCGCCTTTGTGCGGGAGGGAAGGCGGCGTGAGATGGGGCCGGCCGAAACCGCGGCCGGCTCAGATCAACCACCCGCATCGCCGCAAGATCTTCGCGCCGCTCCCGCGCCGGAATGGCCCTGGCAGGACGATTTCCGGCGTACGAATACGTCGGCGCTGTCAACAGATCCGGTCCATCACCGGGTGACAGCCGCTTCCCAGCCGCGCCGGGGACGGGTTAAGCAGGATCGGCACAGGTCACCGCCAGAGATGACCGGCCCGCGAGGAAGCCCGAGAAGTCCGTCCCAGCGCCGTCGCGGCGATGCGTGGCGTCCTTCGTGTCCGCGCGGACCCCGCGATGCGTGACGAGGACAGGCCCGATGCCAAGCCCAGCGACAGGCGCCCCGGACGAGACCGCCCTGGAACGCGCGGCGATGCGCCGGATCGGCTGGCGGCTCGTGCCGTTCCTGATCCTCGCCTACTTCATCTCCTTCCTCGACCGCGTGAATGTCGGCTTCGCGGCGATCCAGATGAACCACGATGTCGGCCTCTCGGCGACGGTGTTCGGCTGGGGCGCCGGGATCTTCTTCCTCGGCTATTTCCTGATGGAGATCCCCAGCAACCTGATGCTGGAGCGCTTCGGGGCCCGGCTGTGGATCGCCCGGATCATGGCGACCTGGGGGGTGATCTCTGCCGCCATGGCTCTCGTGCAGGGGCCGTGGTCGTTCATCGGCCTGCGCTTCCTGCTGGGGCTTGCCGAGGCCGGGTTCTTCCCGGGCGTGATCCTCTATCTCACCTACTGGTTCCCCGCGGCCTACCGGGCGCGGATCATCGGGGTCTTCATGATCTCGATTCCGATCTCGTCCTTCCTCGGCTCGCCGATCTCGGGGGCGCTGCTCAACGTGACCGGGCTCGGGCTCGCCGGCTGGCAATGGCTGTTCATCCTCGAGGGGCTGCCGGCGGTCCTGATGGCCGTCGCGGTCCTGTGGCTGCTGCCGAACGGCCCGCGGGACGCGGCCTGGCTGCCCGCGGCCGAGCGCGACTGGCTGGCGCGGCAGCTCCGGGCCGAGGCGGCGCGCAACACGAAAAGCGGGCAGGCGGCCAAGCCGTCCCTGCGGGACATCCTGCGCGACCGGCGGCTCGTCCTGTTCGCGGCGATCTATTTCGGCTCGACGGCGAGCAGCTACGGGCTCTCGTTCTGGACTCCGCAGATCGTCAAGAGCTTCGGCCTCGGCAACGTCGAGACCGGCCTGTTGAACAGCATCCCGTACGGCTTCGCGTCGGTCGCCATGATCCTCTGGGGCCGGCACAGCGACCGGACGGCCGAGCGGCGCTGGCACCTCGCGCTCTCCTTCCTGATCCTGGCGCTCGGCCTCGCGGGCGGCACCGTGCTGACCGGGCTCGGGCCCGTGGTGGCGGCGCTGACCGTGGCGGCGATCGGCGTCTACATGCTGAAAGGTCCGTTCTGGGCGCTCGCCACCGAGCAGATGCCCCCCGCCACCGCGGCGGCGAGCATCGCGGCGATCAACGCGGTCGGGAATCTCGGCGGCTTCCTCGGCCCCTACCTGATCGGCGCGATCAAGGACGGGACCGGCAGCTTCACCTTAAGCCTCCTGCCGCTGGTGGCCTTCGCGCTGCTCTCGGCAGCCCTCTCGCTGGTGCCGGGGCGTTCTCCGCAGCCGGATCCGGGCGCCCGCCGGGCCTCGGCGGCCTGAACGCAGGCGGCCTGAACGCACGGCGCGAACCGGCGCGGCGGGCGGCCGGTTAGCCCCATGCCGTCGCCGGAGGAGCCTGCGCTCCGCCGGCGGCCGACGGGGAGCCGACTCCATGGATCTGGACACCACCATGCGCGACGCCATCCTGGCGGAGCTGAAGCGCCAGTCGGAGGCGGAGGATCCCGCGCCGACGGTCGATCTGTCGGAGCCTGGCTACGCGCGGATCGAGGGCCGGATCGACATCGAGGCGCTGATCATGGTGGTGGCGGGCGCCCTCGCGGGCGGCCCGTGACGCGGCAGAGCCAGCGCCAAAAGCAGCGAGGCCGCCCCCTCGCGGAAGCGGCCTCGCCGATCGTCAGACCTAGAGAGCGGCGGGCCGGCAGGCCGGCCCATCCGCCCCGTTGGCGCAGTCTTAGTACGAGCCGAACTTGTAGTTCAGGCCGGCGCGGACGACGGCGAACTCGTCGGAGCGGCGGCCAATGCCGCTGTACACGACCGGGAAGTTGTTGGCGGCGTTGATGACGAACGCGCCCTGGTTGCGGGTGCTGCGGTCGAGGTTGACGTACAGGCCTTCGACCTTGAGCGTCACGGCCGAGGAGCGGAAGAAGTTCAGGAACGACTCGGTGGGGAGCGCGTACTCGATGCCGCCGCCGACCGCGTAGCCGGTGCGGAAGCTGTCGTTGCCGGCAAAGCCGCCGAACGAGCGGTCAGCGCTGCCCGAGCCGTAGGCGAAGCCGCCGGTGCCGTACACGAGGGTACGGTCGAAGGCGTAGCCGAGGCGGCCGCGCACGGTGCCGAAGTAGTCGAGGCTCGACAGGCCGCGCGGGTCGGTGACGTAGTAGCCGTTGGCCAGGGCGCCGCCGGTGATG